>Ga0302286_10002698_pt1 | contig 12213 bp, 6 predicted proteins | sample III_Fen_E2_3_FD_198765 | JGI IMG/M metagenome (GOLD analysis project Ga0302286, IMG submission 198765) | Peat permafrost microbial communities from Stordalen Mire near Abisko, Sweden - III_Fen_E2_3 | ecosystem: Environmental > Terrestrial > Soil > Wetlands > Permafrost | place: Sweden: Abisko...
CGAAATTCAACTTCCCTATTCATAAGCCATACTACGAGTTGACGGACGAACAACGCCAGTTAATCTGGACTGGCAATCGTTATTTTGAAGGACTGAACGCCTTTTTTAAACATTTGGAAGCCAATCAGTACAAAATTCAGTACCGGGTGATGTTGGCACGATACCGTGGAAAAACAACTTGCCCCGATTGCAATGGAAGCCGGTTGAAAAAGGAAGCATCGTATATTAAGATTTCCGGTAAATCCATTTCGGAATTGGTTTTGATGTCAATATATAAATTAGACGATTTCTTCCAGCATATAAATTTAGATGAACAGGATGCCGCCATTTCCAAACGATTGTTGGTTGAAATCACCAACAGAATTAATTTTTTACTCGATGTTGGGTTGGGTTATTTGACCATGAATCGACTTTCCAATTCTCTTTCGGGTGGCGAAAGTCAGCGAATTAACTTGGCTACATCGCTTGGAAGTAGTTTGGTTGGGTCGTTGTATATTCTGGACGAGCCGAGCATTGGGTTGCATTCGCGCGATACATATTTGCTTATCAAGGTGTTGAAACAGCTTCGCGACCTGGGTAATACAGTGGTGGTGGTGGAGCACGACGAAGAAATTATGCGTGCTGCCGATTACCTGATTGATATTGGACCAAATGCGGGACGATTGGGTGGAAAAATAGTTTTCAATGGAACACTCGATTCGGTTTCTGAAAATGAAGATTTTGAAAATTCATACACGTTGAAATACCTGCTGGGAAAAGAACAGATTGATATTCCTTATCAGCGGCGGAAATGGAACAATTACATCGAGGTGATTGGTGCTCGCGAGAATAATCTGAAAGGTATCGATGTCAAATTTCCGTTGAACGTAATGACGGTAGTAACGGGCGTGAGCGGATCTGGGAAATCGTCGTTGGTACGAAATGTGTTTTACACCGCTTTGAAAAAACACTACGGTGGAGTGGCCGATCGTACCGGACAGTTTGGTACGCTCAAAGGCAGTTTGCATTTGGCAAAGGACATTGAATTTGTCGATCAAAACCCTATCGGACGTTCTTCGCGTTCAAATCCGGTGACGTATATCAAAGCATACGACGAAATACGCAAACTCTTTGCCGATCAGCAACTTTCCAAGCAAATGAATTATACTGCATCGCATTTTTCGTTCAACACCGAAGGTGGTCGATGCGAGGAATGTCAGGGTGAAGGAACGGTTACTGTAGAAATGCAATTTATGGCCGATCTGGTGTTGGAGTGCGAACACTGCCACGGCAAACGGTTCAAGCAAGATATTTTAGAAGTACATTATAAAGATGTCAATATTTTTGATGTGTTGGAAATGACCGTCAATCAAGCGATAGAGTTTTTCGTTGCTCAAACCGGAAACACCGAGAAGAAAATAGTGAAACGGCTCAAACCGTTGCAGGATGTAGGTGTTGGGTATGTAAAGCTTGGGCAATCCAGCAGCACACTTTCGGGCGGTGAAAGCCAACGCGTAAAATTGGCTTCTTTTCTGGCTAACGAAAAACCCGAACCTACTATTTTTGTATTCGACGAACCCACCACCGGACTACATTTTCACGACATAAAAACATTGCTAAAAGCTTTTGATGCATTAATTGCCAAAGGTCATACGGTCATTATTATCGAACACAATATCGAAGTGATTAAATGTGCCGATCATATTATCGACATTGGTCCCGAAGGTGGCGACAAAGGCGGTACACTGGTTTTTGAAGGTACACCCGAACAGATTATTACCTGCGAGAGTTCCTATACGGGAAAGTTTTTGAAAGATAAAATATAAACAAGAAGAGAGTTTTTTATAATGGGATATATGCAGAACCTTTGATCCTCCGCCACATCTGATACATGAAGTCTCATTTTCGTTCTTTTGATTCATTTTCGTACGTTTTAAGCCCTAAAAACAAAGAATGGTGAGCAAAACACCCACCATTCTCAGATTAATTCTTATTTTCACTATTGATAATCAAAAAGATAATGGACTATCGCCACATCTGATACATTACCTATTCTTACTTCTAATTATATCGATTAACAACAATGATATTGAAATAAAAACTATCGATAGCACACCTGTTAATAATAAGTACTTTGAAACAAAAAAGTACACCACAACAGATCCGACAAAAGCAATTAAAAATTCTTTATCAATATTTTTTAAAGAAATCAATTTGAATTGGCTTCTTTTTAATATGGTATAAAGATATATTAAAAACCACATTATTATATAAGACCCCACAATAAATAATGAAAATTCAATAGAATACTCAATATCTTTACTGTCCCAATAAATAATACCAACTAAAAGCACAGTAGAAATAATCAACCTTACTTTTTCAAAACTTTCAATTGGATTTTTCTTTTTTGATTTTTTGAGCGTTTTCATTTATTGATGATATTGTATTTGAAGTTGCCGAAGAAACGGCAGTTTCTGTTTTTGAACCATATTTTACCACGTTAGCCGCAGCCTCTTCAGCACGGGCTATTTTTAATACATTAGAATTATGCATAGCTTTTCCTGCAGTACGATTAGCTTGTTTGACTAATGATACACCTCTTTCAGAGCTTAGCATTTTTGATTTTGCAGAAGAGCCTAATCCTCGACCTACCTGTCCAGCAACAGCATCCATTACCACATTTTTTCCTGATACACTTCCATTTTTTGCATATTGACTACCTGCACTAACTACAGCATCTGAAGCAATACCTGAGACTGTTTTCACAATGGACGTAGAAACCTTTCCTAATTTATAAATTGTTGTTGCTTTTTCAGCTATTGAAGCAAGACCTACTCCGGTAGCCCCTGCTACTGCTGAGACTAAAATAGATTTTCCATCCACATGAGTTAATGATTCTTTTATTCCTTTCCCTTCAACAAGATTCACTGCTACTTGCGATGCATAATCAATCCCTGCACCAATTGCCGCTCCAATTATATAATTCCAAAATCTTCCATCAGGATCAGTCCGAAGTACCATGTTGTTATCACACATGGAATAAGGGCTTTCTGCATAAGCATCCTCAATTTCCGGATCCATTGTCTGAAACCTCATAATCGCCGGATAGTATTGTCTCCAGACAATATCATAGGTATCATACCCATGCATTTCTACAAACTCTTTACCGTTGTATTTACGCTGTTGCTTGCCGGGGTTATCGCCTGAGTTGTAAGCCCACGGCAGACCGCTGGGGTAATACTGGGTGCGTTGCACGGTTTCTCCGGTATTAGCCAGCCATACTTCGCGGTTATCGCCCAGGTGGTCGCGGCGGTAGTAGTAATACTGCGGATTAGCCGGGTTTTCCACATAGCCTTCGTCGTTGTAAATGCGGCTTATGGCAGTAAGTGAAGAGTTCCCATTCTGAGTTTTATACTCCATGTTACCGATATAAGCATTTCCCGTCTGATCTACCACACCTGAATTATAACTCTGGCTTATAATCTGTCCATCGGCTAACGGGGTGATATTGGTCAGCTGTGTGAAATATTCCGTTCCTAACTTTTGCCCGCCGGCATCGTAGGTGTTCTTTATCTGATTACCATTCTTGAACTGAATAATGTCCGGCAAATTTAGCACATTATATTGAAAAGCGACAATATTTCTATCTAAATCTTTCACCATGTTACCATTGGCATCATACGCAAAGTCATCGCCGCTGGTGTTCCTGTTGGTATATTCCTTAATATCGTATAAATCGCGTGAACCGTTGGCATCATCCACTTGCTTTAATTGATTGCCATTGTAGGTTAACGTCAACCCGTCAATCTGCGTGGAACTGCCCGTTCTTCCCAGGTTCGTCACATTTCCCATTTTATCGAATGTGAACGTTTCGGCAAAGGTGGTACTCGATTGATTGTTAACATCATAAAGCGTACTGGTAGTTAAGCGGTTCAACCCATCATAAGCATACCCGTATTTTTTCACAGCGCCGTTGTACGTCCAGGTATTCATGGCTATATTGCCATTGTAGCTGGGAGTAACTCCACTAGGCAAACTGCTGTTATAGTACAGGTTTTCTTGAAACGATCCGCTGGTATTGTTGGTTGGCCAACTCCGAACATTGTAAGTATGGCTCTCAGCATCGGCATTGGAGTGACGGGCTTTGGCGATAAGTCGGCCTAAATCGTCATAGGTATTATCTTCCTGAGTAATTACTGCGCCTCCATTCAATTGATAGGTAGTAACTCTTGGTCGTTGTGCCTTATCGTATGTATAAGTATAAAGCTCAGTAATGCTCGCTTGCCCTGCAATATTGTGGGTTTTAAGGGTCTTTGTGGGTTTACCTGTAAAATCCAGCGCATTATACACTAAATCATACCCATCCAGATGGTTGCTGCTGCGTGTTTGTACCACGTGTCCGTATTTGTCGTAATACAGTGCTGTGGTTTCGTATAAACTCGGGTTATCCAAATGATATATCCGGGTACCGGTCAGCAAACCTTTGGCGGTGGAGTGCTGACCATCATATCCGTCTAAGGAAACAAAAGGCAGCGTATTTTTATCAGCAGCCGTGGGAAGCAGACTGATAAAATCATAACTGTCGTAATAATTAACGGTTAAGGTGTCGGCATCACAGAAGTTGTTACAAGTATAACCAGTACCATTTGTATAACTTTCGGTAATGAGTAAACTGTTGTAATCAGTATTCAATGATTGCACCGTTTTAGTGCTATCTACATAGGTGGTACCAGTAAAAATAACTCTTCCCAAAATATCATATTTACTAGCTGCCCATTGTTTTTTATTCTGCTGTTTTTCCACTTTTTATTAGATTCTCCGACTTGCACATAGGGCACTGATGGCTAACGCCAAATTTGATACACGAAGGTCTGTTTTGGTTCATATACACCTGTTTATTTTAGTTTTAAAGCACTAAAACAAGAAATGGCAGACAAAATCGCCTACCATTTCTTATTCATTATTGTATTATCTTTATTGATTTACAATCTATTATGTCACTAACGCCAAATGTGGAGCATTACCCCTATTTACATCGTTCACTTTCTTTTATATTATAAAGAATATTTTTACCAATTCCTCCATATTCTCCTAAACTATTCAAAATAGCAGCAGATCGCAAGCAACCAATTTTATAGTTGGGATTGCCATTTTTCTCGTAAATAAAAAGAGTGTCTCCTTTGAAAAATTTATATTTAGTCTCGTAAAAACTTTTTTGAATTGTTCCTGGTTTGAAATATGGATATTTGACGTTATAATTTTTTACAACATCTTTAAATTGATCAAATTTTCTATTTTCAGAAATATTGAATTTTTCTGGAGATATATAAATGTTATTATTCTTGGTATAAACAGATAATAAATCAAGTGATTTATTATCTTCGCCATTAACAGAATAGGTATATTCTAAAATCGTATCATTATATATGAATTTTTCAATATATCTTGGTGTTGTGTCACACTTACAGGTTTCTGCAATTTTGGGGTCAATTTGTTCTCTTTTAATCGAAAACCAATATGAGTTCTTTTTCTGATACAAATGTCTTTCTACGACCTTGCTTTGATCATATACCAAAACAGAGATAGAATCAGATGTGCGTTTAATAGCCACAAAAGGTGATTTAAGAGTCCCATTTTGTTTTATTCCACTAAGAGTGTACTCATCAAATGTTTGATATTTTGTATAACCATCAGGTATTGACAAGCAACCATATAACATCAACATGAGAGTGATTATTGTTATTGCTCTGGTTTTCATATGATTTTATTTATTTGAAGTATTTACATCATTGTTAGTCCAAACGAATGTACCATTTGCTTTAATTTCAAAATTATATATTTGTTTTGGTTGTCCATTAGTTTTGGTAGGTGATATTAAATGAAAATCATTCCCACCTGCACTATTGTTTTGACTCCCCAAAACATTACCTCCAGGAACAGTCTGGTCAGCTGTTACAGTTGCATTAGCATTTGTTGTATTAGAGAAACTTGTTAGAATTGAAATTCCTTTTTCGTTATTATTTTCAGTTACAGAACATTGCGAAAACATTACATTCTTTCCACTTAGCCCATCTTTTAGGGGAGAAAAGTCTGTTTTTAAATCAAGTTTATCATCTCCAATTTTAGGTGTGCCAGGAGTGCCATGTTGAGAAATGGAATAAGCATTAACATTAACCTTTTCATCTTTCAACGTACTCAAACCATCCTTAAAATCCGCAATATTATCCACTACCATGATTGGAACTTTGTTTTTTTGGGCATTGTCAAAATCAGCTTGTAATACTTTATCCTTTCTGAAACTAGACGGTAAAACAAGCATAACGCCAAAGTCAGTCTGTTTTTGGGGATTAACCCCGTAAATATCAGCCCGTCCATCTGGATCAATCCTATTTATCGGATTTCCACTACAGTACACATAAGGCGACATCCAAGGTTTCTTCTCCGCCAATATATCCACACCCGTAAATCCACTTCCATCACTTACAGTTCTAAAACGAGCCAAGTTATCTATCCAGTTAAGTCCATGCATTTCCTGCATTTCCATCCCGGTATGGCGGTAAGGTTGTATGCTGCTACCGTTTACTGCACTTTCGCCAAAGCGCATACCACTGGGGTAATAACTGCTTGTTTCGGCTATTCCACCGCTTCCGGTTATTACCACCCGGTTGCTACCCAAGTGATCTTTCAGGAAGTAATAGAACGTACCCGCCTGCCAGTACCCAACCGAAGTAAGAATCCGTTTCAGCGTTCCGTTTTCGTAAATGATATTACCCACGTAATCGGTAGTGGTGGTCATCGATACCGACGGATTCGTCAGAATGGTGTTCAGACTGGTAACGGGTAGCTCCGCTCCCGCCGGAGCAGTTTTGTCTATCACTTTCAGCTTAGCACCTGCCGCTGAGTAGGTGTAATTGGTTTGATGGCCCTGATAGAACTGCATGGCATCCGGCAAATTTAGTGTATTATATCGAATTCCCCAAATATTGCTATTACTATCATACTGTCGGTTACCATTGGCATCGTAAGCACAGCTGTTACCTGTATTCGTGCCGTTTTGTACAAACTCTTCGTTACCGTAGAAGATGCCATTACTACCTGTGTCGGTTACCCGCATCAACTGATTCCCAGTATGCTCCAACGTTAAATCATCAATCTTATCGTAGATCAGGGTAGAGTTGTTGGATTGTAATCCGTAGCGCACAAAGTTAGTTATATTTCCCATTTTATCAAATCCGAAGCTTTCGCTGTACAAACCGGTAGTCCCGCTTATCACGCTACCATTACTAAACCCATAATAATCGGCATTGGTCAGGCGGTTGAGGTCATCGTAGGTAAAACCATAAGCCCGGTTATACTGCAGACTATCGTTTGCCAAATTCCATTGCATGGCAGCAATATTGCCGTTATAACGTGGACTAGCACCATTCAACGTACCATTGTTATAATATAGATTTTCTGTAAACCTACTTCCATTAATCCCGGTTGTCCAACTCCGCACATTGTAAGTGTAGGTGGTGGCATCCGCTCCTCCTAAGTTTTTAGAATATAGTCTTCCCAAGTCATCATAGGTATTGGAGACCAGCGTTACCACGTCACCTCCATTCAGGCTTAAAGTGGTGGTAAGCATTCGTTGTGCCTTATCATAAACGTAGGTATAAAGCTCGACTACGCTCGCTTGCCCTGCAATATTATGGTTTTTAAGGGTTTTGGTGGGTTTACCCGTAAAGTCCAGCGCATTATAAACTAAGTTGTACCCGCCCAGGTGATTGGTAGCACGTGTTTGTACCACGCGTCCGTATTTGTCGTAATACAGTGCGGTGATTTCGTACTTTGTAGAATCGTTTAAATGATAAGTTAGTGTGCCGGTAACAAAGCCTTTGGCGTTTAATACCCCAAGATCACCCGAAGGGGGACTTTGTGGATAAGGCTTATCGTATCCGTCCATATCGGCATAGGTTAATCCTGTTTTTATTGCCGTTGGTAGAGCAGGTACAAAACCGTAGGTGTCATAGTAGTTTACGGTCAACGGGGTGGCATCCGAAAACTTATTGTTGGAATAAGCCCCGCTGCTGAATGTTTCTACTATCAGGTCGTTTTTATAGCTGCTTATTAAATCTGTTTGGCTTGATGTTATGCTGTTTGTCAATCCGGTAAATATTACCCTTCCCAATTGTTCGTACTTGATTACCGTCCACTGAACCGGCGATTTTGCCCGTTGATTCCCATCCTGGCTTAATACCAACCGATCTGCTTTATCGTACACCATGTAGATAGGCTCGCATCCCGGCCGGCGTTTATAAATATTATTTCCTCGTTCGTCATATCGATAGAGGTAGCAGTATTGCTTCATCACGGCGTTGTCATCGCTCAGGTCGGCGGATGTCAACTCGTCCACCGCTTTGGGGGGCAATACGTAGCACAGTTGCCCCAAATCGTTATACACATAGTACGTGTCCACATTATCGCCACCGAGGATTTGGCGTTTCAGTATCACCCGCCCCAGTTTGTCCTTAAACTCGTAGCCCACCTTGCCGTCTTCGTCCGTTGCCTTGGTTACATACAAGCTGCCCGCAGCATAATTCGCATCTTTAGCCAAATGCTTATCACTGTTTACATAGTAACAGGCTATGCTGGCATCGTTAGCCAGGTATTCAATGGATTGTTTTTTACCGGCATTATACCAATCGGCTCCTGCTCCATACTGCCCCGTAACCCGGTTAAGTGGCGAAGGTTCGTATTCTGTATGGCTATACGGCTTGGCATCTCCATTGCTGTTTACTGCCTGAGTTGCAAAGTTGGGGTAGTATGCTCCGTTGTTGCCAGCGGCAACAGCCGGTAGCCACTTAAGCGAGTCCCGCCCGATGGCATCGTATTCTGTAGCCGTCACCAAGTCGGCAGCATTGTTGGAAATGCCCCGCTGCACCGTCTGGATAGGTCGCCCCAGCCCGTCGAAGTACTGAATGGCTGTATTGGAGTTGGCCTCGTTCAATGAGGCAGTGTCGTTCACCGCCTGATAGGGTGCAGTGGCAACAGTATAGTTTTTACCGGTGGTTTGTGCCATAAGCTGCAACCCCGTCAACATGCATCCTAAAATAAGTATTTTCTTCATATCGGATATTTTCAAATTAAAGATTTTTGTAAAATAACATCTAAAAAACCCTGTTTATTCCGTAAGTCTGTAAATAACTCTTACCGGAATAGCCAGTGGGTCGTCGTCGGGCAGTTTCCCCGAGACCTGCTGCAGGTAGCAGTTGCCATTAGGTTCATATACACCTGTTTATTTTAGTTTTAAGGCACTAAAATAAGGAATGGCAGACAAATCGTCTACCATTTCTTATTCATTATTGTAAAGTCTTTATTGATTTACGATTAATTATACCTATAACGCCAAATGTGGAGCATTACCACACATCTGATACATTACCAGATTACCGACTAGACATTAAAATGTACCTATAATCATCTTTTGCAACTATTAATTCAAGATAACAAAGCGTTGAGTCATGATAAATTTTGAAATCAAATTCTCTAACTTTACGAAAGAACAAATGTTCATCATTTTTAATAAAAGTAAACTTTAGTTTCCCCTTATCAATAACCCAACTAAATAATGACTTACCTGCTTGATTTGTCAACGAACCTGTTCCGTCTGCGTTAAAAATAATTGTTGGACAACTATTGCAAGAAGTTACAGTTTCAGTTCTTATTGTTGTACCATTTTTTTGTTTAATAGTTTCTATTGATATAGTTGAACTAATATCCCATTCCCGAATAATTGAGTCATTCTTTATGATTTCAGAAATAGAATCATTTTCTATTTCTGATTTCTTTTCTGTATTTTCATTTGCTCTACAGCTGACACTAAATACAAGTAATACAAATAATAATTTTTTCATTTTGTCTATTCTACATGTTTAGGATTAGCTTTTCTCTGTTGGTCTTGACCAGTTCCTAATTGTTCTCTTACTTTGTTCTCATTTTTTATAGCATTACCTGTATCTGACCCAACAGTCCATGGAATAGCATGACCTACGAGTTCATGCATTAAAATTTCTGCAGGACCATCACGTAAGGTATTGCCATTGGTATCTAAGTTTGATTCTGTCTTATTTCCTGAAATAATTACATCTGCAACTTTAGTTTCTTCTATAATTTTTCCAGTTGCATCTGTTTTGGTTGGTGTATGTTTTTGAGTAACTCCTCCATATGCATCTTTATCAACATCTAAAGTCGCCTGTGTTTTACTATCTGTATAATTTTGCCCTTTAGAAATATTTATTACATCCTTATCCAAAATTGCAGCAACTAATCTATCCCTATAATAATCAGACTTACCATTAGAACTCTCGCTTGATTTTAAATATAAATTACCATTCTTATTTATGCCAAATGTTCCAGCCGAGAGGCTATTAATATAGCCTAAAATCTCAGCCCTATCTGCTTTTGCAATATGAACATCTTTCCCATCTGGATCCACATACTTCACAGGGTTATTCATACAATACGCATACGGGCTAATTGAATAATATTTCTCTCGGAGCTCGTCAGGTCCCGTCCAAATTGGCAGTCCAGAGTATCTTCTTCTCGCCCCATAATCCATTTGGTTCAGCCCGTTCATGGTTTCCATTTCTTTGCCGTTGTAGCGGAATGGTAAAGCAGAACTGTTACTGGTGCTGGTATCGGCAAAGCGCATACCGCTGGGGTAATAGTGGCTTTTCTCAATGATTGTTCCGCTACTGTTTATTACTATACGGGTATCACCCAAATGGTCTTTCAGGTAGTAGTAAAACACGCCGTTTTGCCAATATCCTTCGGGCAACATAATTTGTTTCAAAGAACCGTTTTCGTAAATAATATTCCCTACATAATCGGTTATCAACTTGGTATAATCGCTTGGGTTACCAGGTAAAGTGCTGATAGTTCCTATAGGCACATTGACAATATTATTTACCGTATAACTTACCGTTTCCAGCTTCGTGCCTCCGGCATTGTAAGTGTATAAATTCTTATGTCCTTCGGTAAACTGAATCTGATCCGGCAAATTTAATAAATTATATTGAATCGTACTAATACCTGTATTTATATCTGCTGTTGTGCTGCCATTTGGGTCGTAATTATATTCAATGCCTGTAGATAGACTATCTTTAAAAGCCTCCGAACCATAAGGAATAAATGGAGCAGGAACAATTGTGTTATTCACATTATTCAACTGGTTTCCATTATAGACAAAGCTAAGATTATTAATAGGGGTTCCATTCTCATTTCTGGTCAACGAATTGAAATTTCCCATTTTGTCAAATCCGAAGCTTTCATTGTATAGATCGGTAGTCCCGCTTACTACGCTACCATTATTATTAAGCCCATAATAATTAGCATTGGTCAGGCGGTTGAGGTCATCGTAGGTAAAGCTATAAGCCCGGTTATAACTCAGGTTATCATCTGCCACTTTCCATTGCATGGCAGCTATATTACCGTTATAGTGGGCATTATTGCTGTTTTTTGGGTCGCTGGTGTAATACAGATTCTCACTAAACCTGCTACCTGTTATGTCTTTTGTCCAGCTACGCACATTGTAATTATAAGCAGTGGTATCCACTCCTCCAATGTTTTTGCTAGCAAGTCTCCCCAAATCATCATAGGTATTGGTGACCAGTTTTACCGAATCACCTCCATTCAGGCTTAAAGTGGTGGTAAGCATTCGTTGTGCCTTATCATACTTATAAGTGTATAGCTCGGATATGCTCGCTTGCCCTGCAATATTGTGGTTTTTAAGAGTTTTGGTGGGTTTCCCCGTAAAGTCCAGCGCATTATACACTAAGTCGTACCCATTCAAATGATTAGTAGCTCGCGTCTGTACCACTCGTCCATATTTATCGTAATACAGTGCGGTGGTTTCGTATAAACTCGGGTTATCCAAATGATATACCCGGGTACCGGTAAGCAAACCAATAGCCCCCCGGCCCCCTGAAGGGGGAGTATATTGCGGGGTATAGCCGTTTTGCTCCTGGCTGCCGTCGTAGTTCAGCGTTCCGTTGGACACAAAGCTGTAGGTGTCGTAGTAGTTGATGGTCCGTGGAGCGGGTTGCAAACCACCTGGTTGTTGTAAATAGTTATTAGAATTGAATTGAAAAACGACAAAGCCACCAAATGAGCATTTCATTCGGTGGCTTTCTTTTGTTGAAGGTGAGAGGCTGTCGATTAGTTATACCACTTTATATTTTCCCCGTATCTCTT
>Ga0302286_10002702_pt1 | contig 12208 bp, 14 predicted proteins | sample III_Fen_E2_3_FD_198765 | JGI IMG/M metagenome (GOLD analysis project Ga0302286, IMG submission 198765) | Peat permafrost microbial communities from Stordalen Mire near Abisko, Sweden - III_Fen_E2_3 | ecosystem: Environmental > Terrestrial > Soil > Wetlands > Permafrost | place: Sweden: Abisko...
TTCATGATTTTGTGCCAGCTAGCACAAAAGCGTTTATGAATATAAATGGAATAAACGATACTCTTTCAACAAAAAAAACAATTAACAATGTGCTTGAAACGTCATTCTTTGTTGAAAGTAATAGTAAAATTGCGAATATTGTTAACATACAGGCTGGCTTACGAACAAGTATTCATAAATATAGTGATACGACATTCAAGTTTATTGAACCTAGAATCCTCGTTTCAATTAAGGTTACAAGTCTTTTGAAGATTAATTATTCGTATTCTCAAATGAGTCAAAGTGTACACCTTATCACCGACCAAAAGACAGGATTAACACAAGATTATTGGGTACCATCAACTCGTTACTTACCACCAGAAAAATCGACTCAGCAATCATTTGGATTACTACAAGAAACCAGAAGTCATAAATATGAATTCGGAGTAGAAGGATTTATAAAAACCTATAAAAACTTGGTTCAGATGGGTGACCAACCATATTGGAGTGTTGGTGATAAATGGGAATCGGCAATCGAATCTGGAGGAACAGGTCGTTCGCATGGTATTGAGTTTTATGCAAATAAAAAAATAGGAATTATATCAGGTTGGGCAAACTACACATATTCGAAAACAATGGTTCGTTTTCCTGATGTAAATGCTGGATTAGAATATCCTTATAAATATGACAGAACTCACAGTATTAATATAACGGCATCGTATGCAATAAATAAACGAGTAAACATATCTGCAAGCTGGAAATATGCTACAGGATTACCTTATACAATGACTACCAAACATTATCAAGCTTTAACAGAAAGTGAATATTATTCAAGTTCAAGAACTGATGTTTATAAGAAAACAGATGTGTTTAGTTATGGAAAAATGAACGCTTTCAGAATGAGTGATTATCACAAATTAGATGTTTCGATGACGTTTCGCAAGGATAAAAAATATGGTTACAGAGTTTGGACGTTTAGTGTCTATAATTTATATAATAGACAAAATGCATTTGCATATTACTTAAAACAAGATTTTAGTAATTCAAAATCAACACCCAAATTATATCAAATTAGTTATTTTCCAATAATACCATCATTAAGTTATTCTAGATATTTTTAATCGTATCAAGCTAGCAGAAACCTATCACAAAGCTTGTGCGGAGGAAAGAAAAGCAATTGTTTGACAGCCGAAGTGTCGCCCGTGGGTTGGGGCTGGCAAAGTAATGCTTTTGTGTGTCGGGGACGTTTGTAGAATAATATTCTAAATCATCAAAGAGCAACTTTCTGTTTATGAAAACTTAGCATACTTATGACAGTCTGTTCACTATTCTGCGTGCTTTTCATTTCCGAAAATGCCAACATTGAGAAAATTTTAAAGTTCTTTATTATGGTAACAAAAAACAATTGGGTTCGACAACCTCAAGAATGAAAAGGGGATTATTTCTTTAATGGTACGTTATACATAACTACAAACTTGGCGAGGGAAGTATCACAAGAAGAAATAATCTCAATTGTTACTGATTTAAAAGCATTCGTTCAGAATGTGCAGGGAATTGACTACCTTGTCGTTTATATTCGACCTGATGGAAGAAAAGTGTTTTGTATTATATATTGATGCAAGTATGCTACTTTTCGACTTTTGACTTATTACTGCATGTGGCATCAACTATTGTTGGTTTGTTTCTGTTTTTAGACCTGAAAAATGTTTTTAAAGGAGACATAGTCCTTTGAAAAGTCCATAATAGATTGACCGGATTGTAGTTCAACAAAGATTCCATGTTGGGCATTGCATGCCACATGAAATCCTAAGTATTATGCACTTGTATTAATTTCTTTCATCTAATCGTTTATCAATTTTAGCTTATCCCATATTAACTGAATATTCTCTTCACCTTTGTTATAATCAACAGAGCTTTGCTTTTCAAATAACTCGTTTATATGCGAAACTTTTAACTTATCAGAATCAGGATATTCACATATATCTATCCCAACAGTTGTCCTTATATCCAGATAAACACAGGACTCAGAATCATGATGATTATAAAACTGATGTACTCCAGTTTCACCAATCTCAAAGAAAACAATTTGACCTTTACTAACTATCTCAAATCCTTTTGAAGTCCGAATAGTCATCGAACCAGAAATAATCATTATGAGTTCTTCTGCGTTATGATGGAAATGATATGGGAATGAATATTTCCCTGAATCCAGTCTTCTTAAATCAAATACGAAATGCTTGGAATCAGCAATCTTTGACAATCTTGGTGAAAGTGTCCGTAAATCAAATTGATCTAAGGCTGAAGTATCCTTTTTATACTCTAAATTATCAGGATTAATTATCGTTGGCATTTTTATTTTATTTAGTAATTCATTATCATGATGGCTTTTTTTATACTTGTGCATAACGAGCTGCAGGACGTAACGGCTTACGGTTTGCGGAGCGACTTCTTATCGCCCGAGATGATGCCCAAAGCAACTGTAGAACTTGCACTTACAAAGAACCGTAAGCTGTTACTTGCCTGCATGTTAGGTGCATGGTGTTTATTTTCTTTGTTTTATATTCATCAGCGTATCATTTTTGAAAATCAAATCAGTTTGTGTTAATAAAACCGTATCACCAATCTGGTCTTCAAATGGTATGTTATCAATCTTCTTAAATTCAAATTCTATTTCTTTTTTCGTTTTCAACTTCATGTTGTATATAATTAAAATCTTATCATAGTCGCTTTTGAAATTTTTAAAATAGTCAACTTTATAACCTAATTTCATTTCAGTATTCACGATGTAAAGAAATCCCGAAAGTAGAAGAATTATCAGGCTGATTAGACTTATCACAAATGCAGTTTTCCATTTATTCATTTTTCTCTTATCGTTATCAATTAAATTAGTATTATCAATCGTTTCGTTTTTTACACTTGCACCTAACGAGCTGCAGGACGTAACGGCTTACGGTTTGCGGAGCGACCTCTTATCGCCCGAGACAATGCCCAAAGCGACTGTAGAACTTGCACTTACAAAGAACCGTAAGCTGTTACTTGCCTGCATGTTAGCTGTTGTATTTTATTTAAATCGACTTAAAATATGTTTCAAATCTTTATAATCATTAAGAGTTATTAGCAACAAATTAATCTCGTATTTTTTATCGTTCGCTACAAATTTTAAAATATTTCCAGAACCATCATATTTGGCAATTGATCCAATCTTTGAAATACTTCCTCCAAATCCTTCACCTAAAGTTCCTTTATATTTCAAATATACTGAATCAATTTCAGAGTAACTTATCTTTTCAATTTCTTCACTGATTTTTATTTGTAATCCTTCGTTCTCAAAAGTAAGTGATCCAATTATTTTATAATTCTTAGGCACAATTACAATCCAAAATATTGGCAAGGTAAAAAGTAAAGTAAGAAATAATACAATAGTTTCATTTAGCATTTTAATATATCCAAATCGAATCAATAACCAACTTGTCAATTCTATTATAGCAAAAATTGAGATTAGTAAAATCAATCTTCTATCTTTTGTTTTTTTTGAAATATTAAATCTTTTATCCATTTTAGATTTTCGTATCAGACGGGATTTCTAATATAACAGCTAACGAGCTGCAGGACGTAACGGTTTACGGTTTGCGGAGCGACTTCTTATCGCCCGAGATGATGCCCAAAGCGACTGTAGAACTTGCACTTACAAAGAACCGTAAGCTGTTACTTGCCTGCATGTTAGTAGCTGTGCATTATTTAAATACATATGTATAGTAATTATAATTCCATTTGTTTTCATTAACAGAATGATATTTCATTAAAGTTTTCAACCCATTTTTATCATACTCATAAATTGTTTCATTCTTAAATAAATTATCCTTTTGACCACTATTATAAAACTCTTCAATAACTTTCGTAAGCTTACCATTTGAATAATTATAGGTTTTTGTATGTTTTTCCCATTCAGGATTTTCTCCGTGCGAAATATATTTAAATAGGTTACCTAATGAATCATAAATAAAAGTTTCAATATTCTTAGTCTTGATTTCATAAGTCCTTAATAGTTGTCCGTTTTGATTATATTCAAAGTTCTTTTTACCTTCTCCAATTAAACCGGGTTCACAGCTTTTATCATCAATTTCTTTACTGATAAGTTGTTTGTTTTTATACTCATATTTTACCTTTATTTTATAACAATCTCCACCAGTTATATCAATATAATCAATCAGACCATTATCAAGTAACGAATAGTCATATGTTATCCAATATTGATTATCTGCATTAAATTTCATTTTTATTTTGTTCTTTGAAGGATATGAATATTTTTGGTATGGTTTATATTTTCCGTCTTCTATATAAGTTTCTTCAATAATTCTGTGTTGTTTGTCATATTTTAAAACACAAAATTTTTCTTTATTATTTAATAAGGAATCTTTACTTTGCCAAATTAAGATTTCTTTAATATTCGATAATTTAACTTCGCTATCAAATTCGGAATTTAATTCGTAAGGATTTGTCTGTGAAATTGCTTTATTGGCAATTATTGAGAAAATTATAAATATCAATTTCTTTATCATATGAGTGTTTTTTTTGCATTGCTACTAACGAGTTGCTGGACGTAACGGCTTACGGTTTGCGAAGCGACTTCTTATCGCCCGAGACGATGCCCAAGCGACTGTAGAACTTGCACTTACAAAGAACCGTAAGCTGTTACTTGCCAGCGTGTTACGTTCCGTTTTTATTTATCAATCTATTGTAATCTGTTATCAAAATATTGTTGGTTTATCAACTCGATACATTTTTTTGTTTAATTCATATTCTTTGAAAATCGTTATCGATGACTGAAATTTATCAGCTTGCGAAAAAGCTTTCAAGTGCAAATTACAATTTCTTTTTTATTCTCGACTTTGTATCGCCCGAGAAATATTTTTCTAAATCCAAACTCGTTTCAAATCTCTCGTTTGCTAAAATCGAAAATTTATCGACCGAGAATTTGTTATCAAAATGCGACTCGTAATCAACCGCCGAAATCATAATTTATCAACGAAAGCGACAACTTATCTTTTAGAAAATCTCTATCAAGGTTGAACGACTTTTTTTGTTTTTTAAAATGGAACGTAACGAGTTGCTGGACGTAACGGCTTACGGTTTGCGGAGCGACTTCTTATCGCCCGAGACGATGCCCAAAGCGACTGTAGAACTTGCACTTACAATGAACCGTAAGCTGTTACTTGCCAGCGTGTTACCCAAAGCAACTTTTTATATATCAATCATTTATAATCTGTTATCAAAACGTAGTTGGCTTTATCAAACCGCTACTATTTTTGTTTAATTCATGTTTTTTATAAATCGTTATCGACGGTTGAAATTTATCAGTTCACGAAATAACTTTCAAATGCAAATTACAATTTCTTTTTTATTCTCGACTTTGTATCGCTCGAGAAAGATTTATCAAATTCCGACTTTGTTTCAAATCTCTCGTTTGCAAATGGCGAAGAATTATCGACCGAAAAATTGTTATCAAAGTGCGACTTGTAATCAATCGCCAAAATCAGAATTGTTGTCAACCGCTAATCGTTATCAAATGCTACAATTTAACAAACGAGAACTGGTGTCCTTTTGTTTTTTGTTGTTTTGGGTAACGAGCTGCGGTATGAAAAAATGCCGAATTTCGTGCGCCTTCTTATCGCCCGAAGACAACGCCGAAGCGAGTGTGAAAGCCCCGAATTTGCTGGGGTTCGGCAGTTTTTTATGACCGCATGTTAGCACATGTTTTTGTTTTATAATAATTTATTTCTATCATTAAAATAATGTCATTAATACTGATCGTTTGTAAATAAACAAAATTTTGAATCAAACTTAGTACAAGAATCTATAATCACATTTTTGATTTCATATCTTAAATAGGGAAAAGCTGTAAAACGAATATCATAATTTCCACTGTCAATCCAATGATAAAAATAACCATTCGAATCCGTAACACATAATTCTGGAGTTAAAAGATTTTTATCTTTAAAAAAAACAAGAATAGCATTACCTATTACTAAATTATTTCTGCAATCATAAACGAATCCTGAAATATATGCTTTTGTTGAGTCGACAAGTCCTGATTTCTTAAAGAATAGAGTTTTGCCAATATGAGTGTCATCTATAATATGATTATTCTGAGCAAATAAATCTACGTTTATTGTCGTCAAAAAAAGAAGAAAGAATATAGAAAGTATTTTCATCTTTTTAATATGCAGATATTATATTGTCAATAGAATTCTTGTCTACTTGAATTAATTCTAAAATTCTTTTTGCTTTTTCCTTATCAGTTTTAATTACCTTATCAAACTCGTTTATCAATCCACAAGCGAATAATCTTTCGTTAACGGTCATACCTCCAAGTCCATTTACTTTGTTAACTAATTTTATCATTTTCTCATCTGTCATCGTGTGCGTTTTCTTTTTTAAAATATGTGCTAACGAGTTGCTGGATGCAACTGTTACCGAATTCGTGTGACTTCTTATCGCCCGATGAAACCGCCGAAGCGAGTGACGAAGTTGCGTTTTTGAAGGCACGGTAACTGTTGTATGCCAGCGTGTTACCGCCTGTACTTTATTTAATCTTCATGTGAATTATTTATCAAATATAATCATTTTATCGAACGAAGCAAGGGGTTATCAAGTTGTAATGGGTGTGGTTTGGGCAGGCAGGCTCTTTTACTACTTTTGGATTGCAGGGTAGCCTTGTGTGAGTAGTAAATGTGCCTGACTGCGAAGGGTTGGCGTAGGCGGAATATCGTGTTATTTGCTCGGGCATTGCTCTTATCAAGACGGGAACACCTCTTAAATGAGGTGGCACTCATATTAACATAACGGGGATATATCTTCCGATTGGTGGCACACATCTTATGCTATCGGGGAGTAATCTTATGATAGGTGGGACGTGATTGTTTTATATGGGGAGTCATCTTCTGAATGGTGGCACGTATCTTAGATGAAGGAATATGAATATTAAAGTTGTGGGGACGTATCTTAAATTTGTGGGAAAATATTTTGTTCATTAGAAAAAGGTTTTATAAATTGCTGTTAGTTACATGAAAGTAAATTATTTTAAACCTCTAAAATTTAATCAATGACAAATCAAGATGAAAGCCGTTTGAGTATGTACATTTCGTTTAAGGATTGGCAAGCGAATTACACGGCAATTACAAGTCCGTTGCCAAATTATACGGCAAATTCAACCTCGTTTTTGAATACTATACCGCAAATTCAGAGTGTTGCGACACTACAAAAAGCCAGTAAAACTGGTCTAGCCGACAATAAAAATTCGTTGAAAGATGCCCTTATCGTCTTAACTGCAGATAATTCGGGAAAACTGGGAGCTTACGCCAAGTTTACAAACAACCCTGTACTAGCTCAAGAAATAAAATTCACCGCTGGTAAACTTAAAAAAGAAGCTGATACTGCTGTGAGAGATTATGCTCAAATTGTGTATGACCGTGCTCAACCAATTGTTGCATCGCTTACGGCTTATGGAATTACTGCTGCTACTCAAACTGCATTATTGAATGCAATAACAACTTATAATGCTTCGATTGGTAAACCTGCTGCTGGAAAAGCGGAATCGACTCAGTTAACAAAACAATTAGATGTATTGTTTGCAACTGCTGAAACGGCTTTAGCAAATATGGATGCAGCTGTTGAAATTGTGAAATTGTCGCAACCTAATTTTTATAATGGTTATAAGAATGCTCGTAAAGTAATTGTTACTGGAACAGGTACGTTATCACTAAAGGGTTTGATAACCGATGCTGAAACCGGTGCTCCAGTAAAAGGAGCAACAGTAACGTTTGCTTTAGATGGTGGAGTTCAAATGATGGCAAAAGCAGGAAAAGCTTCAAGTGCAACGCCTATTATAACTAAAAAGACTGCCGATAAAGGTGGTGTAAATATCAAATCATTACCAGCAGGAACATATCAAGTTACGATAAAGAAAGCTGGATATGCCGACCAAATTGTTACCGTTAGTGTAAACGATGGTGAAATGACGGTGTTGAATGTGAGTATTTCAAAGAGCTAAGATTACGAAACGATAAAAGCAAAAACCCCTGTAATGTTCGATTACAGGGGATTCTTTTTTATAATAAAGCTTGTATTTGGTCGATTGGGATTTGCGTTAATTCGGAAATTTCGGAAACGGAATATCCTTTTTTAAGCATATTTCTAGCAATTTCTATGGAGCTATCGAATTTGCCTACTCGGTAATTAGAAACGATAAGGCTACGTTCGTAACGTTCGTGTTCAACAAAATGCTCGTATTCTTTTCTTTCGGTATCAGAAAGTTTCAATATATCCAGTTCTTTTTTAGCTTGTTTCAATCCTTTAGCATCGAACTCTTCTTTTATTTCGTCGTTCTTTAAGAAATAAATCCATTGGTCAAGTGAGTTTGTTGCAATTTCATCGAACTGGTTTACCTTAATTACATAATATTCGGGATACAGTTTCGCAACATTGTCGGTATTATAAAGCGTTTGTTGCGATGTTGAAAGTTTAAGGGTATCGTGTTTGTGGATTCCAACGAAGTTTGTTGTTCCATGATATACATAATCGTCACCTTGTCCGAGGTCGAAATAGACTATGTTTACCGAAATGATTTTCTTTATTTCAGAATATTCCATTCCAACATTCATGTTCTCGACAAGCAATTTCGATGTGCCAAACAGAATGCGGAGTAAATAATCGTGTTCGTAAGTATTCTGTACTTCTATTATGATTAGTTCGCCTTTCGAGTTTTTTACCAACAAATCGACTTTGTTAAACTTCTCGTATTTTGTTTCTTGATTGCTTTCGCTTTCAAGGATGTTTTCAATCTTGATGTCTTCGCCAATAAGTTCGGACAAAAAGCCTTCGAGTATGCCGAAATTACTTTTGTTACGCAGGAGTCGTTTTACTGCCCAGTCGAATCGTATGAGGTTTTTCATTTGTTTCTTTTTATTTGATTTTTAATGGTCAAATGGAACCCCGAAGGGCTCAGCGAAGCTAATACGCCATATAATCGTTGTTCGTTTTGATTAAACCAATACTCATGGCTATTTCATTTGTTTGTCAATTTATGAGAGTACAAAAGTAAGGAAATTACGATTGTTTTTTCTGTTTTGATCTGTATTTTTAACTTCAACTCAGTAGTTGTTTTGTTTCGACACTTTTTGTTTCAACACAAATTTGCGTACTCCACCAGACGGATAGGCATAATTGTACCACCAAGCCGAAAGATTTTTAGAAATCAGGTGTTTTCGTAGTTTGTAGGTTTTGTAATGCTGCATGATTCCTAAATATGAATTCATGCTACTAAGAAACATATTTTGTTCTTCTTTATTTGGTTTGTGATCACGAGCTATTTTATTCTGTTTTTCGATGGCTGTGTAGAAATTGCCTTTGGTGCGACTTGCTATATAGGTACGGTTTGGTTTTATGACTGTTCCAAGAAACTGAACGCCTTTGGTGTAATGTTGTAGATATATTTTCTTTGGATGAACGGTTAGGTGCAATGTTGTATGTAAAAAGCTTGAAAGTTTCAAGATGAGCGACTTCAAATAATTACGGTCGTTATGAACGATTATAAAATCGTCGACATAGCGGCCGTAATATCGGATTTTCAATTCGTTTTTCAGGTAATGGTCGAAGGTGTTCATATAAAAGTTGGCAAATACTTGGCTGGTGAGGTTGCCGATTGGTAAACCACTTTGATGAGGGGAATGAAACAAACTTTTATTGTTTGGTAAACCATTCCAATTGCTTGGTTTGCCTTTAATAATGCAGTGCTGGGTTGGGTTGTTGTCGATTATTTTTTGGCAAAGTGTTATAAGCAATTCTTTGTCGGGTTGCAAATATTTGTTGTTGATAAAGGAAACGAGTTTATTGAAAAGGATGGTTTTATTGATGTGCATAAAAAAGCCTTTAATATCGAGTTTTAAAATGTAACAGTCTGTTGTGTAATTAACGGAACATTGACGTATGAAGGTATCGATACGCTGTATTCCAAAATGTGTTCCTTTTCCTATGCGACAAGCATAGCTATCGTAAATAAATGTTTTTTCGAACAATGGATTGAGTTTATTGATGAGCCAATGATGAACAACTCGATCGCGGAAATCGGCTGCAAAAATCTCACGCTTTACGGGTTTGTCGACAATAAAAGCTATTGACCTGCCTATTTGATAAGTGCCATTGTTTATTTCTTCGCATAGTTGCACTAAATTATGTTCGTAGTCTATTTCAAAAGCAAGAGCATTGGCTGTATTTCGCTTATTGCGTCGACAATCGAAATATGCCTCGAACAATTCGTGGAGTTCGATTTGAGGCTTTGCTTTTTGTGGTATGTCGAATAACGATAGTTGCATAAAAGTGGAAAGTTAGAAGTGGAAAGTAGCAAACCCTTTGAGACAAAACGTAAAAAAAACGCTGCCAAGTATTTCCATACTTGCACAGCGTTTGGTTATTACCCTTTATTGAAAAATCCCGAACGGCACGCACATAATAGTTATTGTTCTTATTGTTGTTGTTCGTGTTGCCGTTGTTGAAGTTGAAGATCCAAGCGTTGTTATTGTTATACTCGGACGACGACCAATTACGTAAATGAGTTTTGATGCTTTTGCGGAACCGCATAGCATACTATTTTACAACAGCACCGGGGTGCCATTGTCCATTTACCCTTTTTCAAAAAAAGTGTGCTCACTCCCATATACCAATAGCACATAAGATTCGGGCGGTGTTAATTGTTTTTATTTTTCCATGCCGTTGCTTGTTTGCCAATGACATCAAGCATCAGGCAGATATCTGCTTGATGCTTGATGCTAAGCAATTTTAAATCGGCACAGAGGCGTACCTCAAGTTTCAGTATTTCAAAATTATCTAAAAACTCTTCTAAATACTGGCGTTTATCGGTATTGCGGTTTGCCCTATAGATAGATCGAACAAGACAGATAGAATCTCTTTTCATGTCTTGACCCAAGGTGTATTTATACTCTCGGCTAAAATCTTTGCTGTGTTCAAAAATCATAAGAATGAGTTTGTATACATCTTTATAAATAGGTAATTCGTGTGATAATGCCATGTCTTTCTTTCAAAAAAAAAAATGACCGCTACAGCGGTATTTATAAAGTTAAATAGATAAATAGTTAAAAAGCCCGAACGGCACGCACATAATTGTTATAGCCCTTATCGTTGCCGTACGCGTAGCCGCTGCCGAAGGAGAAGATCCAAGCGCTGCTACTGTAATACTCGGACGACGACCAATAATAGTTCTTTGTGATGGCAGTGGTTGCGGCGTTTGCGTCGCTGTCGAGAGCTTTTTGAACTGCATATTTAGCGTTATATAACATATTTAATTGGTCAATTGTTGGCAAAAACCAATCGGAATAGGTGCCAGTGCCATAATTGGCATTGGTGTATGTTTTACATAGGTTGGCTGCACTGGTAGCGCTTTGTGCAATAATGGCTGTTGTGTTGGTAGCTCCATCCCAATCGCTTAATGCACCGGGGGCTGGTACTGCTGTTGCGGTAACACTGCTCCAAGTAGAGGAAGTGCTAATGTCAACCATGCTACAAATAAGGCCATGGCTACCTGTTTGGTCAACCCAAAATACGACACCGCCACCATAGAGTTCGCCTGCATAATGGGTTAAACTTAAACTTGTTGTTGCGTTTACCACGTAAGGGCTTGCAACGGTTCCTGCTCCAGTAATGGTTACGTTGGTTCCGGAGGTTGTTACACCACCTATGCCATTGTCGCCTGTTAGACCTTTGTCTCCAGTTGCACCTTTATCGCCAGCAAGTCCTTTGTCGCCTTGCAATCCTTGAATTCCTTGGTCGCCAATTAACCCTTTATCGCCTGTTGCACCTTTGTTTCCAACTAAACCTTGGTCGCCTGTTGCGCCTTTATCGCCAGTAAGTCCTTTGTCGCCTTGCAATCCTTGAATTCCTTGGTCGCCAATTAAGCCTTTATCACCAGTTGCTCCTTTGTTTCCAACTAAACCTTGGTCGCCTGTTGCTCCTTTATCACCAGTAAGTCCTTTGTCGCCTTGTAATCCTTGAATTCCTTGGTCGCCAATTAAGCCTTTATCGCCTGTTGCACCTTTGTTTCCAACTAAACCTTGGTCGCCTGTTGCTCCTTTATCACCAGTAAGTCCTTTGTCGCCTTGTAATCCTTGAATTCCTTGGTCGCCAATTAAGCCTTTATCGCCTGTTGCACCTTTGTTTC
>Ga0302286_10002703_pt1 | contig 12208 bp, 9 predicted proteins | sample III_Fen_E2_3_FD_198765 | JGI IMG/M metagenome (GOLD analysis project Ga0302286, IMG submission 198765) | Peat permafrost microbial communities from Stordalen Mire near Abisko, Sweden - III_Fen_E2_3 | ecosystem: Environmental > Terrestrial > Soil > Wetlands > Permafrost | place: Sweden: Abisko...
AACTTTTCGCTGCTCCCGATTCAACACCAGGTCGGCGACCTGTGAAATCTTGTTAATACGCCCGGAATTTCGGCGTAGCAGTGCCCGAACTCGGGCATGCAGCTCGACAAAAGAAAACGGCTTCATCATGCAATCATCGGCGCCGGCATCGAGCGCGAGGGCCCTATCTTCAACCCGACTTCTTGCGGTCAATACCAATACCGGTAGCCGCGCCAGTGATGGCCGTACCTGCTTCAGCAGCGAGATTCCGTCCAGTTTTGGGAGATTGAGATCCAGCACCACGAGATCGAATCTCCCGCCCGGCAAAGAAGCTCGAGCCGACTCCCCATCGTGCAACACGGTGACAGAATAGGACTCAATTTCCAGTTGCTGTCTCAGTAGCTCGGCCAGAGGCTTGTCGTCTTCCACCACCAGGACTCGGCTTCCGGCGTCGGGCCGAAACTCATTCGGGGTTTGAATAGCTCCCATCTTTTCTGCCGCCGCGTTTCATAATGGATTCGCAGAACGACATTGAGCGCCTAGCGACTACCTGCACGAGGGGTTGTCACTGAGGCGCGAATATCTTCGTCTCTAATTTTCCACCTAGACGAGCCGTACGGCGCGAAGGGAATCGCCCCCTAACAAACTTTAGTTTACGTTTTCGGAAACTTTAGTAATCAGGAATGAGGTGATTACTTTAGTAATCTCGCAACGGTCAACGGCACTCGCGCCGAGAGCTTCAACAAGTCTGCTCGAACGGTTCGTCAGCTTCTCGCGGAGGAGTCATTCTGGCTGTGAAAATGTTCTCAGTAATAAACATGATTAGAATGAAAGGCAAATCCGCTCCACGCCACTTTTACAAGCCGGACACAATTTCTGCCTTGACTTGGAGTACTATTCAGTCACTTGGCTCGGCTGCTTCGGGGGTGGCTGATGAGCGGAAGAATTCAATATCCAGTTCACATTATCAATGTTCTAGTAATATTTGCAGCAATCGCGAACGCCCAACAAGGCGGTTCTGATAGCCGCAAGGTCCCGCCTACCCGAGGGACGAACAGAATACCAACGACATCCATGCCGCACCAGCCGGTGTTTTACACAGGCAAGGTAACTTTGGATACCGGAACAACACCTCCTGCTCCGGTAGTGATCATCAGGAATTGCAACGGGGTCAGCCGCCGACAGACGTATGCGGCAGGGGATGGGTCATTCTCCTTCATGATCGGCGATCGAAATACCAACGAAACAGCGCCGGATGCCACGGAAGATTCCCGCGGATTTGGCTCCGATAGCCCGACCTCTTTTGCCAACCTCTCGGGGACTAACCCCTCGAACCCCCAGTCCGTCATGGCAGATTGCGATTTGCGGGCAGAGCTTCCTGGCTATTCGTCGTCATATATTCGTCTCGACGGGTCCATGGCCAATTCAAACGTGGGCATCATTGTTCTTCACAGCCGTGCCAAGAAAGCCGACGGGATGGTCACGGTTGCCAGCCTCGAAGTGCCCAGCAAAGCGCGAAGGGAATATGAGAAGGGTAGCGAGCTCCTGGAAAAGGGAGATCTGTCAGGCGCTGAGAAATCGTTTCATAAGGCGATCGACCAGTATCCCAAATTTGCCGAAGCTTGGACGCGGCTGGGTGATTTGGAGCAAAGGCGGAGGAACAGTGCCCTAGCAATGGAAGACTACCAGGAAGCAGTTTCTGCCGACTCGAACCTGCCGCTTCCTTACCTTCGAATGGCATTTCTCGAAGCTGTGGCAAGCAACTGGGAGCAAACTCGCAAACTCGCCGAACGAGTGATCGCTCTGGACCCGACAGATTTCCCGCTTGCCTACTATTACGCTGCAGTGGCCGAGTTCAATCTTCAACATTCTGCGAAAGCGGAAAGCGCCGCCCTACGTGCCGAGGCCATGGACAAGGCTCATGCCGAGCCCAGAATTCAGCTGCTATTGGCGAGCATCTACTCCGCTAAGCAAGACTTTTCGGCCGCCGCTCAGCACTATCGGGCTTACCTGAAGCTGGTGCCCGAGGGTCCGCTTACGGAGCATGTGAAGACTAATCTCGCGAAAACCGAGGAAATGGCTAAGACTCAGACCCCGCCGAATTCTTCGCTAAACAAATAGGGTATGGCGAACCGCGTAACAGACTGAAAATGTTGCCCTGTGTTCGGATCGACTCTGGCCGAATTCCTTTGCGCCAGTTATGATGATGGCTCTATTGCACTGGATTCCCGACCTGAAGATGGTGCCGCCTATCGTCCCTTCGAAGTTCGAAAACAGCTTACAAGTTGTCGCAAAGGTTTTTTGCACTAGTTACGGGTCGCCCGGCGGAGTTTTCCGCGCACCCGGTCGGGTCAATCTGATTGGCGAACACACCGACTATAACGATGGCTTCGTTATGCCGGCTGCATTGGGTTTTTCTACCTATGTGGCTGCTGGCGTACGCCCGGACCGAACGCTGACCGTTGTTTCTTTGGACCTTGACGAGACCGAAACGATCGGGTTGGATGATCTCGGTTCCGGCCCAAGTGGTCACTGGAGCGACTATGTACGCGGCGTTGCGGCGATGTTACAGGCATCAGGCGTGGCGTTCGGTGGCGCGAACCTGGTGATCAAGAGCGACGTGCCGATTGGCGCGGGTCTCAGTTCTTCAGCGGCGATAGAAGTATCTGTCGCTCTCGCCCTCTTGGCTATTGCCGGGCGCGATCTTGATCGCCGCCAGATAGCCGCCTTGTGTCAGCGCGCGGAGCACCAATTCGCGGGCACGAAGTGCGGCATCATGGACCAATACATTTCCTGCTTCGGCCAGGCAGATCACGCCCTCCTTCTTGACTGTCGCACTCTCACTCACGAGCTTCTGGAAGTCCCAGGCGATGTGCGCATCGTCGTCTGCAATACCATGGTGAAACATGAACTGGCCGGCGGCGAGTACAACCAGCGGCGTGCTGATTGTGACGACGGCGTACGGATCCTGCAAGCGAGTCTCCCCAACGTACTGGCTTTACGCGACATCGATCCGTCACAACTGAGTCGGTTCGGCGAGAAGCTGCCTGAGCGGGTTTTCCGTCGTTGCTGTCACGTAGTCACGGAGAATGCTCGCGTTCTGCAAGCCGCAGAGGCTCTTCGACGGCTCGATTTGGACTCATTCGGCCGTTTAATGGTTGAGTCTCACCGGAGCCTCCGCGATGACTACGAAGTGAGTTGCAAGGAACTCGACCTGATGGTGGAGTTGGCTCTCAAGTGTGATGGCGTGTTCGGCGCCCGGATGACCGGAGGCGGTTTTGGAGGCTGTACTGTGAACCTTGTGCAAGTTGAAGCCGTGGATGCGTTTAAGGCTACGGTGTCGCGACAGTACGAAATTGCCGCCGGTCGCGTGCCTGACATTTATGTTTGCACGGCTGCGGATGGCGCAGGGCCAGTTATTCCGGAGATTGCATGATTGACCTCAACTGTCTTCGTGAGTCTCCTCACAGGCGCCGGAACCCACTCACCGGCGATTGGGTATTGGTATCGCCGCATCGAGCACAGCGGCCATGGCAGGGACGAATCGAGCACCAACCGGAAGAGCGCGGCCTGCGTTACGATCCGCACTGTTACTTGTGTTCGGGAAACCTTCGAGCCGCTGGTATTAGAAATCCGTCATACGAGTCAACCTTTGTGTTTGATAACGATTTCGCGGCGATGAAGCCTGATGTGGTTTCGACTCGCGCGGAAGACGGCAAGACCGGAATCATGATTGCCGAGGCCGAGCCCGGCATCTGTCGCGTAGTGTGCTTCTCTCCTCGGCACGACCTGTCGCTGGCCGAGATGGAAATCCCCGCAATCCGTTCAGTCGTGAATGTCTGGATTGAGCAGTACATCGAACTTGGTGCGATGCCTTTGATCAACCACGTCCAGATTTTCGAAAACCGCGGCGAGATGATGGGATGCAGCAACCCGCATCCTCACGGGCAGATTTGGGCCAATCACACGATTCCAAACGAGCCCCACAAGGAACAGTTAGCGCTCGCGGACTACCAGAAGCGACATCGCAACTGTTTGCTTTGCGATTATGTAGAACTGGAGCGGGCTAGCGGAGAACGCGTCGTCTGCGAGAACGATAACTTCATCGCAGTTGTGCCTTTTTGGGCAGTGTGGCCGTTTGAGCTTCTAGTCTGCAGTAAAAATCATGTGGCGGATATGGCGTCGCTCGCAGAACCTGCTCGAGATTCCCTGGCAGACATGCTCAAGCGCATCACCGCGCGCTACGATAACCTCTTTCACACGTCCTTTCCATACACCATGGGATTTCATCAACGGCCGACCGACGGAGCGGAGCATCCGGAATCTCATTTGCACGCTCACTACTGTCCGCCACTTTTGCGTTCGGCGACTGTGCGAAAGTTCATGGTAGGTTACGAACTACTTGCTGCGCCCCAGCGCGACATCAGCCCTGAGTCGGCTGCCGAAAGTCTGCGCAGCGTTCCCGAACAGCATTACCGCAGCGGTAAACTGCCGGCCGGCGACTGATCTCTTTGGCTAACGTGGAGCGGTAAGATTCGACCGGTCTGCCCGCATTTACAATTCCGCAATGGACCGCTTTTCAGTAATCACTCACCGCAAGAGGGAAATCCTCGATATCACTGGCCAGATTGAGACGCTACTACAGCAAAAGAAAAATGCGGCCTTGGGGATCTGTCACGTCGTCGTACTGCATACGACCGCCGCACTGACCACCGCAGATCTCGATCCGGGGACTGACCTCGACATGCTCGATGCCTTCGAATTGCTGATTCCAAAACTGAATTTCAGGCACCCGCACAACCCCGCTCATACTCCAGACCACATCCTGTCGGCGCTTATCGGCACTTCCATAACGATGATGGTTGAGAATGGGGCGCTGGTCTTGGGGACTTGGCAGCGGGTCGTTCTGGTGGAGCTGGACGGACCGCGAACCCGCGAGGTAGCCCTCGGATTTGTGCCGACGGCATAGGCTGATATGGGGTACCCCTCCCCCCTGCCCTCCCTTAATAATCAATGACTTAGCAAGAAATTATCCGCAAAATAGCACAAACAAACGAGTTATACGTAAAATCGCAGAAACAAAAGGGTTATAAACAAACCCGTGTTGTCAAAGAACTTGGCTTGGCAGGTCGCTTGCGTTGTGCACGAGCCTCGCCTAGCGTATGCCGGGGCAACCAGAATCAGAAATACTCCATCGAGCGTGGCGATGACAACCGAAATCAGCAGGCCAACTTTATGAAAGTGCACTGTTTTCCCAAAGTGGGAAAAGAGCTTGGCCGATTGCCAAGAGAAGCGCAAAGTTCATGCGCGCGATACACATAGAAATGGAAACGCTCCGAGGGTCTCCGGTCCGCCGAAGAATTTCTGGATTTTTCCTTCGCAATCCGGCAACATAGCTGACAATTCCTCCACAAGGTTTGTCAGTTCAGATGGAAATGGCACGCATCTTCGGAATTCCTGCGGCGTTGTTGGTGATCGCCGTAGTGGCGAACCGCCTGTCACGCTGGACACGCCTACCTGACATCATTGTGTTGCTCCTACTCGGCGTGACACTTGGACCTGTCCTGAAGTGGGTGAATCCTCAGAACTTCGAGAGCATGACTCGAATTCTCGGGATGTTAGCGTTGATCCTCATATTATTTGAGGGTGGGATTGAGCTTCGTCTCAAAGAAGTACTTCGCTACTCGCCGGGTGGCCTACTGCTCGCCTTAGTGAGTTACGGACTCACGGTCGGTTTGGTTGCCTCGGTAGCGCATTTCACCCTTCATCTGGCTTGGATGGATGGAGCAATTATCGGCTCCGTACTGGGCTCGACGAGTGCTGCGGTCGTTCTCCCAGTGATCAAGCAAATGGATGCGCCCGATCCGACCAAGATCACACTTACGTTGGAGTCGTCACTCGGAGAAATACTCGCCGTCCTGACCGCGGGCACACTCATTGGCTTACAGACCGACGCCCCGTTGGTGGAGGGCCTGATCACGGGGTTCGGTCACCACATCTTGGTTGATGTGGCCTTGGGAATCCTCGCTGGAGTTGCCTGGTCGCGGGTGTGGCCTCTAGTCGCCAACCAGCAGTTTGGAAACGCGCTCAACCTGGGTACAGTACTGGGCGTGTTCGCGATCGGACGTTACGCCGGTGGCAGCGGACTTCTGGCCGAACTCGTGTTTGGGCTGACACTCGCCAACATGCCTCGGACCCCGGAAATGACCCAGCGGGGCAAGCGAATGCTGGCTTTTCATTCGGAACTGACCTTCCTGGTTCGGTCGTTCTTCTTTGTAGTCCTTGGAATAATGGCGCAGTTTGTGGGCCGAGCTTACATACTGCCCATCGTCGGCATACTGGCCGCAATCGTGGTGGCTCGTTGGCTAGCTGTACGGGCAACGAGTTGGTCCATTCGCGACATTACGAAATCTGATACTGAGCTGCTCACGCTGATGTTTCCCCGTGGACTGATTACGGCGGTTCTTGCTTTACAGGTTCTATCAGCGAAAGGGCAGCAGTTTTTCTATCTGCCTGCCATGGCATTTACCGTGATCGTATTTTCAAACATATTTGTGGTGGTCGCTGCAGTGCGCTCCAAGAAGGGAGTGCCGGTAGGGATTACGGTAGAGCAAGAGGCTTCCGAGATGGCTTTGTAGCTGGCGGTTTACATGGCATCCGTGCGCACGGCGGCGGATCGCACGTTCAGCTTACAAAGATTCGAGTTAGACCATTTCCGTGCCCCACAAATTATGGAGATGGAGCACACCCAGCAGTCGTCCTGACTCGTCTACGACGGGAAGGGAAGTGATCTTCTTCTGCTCCATGACATTGAGTGCGGTGATGGCAAATTCGTCGGGGCCGATTGTCACCGGCCCGCTAGTCATGCATTCGCCGGCGGTAAGATCGAAAACGTCTTTGCCGTGATGCTCCAGCAGGCGGCGCAAGTCTCCGTCGCTAATCAATCCGAGTAGCTTGCCGTCCTCTTGAACGGTGGTCATCCCAAGACCCTTGCGCGACATTTCGTAGATCACTTGACCGATAGGCGTGGAGAAAGCAACCGTTGGCACGTTGTCGCCACTGTGCATCAACGCAGAAACGCGACTGAGGCGCTTTCCCAGCTTGCCGCCGGGATGAAGGCTCGCGAAATCTTCCTCTTTGAATCCACGCTTTTCTGACAGCGCTACAGCAAGCGCGTCCCCCAGCGCGAGCATAGTTGTGGTCGAGGCCGTGGGCGCCAGTCCAAACGAGCAGGCTTCATTAGCGACGGAACAATCCAAAGCTACATCGGCCGCTTGAGACAGCGTCGAGCGCCTGCGCTCAGTGGCCGAAGGCGAATAAAGGTCGTCACAGGTCATGCTGACCAGTTGGATGCCCAGTCGCTTTATAGTTGCCAGCAATTGAAGTATTTCGGCAGTCTCACCGCTCGCCGACATCGCGACGACGACGTCGCCACGCACGATCATTCCCAGGTCGCCATGCATCGCCTCTGCGGGATGCAAGTACAAGGCTGGGGTGCCGGTGGAGCTGAGGGTCGCCGCGACTTTGCGCGCGATCAGTCCGCTCTTTCCCATGCCGGTGACCACAACCCTTCCGGCACACCCGAAAAGCACGTCAATGGCACGCCCGAAATCTTTGGCCATCGGGCCGGCAATCCGGTCAGCCAGCGACCTCAGAGCGTCTGCCTCGATTCGCACAACAGTTTCTGCAGTTTTATGCATGGTCTATGAGCGCATCATCTCAGGGTTCGCGAGCGGCTGTTGCAGGTCGCGGAATCACGAGTCCATGAGCGTTAAATACCAGCGTACCTGCCGTATTGGGGCCGCCTTCCAGCGCGACATGCTGGCCATTGAACAATATCTCGACGGCACCTGCGTTTCCCGTCCAGAAGACGACTTGGTCAGTGGCACGCACTGTCTTGACGTCAGGAGGTGCGATGATGCCGCGTACCGCTATCTTACCGTCGCTCCTGATCGACACCCAGGCGTGGTCCTTAGCTCGCACAACAACCTCGAATGGCTCGCCGGTCGCCGCCGCAGCTTTTGCCGGAGCCGGTTGCGTGGCCACACCCGCAGGCACCGCAGATTTCGCACTTTCCAATGTGGTTGCTGGATCTCTTCTTGCCGGAGAATTGCCAGTTGTCGCAGGCGGGTCCACTTTGCCGGAAGTCTTCACTTCCGCGATCACGGGCGCACCTCCCAAAGCGGCTGTTCCTGCCGGATTGATGGCGCCGGTTGCTCCGTTCGAAACCGCACCCGGTTCTCCTGGGTTGGTGACAGGGGCGGAGTCGCTAGCCATGGTTGGAGCCGCAGACTTCGACGTCGTACTGACGGGCGGGGTGAATGCCTCGATCTTCGACTGCTGTTGTCGCACTCGGTCCCTATAGAGACGCCAGCCACCTAAGCCTGCCGCGATCACGATCAGCAGAATCAAAACGGGAATGATCGGGAATCCACGCCCCCGAGAATCTCCTATGTCTCCTCTCGAACGGTCGATACGTGAGTCGTTTTGCTCTGCTATTACTTTAGGATCGAGGCCCGACTCTCCCGCGGCAATCAAGTAATCGGCGACCGCCTCGTCCTCGCTTAACCCGAGGTACTTGGCGTAGGCCCGAACGAACCCCTTATTGAAGATTCCACCAGGCAGGAGCTCAAACTGCTCTTCTTCAAGAGCGCGCAGCAGACGAGTCCCGATCTTCGTTGATTCGGCAATGCTTTCCAGAGATATGCCGCGCATCTCGCGCTCACGGCGCAGTCGCTCGCCAAACGATCCCATAGTTATCAGGTATCCCCTGCCGGGAGTATCACGCTATCTGTATGAAGCGTGCTGGTTCGTTACTTTTGAATCTGCATCCCGACCGCCCAACATTTGGTGCATTAAAAAATGTTCCGCGAGTTGCCTGGCGTAAATTCCCGAAACGGCCAATGCTTGAGTCAGAGACGATCGTACTATAGGATAAACCACCAGTTTCCTGTAACATGAACATCGTTTTAAGAACTCTGCCGCGCTCTACGATTGTGCGGGGCAATTGTCTGTCCGAAATCAGCAGTACAACCTCCCTTCAGGTAATCGAGAATTGGCGCCAAGCACGGATAACGACCGCCAGCTATACGAGTTGAAGATCTTTCATGACGTCGCGAAGGCGCTGACTTCGACTCTTGATCTCGATACCATTCTGCAGACGATCCTGGAAAAGATGGCTGCCTACTTTGAACCAGCCACCTGGGCTCTTGTAATGATCGACGAAACCAGCCACGAGCCCTATTACGCGGCGTCCGTCGGTAAGGGTGCAGAAGGTCTGGCCGACCTTCGCCTGTCTGGTGGAGATAGCCTCATCGCTTGGGTGATCAAGCACGGCGATGCACTCGTCATCGAGAACGTGAATGCGGACCCAATGATTGATCCGGACAGCAGGACATCATGGTTTGAGGGCAGTTGCCCCGTAGTTTGTGTCCCTGTACGCACTTCCGGCAAGGTGCTGGGAGTGATTGAACTCGTAAATGTTGACTTGGGTGTCTACGCCAGCAGCGAATTGCTGCTGAAGACACTTGCCGATTACGCCGCTATAGCCATCGAAAATGCCCGCGCCGTGCGGCGTATCCAGGAACTCAGCATCACCGATGACTGCACTGGGCTCTATAACGCGCGCCATCTCTTCACCATGATTGCCGAGGAACTTCACCGCTCCGCGCGGTTCGGCTACGAATTCACCCTGCTGTTTCTCGACCTCGATCACTTCAAGCGAGTCAACGACCAATATGGACACATTATTGGGAGCAAACTTTTGGCAGAGGTTGGCGAGTGCCTCCGTGAGAGCCTCCGGCTAGTGGACGCCGCCTTTCGCTACGGAGGCGACGAGTTTGCGATACTCCTGCCCCAGACTTCGCGAGAAGCAGGTCTGAGAGTCGCGCGTCGCATTGCCCAAGTCCTCCGGCATCGGCGATGGCTGCCCGAAGAAGGTATCCAGGTCGAGTTGCGTGCCAGCATCGGGGTGTCGGTTTACCCAGCTGACGGCGCCAATCCGCAACTCATTGTGCAGCGCGCTGACGACATGATGTATGCCGTGAAACAAGCGGGTCGTGACAATATTGCAATGTCCGGCCCGGGTATCGTGGGCCTCGAAGAGGACTTGACGGCGGAATAGTCAGCCGCTGGTTCAATTAGGAGCGGTCCCGGGCGAGGCTGGTACTGGGTGCCACACGTCGGGATTGGCTGGGGCTTGGGGATTGACTCCGAAGTCCCAAACGTAAAGATTGATTTCTTCGGAACTCAGCATTTCTACCACTGCATATTCTCCCGGTGGCAAGGCCTGTTGTGGCATTACCTTAAACCATTCTCCCGTGCCGATTTTTTCCACATGAGTGGGGATAAAATTTCCTTCTTGTGACGTCTTTCCCGAAAAAGTCACTTTCAAGTTGCCGATCACTCGAACATCACCTTTGGCCTGCGCCCGGACGATACGGAAACGGTCGCTGAGCGGAATATCGTTCAGCGCTGCCTGATCGATGTCCATGTATATCGTGGGCGATGCAACGTGGGACTGAATTCTGGCGTGCTGTCCTTTCAATTCGAAGGAGTGTTTTGAACTCCCAATAGGATTGATCGCAGCACGAAACACGCTCTTCTTGTTCGCCTTTTGATTCAGTTCGCTGCCGTTTTGCAAGATTTCAGCCAGCTCGGGTTGACCTTGGACCTGGTCTAGTAAAAAGACTCCACCCGTTCCCGGCAGGCGGAGACCCGGCAGCACTTCGGGGGAGTTTGCCTCTTCTTTCTCGCGTTCCTCCCGTTCTTCCGGAGTTTCCACGTGTGCGCGCGCTTTCCCTTTGCTGAGGTCAGTCTCGTAAGTCTTGGTGGCATCCCAATCTACCAGCGACGCTGGCAGGTCTTCCCAGTCAAACCGTTCCACACTGAAGTAGTGGACCCGGTCCCCTTGGATCTCGTATTTCGACACCATCTGGTACGAGCCATCTTTCAGAATGAGACGCTTGGTCTGTTGTTCGGGAGTCACAGCCGATGCAGTTTGTGCGAGTAAAGGTGAGGACGACCCTACTCCGATAGCAACGCAGAGCGTCAGGCTGTGAAGGAATCGCAGCATTGGAATCAGTTTAGCTCGTGCGCCGCTTATTGTGCGCTGATTGGTTGCGCGTGAGTTGGCCATGACGCTGTCGCGTGTGATTAACATCACAGAAATATGTGAGCGTGTTCGTGAGAATACAAGAGTTCCTGCTATTACCCACTAATCACTATGCAGCAGCACCTACAACGCTTTCTCGACGAGGCAATAGATGGATAGCGCACTCTTGATTCACCGATTGCATTTCGCTTTTACAGTCACGTTTCATTACCTGTTTCCACAACTCACCATGGGACTCGCTCCGTTGATTGTGGTCCTTAAGACTCTGGCAATCACGAAGAACGACGATACCTACAATCAGGCAGCACGATTCTGGGCGAAGATCTTTGGTATCAACTTTGCTATCGGCGTCGTCACTGGAATTCCCATGGAATTTCAGTTTGGCACCAACTGGTCGCATTTTTCCCGGTTCGCGGGAGGCGTCATCGGCCAGACCCTCGCCATGGAAGGCTGTTTTGCGTTCTTCCTTGAGTCCACATTCCTGGGCTTATTCCTATACGGTGAAAAGCGCCTAAGCCGCGGCATGCACTGGTTTGCAGCCTTCATGGTGTTCGTCGGTTCCTGGGCCTCTGGATACTTCATTATCGCTACGAATGCGTGGATGCAGAGTCCCGTGGGTTACGAGAAAGCCGCCGACGGCTCGTTGCAACTTAGCAGCTTCTGGGCGCTGGTGTTGAATCCGTGGGCGTGGGTGCAGTATGCACACAACATGAGTGGCGCAGTCATAACGGGCGCGTTTGTGATGGCTGCTGTCGGTGCCTTCTATCTGCTTGGTAACCGCCACGTCGAGCAAGCCCGTATTTTCCTTCGCGTCGGAGTTGTTGCCGGTCTCATTGTCAGCATACTTCAGCTGTTTCCTACGGGGGACCGCGCTGGAAAGATGGTCGCCGAAAAACAGCCGGTTACGCTGGCCGCGATGGAAGCACTCTTCAACACTCAGCAAGGGGCTCCGCTGATGATTATTGGCCAGCCCAACATGGCCACGCGACACAACGACAACCCCATCATGGTTCCGAAGATGCTGAGCTTTCTGACTTTCAAGCGTTGGAATGCCGAGGTGCACGGACTCAACGAATTCCCCGAGCGCGATTGGCCTCAAAACATTCCGCTGCTTTA
>Ga0302286_10002707_pt1 | contig 12202 bp, 14 predicted proteins | sample III_Fen_E2_3_FD_198765 | JGI IMG/M metagenome (GOLD analysis project Ga0302286, IMG submission 198765) | Peat permafrost microbial communities from Stordalen Mire near Abisko, Sweden - III_Fen_E2_3 | ecosystem: Environmental > Terrestrial > Soil > Wetlands > Permafrost | place: Sweden: Abisko...
TGCTTTTGCAGAAGGATCCAACGGATATACCGATTATCCATTTTCAAAAGTTTAATAATTTCTTTTTAAAAGTCGTTCAAGTATATTTTAGAAAAAGACAGTTCATTATGGCTGTCTTTTTTATTTCTGCTATGACGCCTAACGACCGAGGCTATGGGCATTTGGCGGTTTGCGGGAGCATTCGCTGTCGTGGAACGACAAAGTGAATTGAAAATCAGCGAAGCTAATGCGGGAGCAAAACCGCCGGAATGCACGTCAGCCAGCCAATGAACATAGGCGTGTGTTAGCAGCATACCATTTTTTCAAGTCGAAATATTCAACCAGTTTTCTAATTGTTGCTTAACTTCCGCTAATTACTAAATCGTCAATTATAACCCACTTATTTTTTTTCTTTTTCATCAAAACTGTCTTTCCTCGTCCGTCGTCTGGACCGCAAGCAATAAAATATTCAGCGATTGCACAAGTCCTGTCTTTTGAAAACACTGTCTTACTGAATATACAGATACATTTTTTATGATATGTTTTCTCAAGAAAATAGTAATACGGATAGAAAATATAAGTTGAATCAATAATCATCATTTTCAGACCATAATTACTAAATTTAATTATAGAGTCTGTATTTGCAACTTCAAAGTATTTGTTCTTTCTGATTAGTAATGTGTCTTTCGTTATGTATCTGAATTGATTTCGAATAAATCCATACTTTTTAGTAAACCGTGAGTCGCTAAGAATAGAAGCGTCAATTTTCTCTTCAATCAAAGGGGAAATTACGAATGAGCTGTCTCTAAGAGATATTATCAAATCTCTGAATAATTCAAGTTCAGAAATTGAAGTTGTTTTGTATTTTTCATTCTGTCCGAATGCGCTAAAACTGAACATCAAAGTCAAACAAGTCAGGATTATCGAATTTCTCATATTTCTTTTTTTTATGGCTGCTGCTAACGTTTGAGTGTAGCGGCAGTAAGGGATTGCGGGCTTCGTTCCTGTCAAGCTACACCGAAATTTATGCGGGGCAGAATGCTCGAATACCACGGAAACCCTTATTGCCCGCTACACTTTGTTAGCGTTTCGTTGTTTTTTCAATATCTAACCAAGTTGATTTAGAACCTTTTCTTTTACTTTATGCATGACAATTGATAAACCTATATCAATCTGTGTATCAGCATTAATGTTGTACATCCAACTTTTTTCTATGCCTATCAAATAATCAAAGACTATTGATAATTGATCCTTTAGTTTATAAACATGACCTTTAACGCAATCAGTTTCTAAAGAACGTGCAAGTGATGCAGGCAGAATAATTTGATAATAAATATGTTTCCAATATTGCGCTTGTTCCAAAATTGTTTTTAGGTGAAACTCACCCCAAGGAGTAATCTGAATTAAGGTATTATCACGGAAGGGCAGATCTAATGAAGGTAATTGTACCTCTACTAAAGGAAATGTCCTTTTCAAAAATGGATCTTCTTGTGGCGATTGTTCTTCAATTGTAGCACGAGACGCTAAATGTTTAATAATTTCTTGTATCCTACCTTGCTGATATCCAAGTTTGTTTAAATCATTGCAAATCTGATGGAATCTAAATTCATTTGATTTATGTTTTAACAAAATTTGCAAACAATGGATAATGATAAAATAATCACCATATGATTCTATTTGAGGAGGATCAAGAAGATTCTCAACAGCGCCACTTCTAGGAGAGTACCACACACGCCTACCTAATATTAAAGCTTCAATAATTTTCGGCCATCGTTCAAAAACCGGTTTATAATTTTTTTCTTTACTTAATTGAGTATCCAAAGTATTTTGAAGCAATATGGCGCGGCCATATTCTTCATCTGATATAATATGTGAGCCAAGAATACTCAATAAAGCCTGCAATCCAGCTCTTAAGTTTGGTTGACCATCTCCATCAAGACGTTCAGTTAGTTTTGGCAAAATGGGTACAGAAGTTTCTAAAGTTAGATTTACTATATAAGTTACAGATTTTTGAATATCAATTGCATTAATAATACCAGAACCAAACGGAATCTCTACGGTCTCATCTTTATCAAATCGATTAGGAAAAGTTTCTAATCGTTTTGTAATAACTTCTTTTAATGTTGGGGCAAAAATTGGTTCAGCTCCACGTAATCCATAAGGAGCTCTTTGATAAATATTTTCTAAATAAGCTAATGTTTCCGGACGAAGAAAAATCCAAACGAGGCAGTTCGCTTTTCCCGAAATATTATTACTCCAATCATAAAAATTACCAATTATCTCTTTTTTTAGTTGGTCACTATTATCACAAAAAAGGCATAAGGCATTAGGAGCTTTGTCACCTAATGCCTTATGAATATTACTTGTTGGTTGACAAATCATACCAACAACGGAAATAAAACTATTAATTTTTTCTATGTTCCAATTTTCAATTTCTTCAATATGTTTAGGAATAGGAATGTCCAAGCCTTTACTGAAATCTCTAATCATAATTTCACGAATCGTTTCTGCAATACACAAGCGCATATTCAAATCTTTAAACAATGAAAGTGCAACATGCTTTTGCATACTTAATAGATTATTTCTCTCACATTCAGTAAATTCAGCTCTCGCAATAATTGTATTTGAGTATATATTAGAATGTCTGGTGCTTGCCTCATATAAAAAAGCACTTAAAAAATGAGTCTTCCCTACTCCAATATCTCCTACAAACATTTTTAAATTCACACCAGAAATATTTTCACTAACAAAGTTCTTCCATTCATTAACAGCATGGTTCAATAGCTCCATGTTTCTACTCTCTTCCACATATAAAAGCCTTGCATCTTTTAATTTAATATATTGACCCTGCCCTCGAAAATGAGTTATTCTACGTGCAATTACTTTCCTAAAAAAAGTCGATGGTTGCAATATTGCATCTCCATCGGCAACTCCTTCAATCAGTTTCTCAGGCTCAATAATTCTAATCATCTTTTGACCTGTTATTTTAAGTCTTTCCTTTTGAGCTTCTTCAATAATATTCATTGTTAGATTTGGAAGTTTATGTTGCCACCATACATTATCAATGGGAACAATTTTAATTTCAAAGTTCCAAATTGGATGATTCCCATTTATATCTAAATGATATTTAAGTGTGGAAATTTGTTTCTCAAGCTTACTCTTCGTCCAAAAAATAAATTCATCAATCCAATTTATAACATTTTCATCCAAGCAAGAAATATATATGGTATTCCCAGCAATATTCACTTCTGAAATTAGCCAATGTTTCCACCAATGTGCTTTTGTGAGTGCCGATTTAAATTCATTATATCGATTTATATCTGGTCTGGCCCTTAGACAACTTATATCAAGTTCGTCGGCTAACAAAAGGATTCCAGATATTATTTCAAATCTGTTTTTATTTAAAGACTGTTTTTTACAATTCCTTATTTCATTAATATGCTTTTCAAACCCATCTGTACAATGAGCAGCACATATATGAGGTAAGAATTTGAAGTATGAATCTTGGTCAGGCTTAGATATGATTTTTAATTCAGGAGCTTCACATTTAAGAATTATTTCCGCCGTTGCCTCTCCATGCCGTTTCCGTCGTTCAATCCAACGTCGATCTTCATCAATTACTTTCTCTGTGAACTCAATTGGAAGAGGAGCAGTCATTCCAATATCATGTAATAATGCGGCTAAACCAAGAAAGAAAAATTCAGTGGCATTAATAATTGGACTTAATCTTTCAGAAATCTTTATTGAATTATGCAAAACCCTTGCAGCATGATCAGGGCCATGAGATGTAAATTGTCCTCCAAAACTACCAAATTCGCCAGTAAATTGCTCACTACAAATAACTTTTGCCTTATTTGTTGAATCAATATATTCATTTATTTTTTTCGAATCCACTTTTTCATATTGCAATTTCTTTTTCAATTTAGTTTGAAATTCAATTACTGCTGTTTCAATAGAAATGTCATTCATGTGATGTTTAGTTTATGTGTTAAGTTAAGATATATGTGTCATGTGTCATGAGGCCTTACAATGAACGCTAACGACCGAGGCTATGGGCATTTGGCGGTTTGCGGGAGCGTTCGCTGTCGTGGAACGACAAAGTGAATGCGGGAGCAAAACTGCCGGAATGCACGTCAGCCAGCCAATGAACATAGGCGTGTGTTAGGGGCTAGGGCTTTGTTGTTATTTGTTTGTGTTTTCTTTCTCAAAATTCACGGTTTTTGTTGTTCGAGATTCTATGTTATATTCTCTCCAATCTCCTTTTAGTTTTCGTCGGTTACTGTCATACGAAATTCTGAACTGACCTAAGTCCGCAAGAATCTGTCTGTCTCGATAATCATAAATTGAACCGCTTGTTTCTCTCCACTCACTAATAACTTTGTCTCCGTCTTTATTCGTGTAGATAGAAATGTCTTGCCACATTGGGTGGTAGTTTCCGCCTGTAATTATTAATGTCCAAAGACAAGTCCATAAATATGGAATAGTCACTAAAGTTAGAAGTCCACCCAATATCCATTTCGTATTTTTCTTTTCTACTTGTTTTAATTTAATGTAGAGCAAAATAAACAAAGCTATAAATAGAATTATTAGCGCAAAAGTAAATATAGTGTCCGCGATTGGATTGATAAATTCAAGCGGAGTTCCAACTACAAAAGCGACTATTAAGAAGATAATCCCAATGGTTATATAAATTACGTTTTTCATTGTCTTTTTACTTCATGATAGTGGTTTGAGACTTTATAATCATTGGTTTTTCATTTTGCTTGTCTGTGTTAGGTTGAAAAGTTTCGACTAGTTTGATAATAGTCAATACAATGGCTAAAACGCTTCCGACTTTAATTGTAATATCCCAAACTTTATTGAGTGTTACTTTTCTTTTATGATATTTCTGCCAATGATAAAAATATGCCCAATTTTCCCCAGTTCCTTTAAAATCAAAAATCGTATACCCACGCCCTTCATCTAAGCCAAAAGTTGAAGTTAAGAGTCCGCCAGTAAACATTTTTCTTACTTGACTTTCACAGTAAAGATTGAATTGCGCAGAATCTTTCTTTGCTTTTTCCTTTATCTGTTCTGTTGTGGTCTTAAATACTTCATAGATTGTGTCAATGTCTACTTGATTATAATTTTCTTCCTCAAAGTTTTGTCTTAGGAAATAACCAAAGTCTAGCTTACAAAGTAACTTCTTTGTTTCGTCATTCTCGAAATTTAGGTTTGTTTTCACTGTGTAATTCGTTTTTGTTTTTTTTCTAGCCTTGCCCCTAACGACCGAGGCTATGGGCATTTGGCGGTTTGCGGGAGCGTTCGCTGTCGTGGAACGACAAAGTGAATGCGGGAGCAAAACTGCCGGAATGCACGTCAGCCAGCCAATGAACATAGGCGTGTGTTAGGGGCAGTATTTTGTTTTATTTTAGTTCTTTGTCCAACCAATCATTTGCAGTGTCGATAATAATCTTTTTCAATTTTTCTTTTCTGAAAATGTAATAATAGTCCATTTCTCCGGATTCATCATCTCCTATATTTATTGTGTCGTACTTTGCCAAATAGTCAACATCTTGCTTGTCGAAAAGCATATTTAGAAACTGTTTCTTGGGAAGACCTATTTTAATGTGGTTTTTAATTTCAATGCTGTCATCAACTATTTTCGCACATGCAATTTCCAGAGAATTCGCGTGTTTGTAAAAGAAGGTCTTGATAAAAGAACCTTTATAAAAATATTTTGTCACTTTAAAAGTCTCTCCAAAAGATTTATAAGTTTCTCCTCTAAATTCAAAATATGGATACTTAGAAAGTAATGAGTCTTTTTCAAGAGAGCCAAAGATATTTGAGAATTTATCTCCTGCACAACAAATACTAAGTTTTTTTGCATTGTTGTCATAAAGCATACTGAATTTATATTCTGACCTATTTGCAATTTCTTTTAGTTTTTCACTAGAAAATCCGGGGTCGTGAAAAACTTTTGCAGTCGTGTCGACTACTGCATATTTCGCTCCTGAGATTTTTAATTTTGTCCAGTCAAGATTCTTACTTTCCTCATTCCCCTTTTGTCTTTCAGTACAACTAAAAAGAGTAAAAAGAAAGAATAATATTAATGAAATGTCCCTGATTTTCATGTCTTTTCTTTTTTTTCTAATATTGCCCCTAACGACCGAGGCTATGGGCATCCTGCGGTTTGCGGGAGCTTCACTGTCGCAAAGCGAAACAGTGAATGCGGGCGCAAAACCTGCGGAATGCACGTCAGCCAGCAGGTGAACATAGGCGTGTGTTAGCGGTTAGGCATTGGTTGTAATTAGTTTGTTTTTCCTTTCATAAATGCGATTCGCTTATTCTATTCTGCAGTCGCTTGTTTTCTTTTCTCAGTTCGCTCATACGTTAATGCAGTTCGTCCATACGTTAATGCGGAAGGCATATTCTATTTGTACGGTCGTTCATACGTTAATGCGGGAGCGTTATCTGTTAATGTCGGAAGCTATTTCATCTTTTACCATTGTTCATACGTTAATGACGGAGGCTTATATGTTAATGCGGGAGCTTTATACGTTAATGCGGGTCGTTATTTGTTAACTGCCGGAGGCAGTTACATCTTTTACGGTCGTCATTTCCTTTTATACGGAGGCTATTTGCTAAATTGGGGACACTATTCCATAAATGCGGGTCAGTGTTGTACAAATTAGGGAGCTTATTCCATAAATCGGGGTCGTTATTCTAAAATAATGCAAGTTAATTGTAAAACTGCTATTTCAATTATAAACTTACAGTTCATTGTTTTTTTGTTTCTAATTTTTACTGCACTTTCTAAGTCAGCTAAAAAACAATGTACTGTGACCGCTCTGCCTATTATCAAAAAGCTATAAAAGCCACTGCAAGACTTTTGAAAATAGCAGCTAACTTGCTGTGGCTTTTTTTGCTTTTTGGGCGATTAGCTTTCAGTAAAATTGAAGTAAGGTTAATTTAATCTATAAACGTCCTTTGGTTTGTTAGCTATAAGCTGTCATAACTGAAAACTGTTGGAAATTATATTCCTTAGTTCTTTTCCCCAATGAAAATAAGTCAATGAACCACCAAATAAGACCAACAAAAAAGAACATCGATATAATTTTAAAAATTCCTAAGCCAACTTGTCCAAGATAAATTCTATCAGCACCTAATAAAATTCCAAGGAGTAATGTAGTCGTATTGTCTTTAATGCTTAGCGATTGGATAAACATAAATTTGTCATCATCCAATTTTTCCAAAGCATCTTTAACCGTTAATAGCTTTTCAACAGGAAAATTTTTCCCATTAGTCATAAGAAACATGTCAACTTTACTCTTATCCATAATCATTATTTTTTTTTAGCTTACTCTTTTAAAGGTTTTCGGCTTTCCCTTTTTTGTGTTTAGTTATTTAGAAGTTATTAGAATCAACTTTTATTTCTCACTTTGACTTGTCATCAAGCAGTTGATAATTTCATTTACTTTTTCATTATAGTATTTGTAATCGGCACTTCTGAAATGTTTAATTGAACAAATCACTTTGTCATTTACTATTGTTGTAGTGTTGAATTTCAATGTAGTGTGAAATAATTCATTATAAGCTCTGCAACCAATTTCTCCTCCGATTATTAAAATGTCTGGGCATAAAGAATTGATTTGTGCAATTAAATAGTCAGGATGAGTGCGTACATCTTTTAATATTCCGTCATTATCGGCAGGTACATTTAACCCTGAAGATATTCTAAAATTCATGTAAGCAATATTTTCAATGTAGCTAAGTAATTCTTGATTGCTAAAGCTTTCAAAACGGATTGATTCATCAGGATTTTCTTGTTTTAAAGTTTTAATTAATCCAGTTATGAATTTTGCGGTGTATTTGCCAGTATTTACTTTAATCCACTCCTTATATAAATTTACATCAACAGCCACATTACCTTCTCTTTCATCATAAGGCTCTAAATTACAAACCAGTATTTTGGGTTCAAATTTCCAATAGTTGTCTGACAAAGGTCCATATGCGTAAAATGATTCAAATACTTCATATTTATCCATATATTCTTCGTAGTAATCTTGGTACTGTACCATGAATTCTTCATAGTTTAGTTGTTCTTTTGATTTTTCCATTTGGTTTATATTTTTTTGTCATTTTTCGATAAATATCTCTATAATTCTTTTCTTTCACAAGTAGTTGTCGTCCATTTATATCCACATTTTTTACAAAAATGATAATTTCGATAATCTGTGTATTTCACTAAAATTTGTTCTTTTCTTTCAGTTCTCCCAATTTCTTTACCATCTTTGTCTTTATGAATGTCCTCTCGTGTTATAGTTTCATGCTTTTTATTCTCACCTATAATTTCAGTACCGTTCTTTTTCTTGCAAAACCACTTTTTGCATTTTGGACATCGTCGGTTATAACCAAGGTATATTGCAATTGATGCAATTATAATAATAGCAAGAGTAGTTTGTTGATCCATCTTTAAAATCTATTTTTTTTACCTACTCGTAAGCTTTTCGGTATCCGCTGAAATTATTTTTGAAATAATATTTGTTTGCAAAACTATAATTCACCTATGCCAAAGGATTGCAGGTCTTGTTTTCTTTTTTTTTATGCTTACCGCTAACGACCGAGGCTATGGGCATTGGCGGTTTGCGGGAGCATTCGCTGTCGTGGAACGACAAAGTGAATGCGGGAGCAAAACCTGCTGAATGCACGTCAGCCAGCCAATGAACATAGGCGTGTGTTATGGGCTGGCTTTTTCTTGTTATTTTTCTTTCTTTATGTTTTTGTCGTTACTCAGTTTCTGAATAAATAATATAATATCTAGGGCGGTTATAATGTACTTTTCAGAACCTGAATCGCTAATTTCAAACTCCTCTGCGTGCACCGCTTTGTTCCTTAAGTTTCTCAAATCCATATAATCTTGATAAATGGAAGTTGGGTAATTATTTTCTGCCAATATATTTCTAAGAACTTTAGACATTTGAGTATTCGTAGAGTTATAGCCTAACTTCTCAATGAATTGAGAAGTTACAATTTCAACTTCCCTCCAAGCTTCAGAAATTGCAGCTCTAGGAGAAACTTGAGATAATTCCAAGAGTCGATTATATGTTTCATAATACTGCTCTTGGTAGGATTGTGATATCTCAGAAGGTTTTTCTTTTAGCTTTACTGTTCTATTCTCGATTTTTGCAATTTCTTTTTCAAAACTAGCCTCAAAGTCTTTGTATTTTAATTTATTGAACCTCTTTAGAATTTGTCGAAATTCATGTCGAAACATAAATCCAAGAATAATTGAGGTTAGTGGCCATGCAATTGAATCTATAAGTTTTATTAAAGTCTCCATTATCGATTTTCTTTTAAGTATTTCAAAATTTCTTTGTGGTTGTAGATAGTTCTCAGCTTCTCAAGAGATTCACTTTTATTCATTTTAATCCTTTTATATAAATCTACTGAACGTATCCAATATAAATCGTTTATTTTAATTCGTTCAAATAGAATGGAATCTTCAAATACTTTTAAGTAGTAGTTTCCAAAATAATATATCAAGTCATCAATTGATATTTGATTTTCTAGCAACATTTTATGCAATTCTTCGTAAAAGCCTAAGAAATGATTTACGTCGTATTCAGAAGGTATTTTTTTAGTTGAATTGTCGTTTTTGCTTATATATTCTAACACTCGTATATTTATCTCGTCAGATTTAAACCGTTGTCTAAATTCCAAGAATGTCCTGTTCTTTAATTCTTTTCGATAGTTCCAAAATTGGAATAGTGCAAAGCCAAATCCTAGGATAGTTATTAGTACCATAATCCAGTCAGCAATACTTCCCCAAGTAATAGAAAAAAAACAGTTTAATGTTGTCATGTCATTGATTTATATAAAGTTGTTTTGTCTTTTTTAAGCTTGCCCATAACAATTTATATCGTTACCTTGGTGACGTTATATAAACTTTAGCCTTGGGTGTTTTTATTCTTAATTGTCTATTAATTAGTATTTTATTATCTAACCCCCTATTTAACATAGGTGCTCTTATATTTTTAACCTTTTGAATATATGTATCATTTTATATTCAATCTATCAAGCGGATTCTTTATTTGATCGAAACCTTTCAGGGTTATATGTGTATATATTTCAGTAGTTTTTCCACTTTAGTGCCCCAACAATGCCTGAATATATCCCCCACCACACGCAAGTTCTATCGGGTCAATGCTTCGTGAGAGCGTGTTATGCAATTTTGCTCCAAATGTAAATATATTTCCTTAATTTACAATGAAATTTATTCACATTTTTATTCAAACAAAAAGCAGGAGTGCGTCCACAGGCCACACCCCTGCTCACACAGCTTATCAGCTCTTTACCAGCTTCACATTCAGGGTGCACAAGGCATCCGCAGTCACGGTAATGCTCACCGTCTGGGTTTGATAACCCAGCTTCGATATCGTCACGGCATACACCCCTTCGGCAAGGCTCTTAATCATAAAGCCTCCCTTGGCCGCCGATAGTTTTACCACCGCCGGTTCAGTTTCTCCGCTAAGCAGAAAACTAAGGGTGGCATTTACCACAGGCTCGCCGGTTTCGGCATCGGTAACCACACCGTTTACCTGCAGCGTACTTCCTCCGGCCGGTACCACCTTGCGTATAGCCTTGTAGTTGGCGTAGAAAGCCGGTTGCGAGAGGCGCACAATACCCACCAGCGCATCGATGTTAGCTACCGCCTCATCGGCAATACCAAAATTAAGAATCAAATCGGCAGTGATGGCCTGCAAGTCCACCTTACTCTGGCGTACTCCCGGTATAGCCGCTTCAAAGTCCTGCAAATTTCCCGAAAACGCCGTCTGGGTAGCTGCCGTCAGTCCGTAGTCGGCCAGCTGGGCAATGTTTTCGTTGATTTTTGCATACAGCCCCTTACCCATATTCAGCACCTCAATATCCGACGAGATTCGCAGGTCGCTCTCCAGACTTTTTGTGCTGTTGAGCAGGTCGCTGTTTTTTACATACATGGCATAAGCCTGTATTTTGCGCGAGCCATCGGCAATGGTGTTTACCAGCGTTTCGCGCGCCTTTTTCTTGTTTCCCGAAGCGTTGTTAATGCCATACTGCTGCTGCTCATTGTCAGCCAGTATTTGCACTATAGCCGCATCCAAAATGGTTAAAAACTCCTCGCTGTTTGGTAACATGGCGAGCACGTCGGGATTTGCCCTCAAAAAATTTCGCAATGCCAGAAGCATTTTCAATTTGGTCTCTTGACGGGTGTTCATGGTTGAAAAATTTAAATAATTAATAAAATGATTATTCTACGGAACTCCTCCACACTTCTTCTTTTCGGTTCACCACACCTCATTCCGTGTATGTTTGTTGATTCGCTTGCTGTGTTTTTATGTTTGACCTCTCTCCCCCTGCGGGCAGGGCTATCAAGTTCTACTATTTTTGCCTGTTTTTTTCTAACTCCTCCTCCTGTGGGTACTCCCCTTGAACACAAGAGGAAACGAATCTGCAATAACATCCGGCACACGCATTTTCAACTGAAATCTCGCATACAGTGATGTCTCCTCGTAGAAGGGAACGAGCGAAGCGGAGGGGTTAGTAAGATTAGTTCTTCATTTCCTTAATTTCTTCATGGTAAATTCTATTCTCAATGATGTTCTTCTGCGGAGTTCTGCGAAATCAGCGGGAGAAATAAAACAATCTATTCCCACAGAGGACGCTAATCTACGCGGATAATCTGAAAAAACTATCTCTTCATTTCCTTAATTCCTTCATGGTCTAAATAGTTTCAATTGCGCTGCTTTTTTCTGACCTCTCCCCTAACCCCCTCTCCAGGGAGAAGGGAATGCATTGTGAATAAGCAATATTTTAAACATTTCACTCTCCTGCATTCCGTACTATAGGAGAGGTGAGTTCTTCATCTACTTTATTTCTTCATGGTCAAAATAGGTTTAATTGCACTGCTGGTGTCTGTATTCAGTCGCCAAACTCCTGCAAATTATCATTATGCTCACTGTAATCACCCACCAAGTGATTTTATTCTATCATTTCAACTACTTCATTCACTATTCTAGCTCTTGTAATCTGCTATTATGACTGCTGCATTTTACTCTCTGGCTCTTTTATTTTATTGTCTGGCTTCTGCATTTTGCTATCTGGCTTCTGCATTTTGCTATCTGGCCTCTGCATTTTGCTATCTGGCTTCTGTATTTTACAATTATAACCATTACTGTTTTTCATATTTTTGTGTTACTAACTC
>Ga0302286_10002712_pt1 | contig 12181 bp, 10 predicted proteins | sample III_Fen_E2_3_FD_198765 | JGI IMG/M metagenome (GOLD analysis project Ga0302286, IMG submission 198765) | Peat permafrost microbial communities from Stordalen Mire near Abisko, Sweden - III_Fen_E2_3 | ecosystem: Environmental > Terrestrial > Soil > Wetlands > Permafrost | place: Sweden: Abisko...
GCCTGAATGTTTTTTGCTACTGTAATCAAAAAACGAGAGAAGCTTTCGACAATCATTTTTCGGAAAGAAAGATAAACAGCGGATTCCTTTTTTCTGACGATTTTGATCTGGCCGATTTGCAATTGTTACAACAATATGTTTCTCCGGAAGATATGATTATCTATGTAGCAGCTCGCCGGGCCTCTGTTTCGTACGAAAACTGCATGGAAAACATTCAGGAAAAATTGGACAAACAGTTCACAAGCAACAGCAAAATCATCATTTACCCGCTGACCTATCTCATTGACAGTAAATACAATGAATATGGCGACATGAACCCGGAAACGCTAAATCAGGGTTTTGAAAAAGTACAGAAATTCGGAAAGGGTTTAGGTAATTTGTTGAAACGGGATCATACCAAACAGGCGTAAAAAAAGCCCCCTTTTCAGGAGGCTTATGTGGTTTGTAACTCTACCCTTCATTGGGTAATTTTGATAGCTTAAAGCTTTTTAAATTTTATTTTTACCTCGGGCTTAGACCGCTGGTGCAAAGGCTTCGGTCAGGATATCGGGGTACATTTCCATGAAATTTTCAAAACACCATTGTTTTAAACTTTTCAATTCCGCTTCTCCTACCCAGTTAATACACTTTGTTAATTCTTTCCGAAATAACTCACGGCTGAAACTAACTTTCGGTAAAATTACTCTTGCGTATTCCATCATTCGTTTTCAGTTTTATTTGTTTCAATTGTTGTTTGAATTAAACGAATCTTTCGATTATAAAATATGTCAAAAAGCAGGATTAACACAGTTTAACTTTGCCATCCGAATTATCAGTAAATAATTTCCTGAAAAACAATCAGATAGGCCAACGTCGAGTTAAACTGCTTCATAACATTTATTCAAACAATCCTTTATGTCACAAAAAAACAATTTGAAGATCACAATTTCGTTGCAATCGTGTTAATAAATCCGGCGACTTTCTTTTCAAGTAAATCAGGTCCTTCCAGTGCTTTAACAAAGGCGCTTCCGATGATGGCGCCGTTGGCGTATTGGCAGGCATTTTCGAAGGTTTCGGCATTCGAAATACCGAATCCGATCAACCTTGGATTCTTTATCGGAAGTGAATTTATCCGTTCGAAATACCGTTTCTGAATTTCGGAAACACTTGATTTGGCGCCTGTTGTAGCATTGCTCGAAACCATGTAAATAAAACCGGAAGATGCCTCGTCGATAATCCTGATTCGTTCCTCGCTGGTTTGGGGCGTCATCAGGAAAATGCAATGCAGGTTGCTGGCTTCAAAAATAGATTTGTACTCCTGCTCATAAATATCCAACGGTAAATCGGGAATAATCAATCCGTCGATGCCAATTTCGCTACACTTCAGGCAAAAAGCTTCAACTCCGTACTGAAGCATCGGGTTGATGTAACCCATCAGGATAAGCGGAATTTCAACCGATTGACGAATATTTTTTAACTGTTCGAACAGTTTGCGAATGCTCATCCCATTTTGCAGCGCAATCAGGCTACTGTACTGTATAACAGGTCCATCAGCTACCGGATCTGAAAACGGCATACCAATTTCAATCAGGTCAACTCCGTTTTTTACCAATTCCTGAATCACCTGTACTGTATCTTCTAAATTCGGATACCCAGCTGTAAAATAGACCGAAAGTACCCGCTCTTTTTTTTTCTGAAATAGTTTATTTATTCTGTTGTTCATGATTTTAATTATTAGAAGCCCCCTCTAAATCTCCCCCGAGAGGGGGAGACTTTTGGAGCTATAAGATTTTCTACTTTGATACAATAACTTCAGAACTAAGCTTCCCTATCCCCTCCTTTGGAGGGGTTAGGGGAGGCCTCCTAATATCCCAAATAATTTAAATAAGTTTCCATGTCTTTGTCTCCGCGGCCTGAGATGTTCACAACCGTGATGTCGTCAGGTTTCAGAACTATTTTTTCCAGTCCGGCCAGCGCATGAGCCGATTCCAGTGCGGGAATAATTCCTTCTTTTTGAGTCAGCAGCATTACCGCTTTAAGCACTTCGTCGTCGGTAGCCCATATATATTTGGCCCGACCGGTTTTGTGTAAATTGGCGTGCATTGGGCCAATTCCGGGGTAATCCAATCCGGCCGAAATCGAATAGGCTTCTTCGATTTGTCCGTCTTCGTCCTGCAAAACGTATGAACGAAAACTATGCAAAACGCCAACAGTTCCTTTGGTAATGGTAGCTGCCGTTTCGTGCGTATCTACACCTTTTCCGGCGGCCTCAACACCAATCAGTTCCACGTCTTCATCGTCCAGAAAATGATAGAATGCACCGGCAGCATTGCTTCCGCCACCTACGCAGGCTATCACTCGGGTAGGTTTTTCCTTGCCGGTTTGTTCGTCGAGCTGCCAGCGGATTTCTTCGGAAATAACAGATTGAAACCGTGCCACCATATCGGGATATGGATGTGGCCCCATGGTCGATCCGATGATGTAAAACGTGTCAACCGGATTGTTGATCCAGTCGCGCATGGCGCCGTTGGTCGCGTCTTTCAGCGTTTTACTACCCGATTCAACGGGTATTACTTCGGCGCCGAGCATCCGCATTTTTTTTACGTTTGGCGCCTGGCGTTCCACGTCAATAGCTCCCATGTAAACGATGCATTTCAGTCCCATCAACGCGCAAACCGTGGCAGTTGCCAGCCCGTGCTGACCAGCGCCAGTTTCGGCAATGATACGGGTTTTGCCCAGCTCTTTAGCCATCAGTATTTGCCCGATGGTATTGTTTATCTTGTGCGATCCGGTATGGTTGCAGTCTTCGCGCTTCAGATAAATGTGCGACTGATAATGTTCCGACAACCGTTTGGCGTAGTACAACGGCGACGGACGGCCAACATAATTTTTCAATAAACCGATATAATCTTGCCTGAAGTTGTACGAACTGATGATTCGTAAATAGTTCGTCCGAAGTTCTTCGATGTTGGGGCGCATCATTTCGGGAATGTATGCCCCGCCAAATTCGCCGTAGAACCCTTTTTCATTAACGTGATAGTTCATATTATTTATGATTTAAAAGCCCCCTTCTTATTCCCCCGAAGGGGGAAAGACTTGGACCGATGTTACTATTTTAATTTCGCTATTAATCTATTTTTGTTAACTCTTTGTTTGCTTTTCTGATTTCCGCAATGAATTTCCTGATTTTTTCAACATCCTTCACTGCCGGGCTGATTTCGAAACCGCTGTTGAGGTCGATTCCGAAAAGTTGCGGAGGATTGAAATTCCGGACAGCTTCCACATCATCCGGGCCGATGCCGCCACTCAGGAAAAAAGGAATATCGCCTCGGTAATTTGCAAGTATTTGCCAGTCGAATTTCTGTCCGGTTCCACCTGGCAACTGCCCTTTGGTGTCGAACAGAAAACATTCACATACAGTCGAATATGCCGTCAACGCATCAAAATCGAACTGTTCATTCACCGAAAATGCTTTGAAAACCGTTATTCCTGCGTCCTTCATTTGTTGGCAATAGTCCGGAGTTTCATTTCCATGCAACTGAACAACATCCAGCTTCCAGCTTTGGTAAATTTCAAGTACTTTTTCCGGAGTTTCATCGACAAAAACACCAACCTTTTTTACTGAATCCGGTACGAGGTTTAACCCAGCCATGGATGGTTCGAAACCGACAAAACGCTTGCTTTTCGGGTAAAAAATGAATCCCAGGTAATCAGGCGACGCAGCAACTACGCCTGAAATATTTTCAGGATCGCGCATTCCGCAGACTTTGATTTTCAATTCATTTGTGAACGAGTTCATAAGTACATAAGTTTGATAACCATAGAGGTAACAGAGATTAAACAGAGAAAATTATCTCTGTGAAACTCTGGACTTTCTCTGTTTTCTCTGTGGTTTATTATCATTTTTTCAATTTCTCAATGAATTCTTCACAGGCTTTGCCCGGATTATCGGTTTTCATGAAAGTTTCGCCAATCAGAAATCCTTTAAAGCCAGCGGCACGAAGCTGCGCAATGCTTTTGGGATCAGAAATTCCACTTTCCGAAATCTTAACAAACTGTCCGGGAATGAGTTCGCTCAAACGAACCGAAGTTTGCACATCCACTTCGAATGTCTTCAGGTTTCGGTTGTTTACACCCACCAGATCGACCAGCGGGTTTAGTTTTTCAAGTTCTTCGGCGCTGTGAACTTCAACCAGTACTTCCAACCCGATTTCTTTGGCTGTTTCGGTCAGTTCGAACAGCAACTCTTTGGTAAGGCTTTCGGCAATCAGCAAAATCACGTCGGCTCCGTGAGCCCGGGCCTCGTAAATCTGGTACGGATCGAGCATAAAATCTTTGCGCAAAATCGGAGTATTGGGATTTGCCCGACGCGCTTTGGCCAAATTTTTGAACGATCCGCCAAAAAAGTGTTGATCGGTCAAAACCGACAAGCCACTGGCACCCGCAGCCACATAAGCAGCCGTAATTTCCGAAGCATCAGCAGAAGCATTAATTACTCCTTTCGACGGCGATTTGGTCTTGAATTCGGCAATCACTCCGCTCGCACCTTCGGCCAGCAGCGCGGCTTTCAGCGAGTTTGTTTTTCGCTTAAAATACGGCGAGGCTTTTAATTCCTCAACCGAAATCCGGCTTTTCGCCTCGGCAATTTCGGTTCGCTTACAATTGTTTATTTCGTCAAGTATGGTCATTTATTTAGAAGCTGTATTAATTATATTTCTGAAATTCAGGTATTTAATCGAATTGAAGAATCACCTGATTGACTTTCTGCAAATCGTGTGGTTTGATCTTTAGCGTATAATTGGCATTTCCAGCTCCACCAAAGATATACTCCGAGTTGAAAAGCCGGCTATCCAGGATGCAGGGCAAACCATGTCCAACCATCGCGATCTCACCGGTTTTCATTCCTAATTTCTGAAATACCTCGTTTTTGTCGGCCAACCCTAATTTATTACAATTCAGTAATTTCCTGATCATTTCAAGATCTGTTTTTTCTCGTCCGCCAGAAACAATCAGAGCGTACATCCCAATTTCCGTATTCAGAATTAACGTTGGAGCCATATCTTCAAGCCTGAAATATTTCACGGCATCATACCTCGATTTGATCGGTTTTTCATGATAAAGGATCTCGAAATCAACAGCTTTAGCCGATAAAAATTGTTCAAGTTCAGGAATTGACAGGGCATTCATGGTTTCCTTCTAATGGTTCATCAATTTCTGAAATACCGCCAACGCTTTTTTACTTTTCAGCGATTCGGAAGCTTCTGCCACACAATCGATCAGCGATTTTTCAGGATAAATACATCGAATTCCCAAGGCAGCATTCGCAATCGCCACATTTTGCTGAGCTTCTGTTCCGGTTCCTTCCAGAACATTTATGAAAATTCGGGCTGCATCGGCAACGGTTTCACCGCCAAAAAGTTCTTCCTGAGCAACCTTAGCGAATCCAAAATCAGTCGGAGAAAGATTATCTTCAGTCAAATTCGATACAAATCGGGCATCGCCGGTGAGCGAGATTTCGTCGTAACCATCCAAGCTGTTCACAATGATGTAGTTCTGTCCACTTTCGCGGAAAACCTGATGATAAAGATCCATCACATCCAAATCGTAAACGCCTACCAATTGGTTTTTTGGAAACGACGGATTGATGATCGGTCCCATCATATTGAAAAGAGTCTTTACTTTCAGTGCTTTACGAACAGGGCCTACACTTTTCATGGCCGGGTGGAACAAGGGGGCATGAAGAAAGCAAATTCCGATTTCCTCGATTTCGCGACGTAATTTGCCCTGATCGTTGCTAAACTGATAACCAAAATATTCGAACATATTCGACGATCCGCTGACCGACGAAAGTCCGTAGTTACCGTGTTTCGACACTTTTAGACCTGCGCCGGCCAGCACAAAACAACTGAGTGTCGATATGTTAAAGGTGTTTTTTCCATCGCCTCCGGTGCCTACCACATCAATGGTGTTATAGTCCGACAAGTCGATTGCCACACACAATTCGAGCAATGCCTGTCGAAATCCTGCCAATTCTTCAGCTTTAATTGGTCGCATCCTGAAAACCGTCAGGAACGAAGCGATTTCGGCATCCGAAAAATGCCCTTCGGCAATGCGTACCAGCGTCTGGTGTGCTTCTGCTTTTGAAAGCGTGCCTCCAGAAAATAAGTAGTTTAAAATATCCTTCATACTTTTTTAATTTCAAATATTAATACCAAAAGTTGAACCATTGCGCCGAAAGAACAAGAAAGCTTTTTCCAAAATTTGCACGTCGGCGCACAACTTCTGTGCTTACTTTACCCCGGCTTGAAAGCCGGGGCTACAAATATTAAGTCCCGATGGGACTGACTTTGATCTCGAATATACCACCGAATAGGTTGCTCATAAAGCCCCTCCTTTGGAGGGGTTGGGGAGGCCTAGCCAGTTTTCGATCATTTTTTCGCCGAGCGGTGTAAGTACCGATTCAGGATGAAACTGAACACCTTCGACATCAAAAGTAGTATGTTTCAATGACATGATCATACCTTTATCGTCGTAACTGGTTACTTGCAAACACTCCGGAAGATCGGCTTCGTTTACAATCCACGAATGATACCGACCTACCTGAAAAGTATCAGGAAGACCTTCAAACAGAAAGGTTGGAACTTCTGTTTTGGTAACTGGTGTGGCAATACCATGTAAAACACGGTTCATGTTAGTAAGCGATCCTCCAAATGCCTCGCCAATAGCCTGATTCCCGAGGCAAACACCCAGAATGCTTTTGGTCGGCGCATATTTCTTGATTATATCCAACAACAAACCAGCTTCTTCCGGAATTCCCGGTCCGGGCGACAAAACAATTTTATCGTACCGATCAAGATCTTCCAAAGCTATTTCATCGTTCCGGAAAACATCAACTGGTAGCCCCGAAATTTTTTTAATGGCATGTACCAGGTTGTAGGTGAATGAATCGTAATTATCTATGACTACTATACGATAGCCTCCCCCAACCCCTCCAAAGGAGGGGAGTTTGGATTCGCTATTTTCTATATGTTTTTCTTTTTGTTCCATTGTTGTATTTTTTAAATCCTCTATTAGGTAGAATAATGATCTTTTTTCTGTCTATATATTCGTTGCTCCTTTTGTCCCCCTCTTTTGGAGGGGGTCGGGGGAGGCTACTCGGGGAGATTTAGAGGGGCTTTCCCCTCCTTCGGAGGGGTTAGGGGAGGCCTATTTCTTTCGCAATTTCCAATGCCTTCTTCAGGGCAGCCAGTTTGTTGTTTACTTCCTGAAGTTCGTTTTCTTCCTGCGAGTCAGCCACAATGCCGGCCCCGGCCTGATAAAAAAGGGTATTTCCTTTACTCAGAAACGAACGGATCATGATGGCATGGTTTAGCGTTTGGTCGAATCCCAGGTAGCCGATGCAACCGCCATAATAGCTTCGACGTTGATTCTCATAAGTATCAATCAGTTGCATGGCGCGGTGTTTTGGCGCTCCCGATAAGGTTCCTGCCGGGAACGAATCGCCCAGAACGGTGATCATGTTCGCATTTTCGGGCAATATACCCGAAACTTCCGATACCAGATGAATAACATGCGAAAAGTACTGAACCTGGCGGTAACTGTCGACCGTAACCTGGCTGGCATTGCGGCTTAAATCATTTCGGGCCAGATCGACCAGCATCACATGTTCGGCATTTTCTTTGGGATCGGCACATAAACGCTCAGCCGACTGACGATCCAGATCATCGTTTCCGGAGCGTTTAAAAGTACCGGCAATGGGGTTGATTATAACTTTGTTTTTCTTGATTCGCAACTCAGCTTCCGGACTGGAACCAAAAATCCGGTAGTCGCCATAATCGAAGAAAAATAAATAGGGTGAAGGATTTACTGAACGCAAAGCCCGGTAGACATTGAATTCGTCACCTTTGAAAGTCTGTGAAAACTGACGCGAAAGTACAATCTGAAAAACATCGCCGCGATAACAATGCTCTTTACCCTTGGTTACCATGTACTTATATTGCTCGTCGGTGATGTTCGATACTTCGGTGCCAACCGTATCAAATTGCGTTGGCGAGAAAGTCAGGTTACGAAGCAAAGATTCAATGTGCCCGATTTCTTTATGCTCACCCTCCATCAGATTTTCAATCAGGTAGATCATATCCTTGTGATGATCGATTGCCACGATGTACTTATAAAAACAGTATTTTACTTCCGGAATCCGGTAGGCTTCTTTGGCTTCGGCTGTGATTTCGATTTTTTCGAAATACTTAACTGCATCGTAACTGATGTATCCAAATAAACCATTTCCGGGAAGGCCTTCGGTTTCGCCGGATAAGTTAAACGACTTAAAAAAATCATCCAATTCCCGATCAACAGGGCTATTGGACGAGATTGTTTTCGTTTCTTTTTCACGTCCATTGTATTCAATGGTCATTTTGCCATCATTGGCTGTAAAACAAGCCATTGGCTTAATGCAGATGAACGAATAAGCATTTTCGTGCCCATGATAATCCGAACTTTCGAGCAAAATCGAATTCGGATATAAATCCCTAAATTTCAGGTAAACACTCACCGGAGTTAAGGTGTCGGCAAGTATTTTTTTTACGCTGACTTGTACATTAATTTTTTTCATTGTATGTGTGTTTAAGCCCCCTCCAAACCTCCCCCTTGGGGGGAGGCTTAAGAAGCAATGCGATTATTTTTCGTTATATTTTCATTATTCTTGATTTTAAATTTTGCCCCTATGGCGTTGCCCCGATTTATTGATATTCATCCTTCTGGGCAAACTTCATTTAATCCGCTGCCCAAAGGCTTTCCCCTTTGGGGGAATGGGAAGGGGGCTGTACTGCAAAAAAAAGCGGCTTACCGTGTTCCGATAAGCCGCTTTTTCGTTCAATTTTGAACAATGGTAGCTACTTCCTTCCACGGTATTGCGAAAAGTTTCTGTGCCACCACCAAATATTTTTCATTGTAATCATCTTCTTCAGTTTAAAATTAAAAAGCCCGCTATCAAAAAGAGAAGCAGGCTAAATATGGTTTAAAAATACCAATATGGCTCTTACTTCCTGTTATTTGCAGAAAGACCCCACCACGGAAGCCATATTGTATTTGTATTTTGGATCATGTTTTTAAAATCTGGTGTAAAAAAATGAATTTAATAACAGAAATGCAAGCGTTCGGAAAATAAAATTCAAAATTTCTTGAATAGTCACTCGTGATCATCGGAGTTTTAATGATTATTTCTGGTCATTTATTGTCATTAAGTCATTCATAGTCATTGAAAAAGATTCAATAAATTTTACTAAAATGACTATAAATGACAATCATTGACCTCACTTTCTAAATCTAAATCACATTGTACCTTCTGCCAATTGCCCTACTTTGCCAGCGTAAACCTGAAACTAACCCCTAAGTTTGAATTCGATGTATTAAACGAACCCACGAGCGGTTTATTGATAATTTTATCGTAGTACAACCGCAACTGGAACCGGTCGCTGAGCATATAATCTGCTGAAGTTTTGAGGGTTATGGCATTCTGTCCGGCAGTTAACTGGTTGTCTTGCTCAACGATTTTCCGAAGAATGGTTTTGTTTTTCGTAAACGAAAGGTCGGCTCGTACGTTCAAATCGTTCGAGTAGGCCTTTTGCGATTTTTTGGTTTTGATGATCAAATCCATTTTCGTAAACCGGTAGCCCACTCCAAAAACCATTTCATTGCTCAACATCTCGGTAAGCTGGTTATTTGAAAAACTGAGGGCCAGATTCCGGGTAGATTTAAATTCGACACGGGTCTCAAAATCGTTAATCCACGTAGCATCCAGCCCAATGAGCGGACTAAACTGTTCTGAAATTATGACCGAATTGATATCGTTGGGGCCAACAAAATCGCCGAGGGTATTTGTCTTATAACTAAATCCATCATCTTTTTCGGCATAATCCAGGTTTGAAACATATGAACCAACGCTATAACTTGAGCGGTAGGCGTGATTGAAACTTAATGATTTAAAGTATCTTTTCAGAAATTCTGACTGTGCAACAACTCCTTCGTAAGTAATCCGCCAATTTGGGCGCATGTATTTTATTGACGGGAAAGGATTTAATGAAACCTTATCAGCAGATTGTCCGGTATAGGCGGCAATAAATGCAGGGATCATCACCTGTGGGGAAGTTGGCCCGTAACCCACCGGGTATCCGGTAGTTGAATCTGGTACCTTTGGATTATATCCCAGAGCGCCAATTCTCTGATCGGCCAATCGCTGTGCAATAATTTTACGGTATGCCTTTAAGTTCTCGAATGCCTTGGATGCGGGTGCATTGGCGCTGCTTCCCATCTTACTGAAAGCCGTTTTCATGGTGTTGATCGTCATTGTAAAATTACCACGCACCGACTTGTTGTAGAAATTATCAGTTGAATTCTTATAGTCATATCTATAGAACTCCGTGGTTCGTTCGGATTTGGTCCAGTTGGAATTTACATCAATACGAAGATCAGGAAAAGGCTCAACATTGGCACGGAAATTATAGGTTTCGCTGTGCGACATGACGTATGGCGAATTAAGCGTTGTGTCATGGGTGATCCATCCTTTTTCAGCTGCGTCCTTGGCAAAATTCTTATCCTGCCATCCAAGCAGGAAAGGTATTCCGGGAGCAGTTGACGAGCCCGAAATGCCAGGGTAATCATCTTTGTTTGGAGTATAATTCCCAATTCCGAAGATCTTAGGCTTAGGCATAAAGCCTGGTAATACAGTGCCGTCGGTGGCTGCGTAACTTAACGAAATGCTCCGAACACTCATCAGTGCGCGTACCGTGTATTGTAGCAGTTTTTGCCCCAAATCGCGATTAACTTCTATTTTACCTTTAACGATAAACTTAACCCCGGAAGCGTTCTTCTCAGGTGTAAAACTTATCCGGTTTTCGTTAATAATTGCGACTTCACCATTAATCTTGGTACCGTCTTTGGCAATTGCAGTGACCTCCACATTCTGAGTCCGGAGTTTGTGAAAAATCGATTTGGCTGTCTTTGCCTTTAGTCTGATATTTTCGATTGTGTACTGAACTTCTTTGAAGCGTGGCCCTGATTTTTCTTTTTCAGAACCGGGTTGCTGCTTTTGTGTAGGTTGTTTTTGTGCGGGTTGTCCTGGTTTGGGCCGTTGTTGGCGCTGCAACTGTCGGCTACTGGTCCCGTATTTCTGGTTGATTTCTTTTAAAAAATTCACTTTATTATACAACATTACCAGGTTGAGTTGTCCGTTGACCTGAACCTGCCGCGAATTTTCTATCTCATTTCCAAGTTTAACCGTATCGGCGGTCACTGGCCCGACTTTCCAGTCGTACATACCCTGGTAGCGAGCCGAAAGTGAAGTCCAGTCGAGCATGGGGAGTTTGTTAATCGGGACCATGTAATTGACGTTAATTGTATGATGATACAAGATGGGGCGTCCCAAATGAAATAAATTTTTCAGGATCGAATCCCTTTTTATGGTATAATCATCGTCATTTCTGTTAATCCGACCTGCCGGCTCATCAATCCTGGAAGTATTTTGATTGGAAAAGTCAATTTGAAGACTGCTTGTTAGATTAAACCGCAGATCGAAATAGCGGTTCATCGTAAAATCTTTGTTGTACGTTCGTGGAATAATCATATTCGGATTCGCGATATTTCGGAGCTGAATTTCGTTGTAATGTCTGTAAATATCAGTTCGAAACGAAATTTGTGATGGCAAAGGCGAAAGATTGAAATCGCGGATTAGCTTGAAAATATTGTTTTTCAGCAATTTCGAATTTTTGAATGGCTCTATTGCTTTAGGTCGGCTATTGAAGTTATAGCTAAACAAACCACGGTACGTTTTATCCAGATTTTCCTCAGTATCGATGTCGTGCTTCAACGTCTCGCTATATGAATAGGTTAATGAGAAATTGGCCGGATCGTAAAATTTTGGTTTTCCTGATTTGCTGCTCCGATCAATTTTTACGTTGGTCAGGTTAATACTTTTGCGGGTGGTTACATCCTGCACCAATCTTTTTAATGAATCGCGCGCTGCTTTGCTACCGGCCGTGCTGAGAGCATCACTCATTCGTATGTCGGGATTGAGCGGATTGTATTTGGGGTTGCTTACACTATTTGAGTAACCTAAATACAAGGGTATTCGAACCTTTGCCTTTTCAGGGAAAAATTTGCCAAGCTCTAAATTTGTCGAAACGTCTACGCTAGTCAAGTCGTCCAT
>Ga0302286_10002714_pt1 | contig 12180 bp, 9 predicted proteins | sample III_Fen_E2_3_FD_198765 | JGI IMG/M metagenome (GOLD analysis project Ga0302286, IMG submission 198765) | Peat permafrost microbial communities from Stordalen Mire near Abisko, Sweden - III_Fen_E2_3 | ecosystem: Environmental > Terrestrial > Soil > Wetlands > Permafrost | place: Sweden: Abisko...
TCCCCCGCTCTTTCAGGAAGTATTTGGTCAGACTCTGCTTGAACTGGCATTGAAAAACGATAAGATTGTTGGAGTTACTCCCGCCATGCCATCAGGATGTTCTATGATTATTATGCAGAAAGATCTACCGGGACGTGTTTTTGATGTCGGTATTGCTGAAGGGCATGCGGTTACTTTCTCTGCAGGAATGGCAAAAGAAGGTCTGGTTCCTTTTTGCAATATCTATTCTTCATTTATGCAACGGGCTTACGACAATGTGATCCATGATGTAGCACTTCAGGGACTGAATGTGATTATGTGCCTTGATCGATCAGGTATAGTAGGTTCGGATGGGGCAACTCACCACGGGCTCTTTGATCTCGCGTATATGCGTTGTATCCCTCAACTGACAATTTCGGCACCCCGCAATGAGATTGAACTCCGTAATCTGATGTTTACCGGACAATTACCGGATATGGGACCATTCGTCATACGCTACCCACGCGGAAAAGGGACCATCATCAACTGGCGCGAACCCATGAAGGCGTTGCCCATCGGGAAAGGTGAATGTCTGAAAGAAGGCAGAGATCTGGCAGTAATTACAATAGGCACAATGGCCAGACCGGCTCAAAAAGCTATCGAACAGATTGAAACAGAATATCAGACTACGATTGCCCATTACGATATCCGTTATCTGAAACCACTGGATGAAATAATGCTGCATGAAATCGCGAAAAAGTTCAAACAAATCATTACCATCGAAGATGGAGTGATTCAGGGCGGATTTGGCAGTGCAGTACTTGAATTCATGTCTGACAACAACTATTCAACACCTGTCAAACGGCTTGGAATCCCCGACAGTTTTATTGAACATGGAACCCCTGAAGAATTATACACCATGCTGGGATTGGATGCGGATGGTATTGCGAAATCGATTGCCGAATGCATGAAGAGTTTAAAATGTCTGAAATTCGAAAAACTGGAAGTGTAAAGAAGGTTCGAGGGTTGAAGCCGGCTGTTAATAGTCGGTAGTATGTAGTTGGTAGCATGTAGTTAAAAAAAAGCAGGTAAGGGAATGCAACATAATGCAGGATCCTGTAAAATAATACCTTGCCATTCCGTTTTTTTACTATTATACCAATTAACTGAAACCCTGAGCTTTTTGTTCAGTATGACTTTTTTCATATTCTACATTCACTCAAAGTAAATTCATTTATTTATCCTGAATGATTTATTAAAATATTTTTTCATGAAAAACTTTTTATTCATTTTCATTTTAGGCCTCTCCCTCAATGCCTGTTCTCAAACAACTTCAACGAATGAACCTCTGATCAGGTCGACAAACCGGCATGGTAAAACGGCTTTGAATAATCTCCTTACAGAGGCAAAATGGAATGAGCTTTTCCCGAACCGGCATGGACTGTCCGGTAAAATTAAAAAGAAAACCACTTTCGATTTTTATTCTTTTAAAGCCTTCGTGGCGGCAGCACGTTATTTTCCCGAATTCCTTTCAGGAGGATCTGTCACACAAAAACGCGAGCTGGCTGCTTTTCTGGCCAATATAGCACAGGAAACCAGTGGAGGATGGGCGGAAGCACCCGGTGGTTATTTTAAATGGGGACTCTATTTTGTGGATGAAAAGGAAGACAGCATTAAAAACCAGTATGCCGATTTTACCAAAAAGAAGTATCCACCCGTATCCGGTATAAGTTATATGGGACGGGGACCCAAACAACTGAGCTGGAACTACAACTACGGACAGTTCAGCGAAGCCTGGTACGGTTCGAAAGATTCATTATTAAACCACCCCGAATACCTGGCAACCGATCCGGTATTGTCGTTTGCCTCCGCCATCTGGTTCTGGATGTCGCCACAATTCCCAAAACCTTCGTGTCATGATATTATGGATGGAAACTGGAAACCCACCCCAAACGATGTACTGAAGGGTCGTATCCCCGGTTTTGGAGCTACTGTGAATGTAATTAACGGTGGTGTGGAATGTGGAACCGGTACTGAGATGGCCAAGACCGCCTACCGGTATCAATATTATCAGTACTTCTGTAAATATTTTAATGTTTCACCGGGAGATAATATCAGCTGTGATAATCAAAAACCTTTCGGACAATAAAACAGGATTCCTGATTCTAAACGGTACTATTAAAATCAATTCTATGAAAAAGCCATTTCCATCAACACTGATTTCTGTATTAGGAATTACACTGATTCTCATGGCTGTATTGTCAAGAAGAATGTCTATCCGCAATTTTAATGATGATTCGCTTTTAAGTTTTTTAGCAGGAGTTGCTATTTTCTTTATTTGCTATCTTATTTTCAGGACATTCTTAAAAAAGAAGAAATAGAAACATAAAATGACGCAACTGAATAAAAGAATTTAATCAACCTGACACGTATATTGTCAGGTTTTTTCATTTCTAAAGTTACAAATACCACTTCTGAGAATCATGCTTAATTTCATAACCTTGAAAATCTTCCAACATAAATCAATCAGCTTTGATTCTTATTTTTACATCAACCCGGTTGTCACCTGCTTCTTTCTATCAACATACTGATTCATTGATTTTCATTCACATCCTGTTTATCTGAGATAAAATCATTAAATGTAAAACCTGACACAGCCGAAAATCAAATCTGTTATTCTATTTTGGGCTATCGGATATTTTTTAGAAAAACAGCAAAGATTAAAATCTGCCTGTTATATTTGTAATCCAGAGTCATATCTAACTCCAAATGGTTTTGAAACGTTTTTAGATAGGTTTTAGATTGGTCGCTATTTCGATATATCAGTCACTTAACATAGATATAACAACCTTACATTTGCTATATATCTATAAAGGTATATGGCATATATTTTAGATATGAATGAATGAAATATAGGTACCAAAACCATTCCAAAATCGTTCCAAAAGCAATTGAAAAACAATTATATAATGGGATTATAAGAAATAGAATTGCAAATTTGAGTCCGGAGACAGGAATTCTGAAAACAAAAATAATAAATTAAATTCATTTATAGTGTCTTTTTGATCAGAACTTTTTTGTGGATAATCATTGAATGAAATCAGAAAAAAAATACTACATTTTGAAGATTACCTGAATCATTTTTACGAATAAATTACATTTATTCGTATAAATAGCTGCTTGTTAATTAAACTTTTGTATATTTACACGCTTAAAAAAGAGTATAAAAAGAAAGACCGTAGTACATAGATGTTGAAAAATTGATAAAACCTGAGGTTACATTTAACTATCTGATATTCCAACAGGACAAATGAATTGTATCAGAAACCATTATCTCATGGTTGTGATTTTGAATTACGAATTAAATAATATTTTTTTTCATAAACCCGGGTCAATTGTTTAAAGTATTGCTTATAAAATCTACATAAATCATTTTTACTTAAAAAACAAATTCAATGAAAAACGAGCTATTACCAATCACTTTTCCGGAAATAAACAATGACGTTTATGCTGATATTTGGACCCGGATTGCCGCCAGGTTAATCGATTTTGTGGTGATGCTCCCGGTAGCGGGACTTGTTTTATATATCAACGGATTGAGTAAGTCGGCTTATTTTTATGCTATTTTACCGAATCTGGCATTTTGCATTTGGTATGAAGTATTCCTGGTAAAACAATACGGCGGAACACCGGGAAAATTATTGATGGGAATAAAAATAGTTCAGAAAAACGGCGATGAGGTTGATTGGCACGCATCATTCATGCGGTATATCGTTTCTTTTTGCCTGAGCATTCTGGGCGTCTTTGTAATGTTATGGACACTGAGTCTGATTGATGATACAACCTATATCAGTCTTGGGTTTTTCAAAAGAGCCCAGCTTCTGAGTGAATTAAATCCTTTCATGACTAAATTTCAAACATACACGAGTTTCGGTTGGACTGTTGCTGGAATCATTGCTATCATTTCAAATAAAAGAAAGCGTGCAGTACATGATTTTATTGCAGGCACCGTGGTTGTAAAATCAGTTTATCTGTCTAAAATCAGAGAAATAACAGAGAATACAGTAGTTGAAGAATCAGAAAAATAAGATGCAATTTATATAATTAATATTTTACTACTGATTATGAAAAGACACCAGCTAATATTGACCATGATTAGCTTGCTATTGAGCATGAATATTTATTGCCAGAAATTAGATGAAATATTAAACATCAACTACCGGACAGGATTCGCGATACTAAACAATAAAGATACGTTGACCGGAAGTTTTGAATTCAATGATTGTGAACAAAATTATAAAATACTGGTGTACTTAAATCCCGAGACGTTGAAAAAAAGTGCTTATACCCCTCAGGATGTCACTTTTTTTTCACTGGAAGGGATTTACTATTTTCCCAAAGAATTAAAAGAGGGTTGGGAGTTTGTACAATTAATATCCAACGATAGCCTGAAAGTCTATTTACGTAAACGATTCTTCACCATCAACACCGGCTCGGGGGTCGAAAACCAGCTTATGTACGAAAAGCCGGATGGAAAGTACCTGTTGGTTTCGTTTAATAGTTTCTTTAATTTTAAAACGCGGGTTGGAGAATTTTTCAGTGATGATGCTGAATTAAGCAAGAAGATTTATAAAAATATCTATACGAAAGATGACGTATTAAAGATTGCACTTGAATACAATGAATGGCTGTTGAAAAAGAAAAACTAAACTCAATAGCTCCACCCTGAAAAACTTTAAAAAAACCGCAGAGATTTATTTTCCGCGGTTTTTTTAATCGCATTTGCCTGTTTTCACATTCCTGCTTTTTTGTATCTTTGCATGTAATTTATCTACTTTTAATCTATTTATGAATATTCAAAAGAAAGCAGTCATTATCGGTGCAGGAGTTGGAGGAATTGCAACAGCCATCTTTCTTGCGCAAAAAGGAATGACCGTGGAAGTGTACGAGAAAAATTTGAATCCCGGAGGTCGTTGTTCGCAAATGATACAGGAAGGTCACCGGTTCGATCTGGGAGCCACCATTTTGCTGATGCCTTCGATCTACAGGAATGTTTTTTCAGGGTTAGGACTCGATATGGACAAGGAATTACAAACCACTTCGCTTGAACCTGTCTATAAATTGTTTTTCGGTGATGGAACGGACTTTGTGTTTACCAGGGATGCCGGTAAAATGAAATCGCAACTTGAAGCTATTGAACCCGGAAGTTTCGGACAATATGAAAAATACGTAGCGGAAGGATATCATTTTTTCAATCTTTCTTTTAAAGGCTTACTGGGAAGAAATTTCATTCATTTATTTGACTTCATCAATTTGAAAAGCGTATTGCTCCTTATCAGATTAAAAACGTGGATAAAACACACCGATTATATAAAACGGTTTTTCAAAGACCGTCGTTTGCAAATGGCATTTACTTTCCAGAACATTTACGTAGGTCAGAATCCATTTAAGCAACCTGCCTTTTTCTCAATGCTCCCGGGTGCCGAAATCACCGAAGGGGCTTTATTTCCGAAAAGAGGCATGTATCAGGTGGTGGAAAAACTTATGTCAACAGCATTGGATCTTGGTATTATGTTTCATTATAAAAGCCCGGTATCAGAAATCGTCATCAAAAATAATCAGGCAGAGGGCATTCAACTTGAAGATGGAAGCATCATCCATGCTGACGTTATCGTTGCCAATGCCGATTTGCCCTATGTGTACAGCCAGTTATTACCTGCCAACCGGAAGTCAGCGAGTTTAAAAAAGGAAGAATATTCCTGCTCAGCGATCGTTTTTCACTGGGGAGTGGATAAAGTCTATCCTCAACTGGACCACCACAGCATTTTTCTGAATGATCCATACAAGCAAGGGATGGAAAAGATATTTGATGAAAAGACATTACCTGCAAATCCCAGTTTTTACATTCATGCTCCGGTAAGGACCGACAAGTCTGCCGCACCTAAGGATCAGGATACGCTCTCGATCATTGTTCCGGCACCACAGTTGGATGCATCAGCCGCCCAGGATTGGCAAAAGCTCAAACAAACAACTCGGGAAGCAGTGATTCGCCGCCTGAAAGAAGCAGGGTTAACTGACATTGAAGAACATATAAAGTTTGAAACCTGCTACCTCCCAAAAACCTGGGAAAGTTATTGCAATGTGACCAACGGTTCCGTATTCGGAAGCCTGAGTCATACCATTTTTCAAATGGGATACTTCCGTCCGCATAACCGGCACAAAAAATACAGGAATCTCTATTTTGTAGGCGGAAGTACCCATCCCGGAAACGGCATACCCCTGGTACTGCTTTCAGCGAAACTTACCAGTGAAAGAATAATAGATAATGTATAATGCATAATTCATAATTATGAATTAATATGGAAACAACTTTACAAACGAATATAGATCTTTATTCGCAGATTTTTCAGGAGATAGATTTCGATAAAATCATCGATCATCCGAATATATTGATTGCTGCCCATTTCTGGGAGCCGGAGCGATATGCAGCAGCGAAAACATGTTATAAGTTCATGCGTTCCATCGATGATTTGATTGATAATTACAAAACCGAACATAAGACTATTGCTGTCAATGAAAGGGAGAAGTTGGAAATGGATGTGAAAACCTGGATAAATACAATTCTCAATACCACTCAAAACAATACTTCACAAACCGAACTGATAGAAACGGTCACTAAATTTCGTATACCTTCATGGCCTCTCGAAGCATTTGCAACGTCCATGATCTACGACATTCACAATGACGGGTTTCCAACTTTAAAAGATTATCTTGACTATGCCGGTGGTGCCTCTGTTGCACCCGCTTCTATCTTTGTTCATCTCTGCGGATTGAGGAAAGTAAACGGAAAATATATCCCTCCTGCCTTTGATGTAAAACAGATAGCAACACCCTGTGCTGTCTTCAGTTACCTGGTTCATATTATCCGGGACTTTGTAAAGGACCACACCCACAACCTGAATTACTTTCCGGATGATTTGATGAAGAAGTATAATCTCGATCGAACCAACCTGTTGGAAATGGCAAATGGTGGTGAATTAACTCCGGGATTCCGCTTAATGATTCGTGAGCTGTACGTCGTAGCCGATGAATACAGAATAAGAACCTATGATATGATCAGGGTAATTACTCCTCAACTTGAACCCCGAAGTCAGTTAAGCCTTCAAATTATCTTTGCGTTGTACATGATGGTTTTCGAACGGATTGATATAGAAAACGGAACCTTTACAACTGAAGAGTTGAACCCGACTCCACAGGAGATAAAAGAAAGAGTATGGTTAGAGATTAAAAAGTTTAAATATTAAGTTCAATTGCTGCACCAAAATTTCGATTATTTATAACTCAACATTTAAATCAAAAGTTTTCTAAATACGTTATGAGATAGCAAACCTAAAGAATTACTCATTAATTGAAGATATAAATTAATTGATTATAACATTTCACCATTTCGCCTCATTTTAAAATTCCCTCTTTCTTTGTATCTTTGCAATCCAAAATGGGAATCAACCAATTAACCAATAAACAAATCAACCACTAACCAAACAATGGCAGACGATAAAAAAGTGATATTTTCAATGGTGGGAGTCAGCAGGGCTTTTACACCACAAAAAAAAGTATTGAACAACATCTACCTTTCGTTTTTCTACGGGGCAAAGATCGGGATCATCGGACTCAATGGTTCGGGTAAATCAACCTTACTAAAAATAATAGCCGGAGTTGAAAAGACTTTCGATGGCGAGGTTGTTTTCTCACCCGGATATTCAGTAGGATACCTGGAACAGGAGCCGCATCTCGATCCTGAAAAAACAGTAAAAGAGATCGTACAGGAAGGCGTTCAGGAAGTGGTGGATATGCTGGCTGAATACGAACGGATCAATGAGCAGTTTGCCGAACCCGATGCTGATTTTGATAAACTGATAGCCCGTCAGGGCGAATTGCAGGATTTGCTGGATCATGCTGATGCGTGGAACCTGGACAACAAGCTTGAAAGAGCCATGGATGCATTGCGTTGTCCGGATGAAGATGCTATGGTATCGGTGCTCTCGGGTGGTGAACGCCGCCGGGTTGCCTTATGCCGCCTGTTACTCCGTCAACCGGACATACTTCTACTTGACGAACCAACGAACCACCTTGACGCTGAATCGGTGGAATGGCTGGAACATTATCTGCACGAATATGCCGGTACCGTGATTGCCATTACTCACGACCGTTACTTCCTGGACAATGTATCGGGATGGATACTGGAGCTGGATCGTGGTGAAGGAATTCCATGGAAAGGAAACTACACTTCGTGGCTTGAACAAAAGACAGCCCGTATGGCCGGTGAGGAAAAACAAGCCAGCAAACGAAGAAAGACCCTTGAACGGGAACTTGAATGGGTACGTATGGCCCCGAAAGCACGTCATGCCAAAGGGAAAGCACGTCTGGAAGCCTATGACAAGTTAATTAATGAAGATCAGAAAGAGAAGGAAGATAAACTTGAGATATTTATCCCGAATGGTCCACGATTGGGGAATAAAGTTGTTGAGGCTGTCGGAGTCTCTAAAGCATTCGGAGATAAACTGTTATTTCAGGATCTTAACTTCATGTTACCTCCCAATGGGATTGTTGGTATTATCGGACCAAACGGTGCTGGTAAGACAACATTATTCCGATTGATGATGGAGCTGGAGAAGGCTGACAAAGGCACATTCGAAGTAGGTGAAACGGTAAAAATAGGGTATGTTGATCAAAGCCATGCAGATATCGATCCAAATAAGACAGTGTATCAGGTAATATCCGGTGGAACTGAATTTATACGCGTAGGCGGGAAAGAAATCAATGCCCGGGCCTATCTTTCGAGGTTCAACTTTACGGGGGGTGATCAGGAAAAACTGTGTGGTATCCTCTCAGGAGGAGAGCGTAACCGGTTGCATCTGGCGATCACTTTAAAACTGGAAGCAAATGTATTGCTACTCGATGAACCAACCAATGATATTGATGTGAACACTTTGCGTGCCCTTGAAGAAGGACTTGAAGGTTTTGCAGGTTGTGCAGTAGTAATCTCACACGACCGTTGGTTCCTTGACCGTATTTGTACGCACATAATAGCCTTCGAAGGGAACTCTGAGATATTTGTTTTTGAAGGATCGTACTCAGAATATGAGGAAAATAAACATGCCCGATTGGGTGACGAAGGTCCTAAACGTATACGTTTCAAAAAATTAATAGTATAAGAATTGAATTTCATAAAAAAAGACCTGCAATTGCAGGTCTTTTTTTATATATCGGAATTATTTAAATTTCCTTTTTTGCTTTCCGAGATTTCACCTTTTTCAATTCATCTTCGAGAGCTTCAATTTCTTTTTCCTGATGATCAATTGTTTTAAGTAATTCATTCAATTCTTCATTTTCAATTGTAGTAGGATATTGGGCATCTACCCTTTCAAGAAAGTCAGCCAGTATATTCATATAATTCATAAAGGCTTCATAAGGCGATTCGTAGTTTGTGCCGTAGGCATCTTTATGACTCATATACCTGAAATGATCGGTGGATTGCAGCATGAGCCAGTCATGTTGCAGCGACTTGTCATTACAAAGTCTAACGCGTTCACTCACTCCATAAAGTTTATGCAATGCTTCCTGTTGCAAGTCATTCCCGGTCCATGGACTTAACTCATTTTCGAGGCCTGACCAACTGATTGGATGAAGAGAAGAAAGACTACCGGATGTTTCCATCTTTTTTCCTACTTCCGAAGGCAATATAAAACCGATCTGTTGTTCCATAGCTTTGTATGGCAACGCTTTCAGGAAATCATAAATTCCGGATTCGGGTCGTTGAAAAACCCCGATGGCTTCGTATCCCATCCAAAGATTAATAATTTTTTCTTCTTCAGGCATAGCATTCAGCCAGTCAATAAACTTTTCTGCTGAAAGTGGAAAATCACTCCAGGATTGATTACTAAACCTAAATGCAATATCATCACTCAATTTATGATTTCTGACCAACAGTTTCAGTTTTGGGATTGTGGGATGCGTATACACATAGTTCTGACTTTTCCATCCTAACACCTGACGTGATTCGTCAATAAGTATTGTTTTATATCCCATTTTTGATACCAATTCACCGATTTCATCCGAGTAGATTAATTCAGCATTCCGGAAAGCAGTAGGACGTTTACCAAATAACGATTCTATTTTATCCGCATGCATTTTTACCTGCAATTCGAATTCATTGGCATCATATACTGAAGAAAGTGAATGTGCATAAGGTTCAACCAGGAATTCGACACTCCCTGTTTTAGCAAGTTCCTTAAAACTATCAATTACTTCGGGGGCATACTGTTCAAATTGTTCCAAAGCAATTCCTGAAATAGAAAAAGCACAGCGGAAATTTCCATTGGAGCTTCGAATCAATTCGGCAATAGTTTTGTTTGAAGGTAAATAAGCTTGTTCTACCAAAAAGCGGATTCGCTCTTCGTTTTGAAAATCATCATAATAATAATGATCCTGACCTATTTCAAAAAAACGGTAGCGTTTCAACCGAAGAGGTTGGTGAATCTCAAAATAAAAACAAATGTTTCTCATATAAATATTAATTTCAAGTTACAAGTTACGGATTACAAGACAAATGGAATGAAATAAATCAGACATTAAGTAGTTGTAACGGCAAATTGCAAATAAATAAAACTTGTCCGGTTACTGACGGATTACAAATTACATAACACTATCATAAATGGCACGAACTTTTAACCCGGCATCCTGCCATTTAATGTTGTTAACTTCTTCGAGTCCTAATTTACTTAAACTTTCATACATTGCCGGGTTTTTTACAATGGCATAAATTGCATCGGCCATCGCATCAATATCCCAATAATCGGTTTTAATGGCATGTGTCAGAATTTCTGCACAACCCGATTGTTTGGAAATAATAGAAGGCGTACCTACCTGCATGGCTTCGAGAGGTGAAATACCAAATGGCTCTGATACAGAAGGCATGATATACACATCACTTTCTGCCAGCATTTCATGTACCTGTCGTCCTTTAAGAAATCCTGTAAAATGGAAACGGTCGGCTATATTTCTTTTTGCCACCAGATCAATCATTGCGATCATCATGTCACCATTACCGGCCATAACAAACCTGACATTCTTTGTTTTTTGCAAAACACGATAGGCAGCTTCAACAAAATATTCAGGGCCCTTTTGCATTGTTATTCTACCCAAAAAAGTAACAACTTTTTCTTTGCGGGGTGTCTTCTTAAACAAATCAATATCTTCAAGGGGATCTACTGCATTGTGTACCGTAGTCACTTTACGTGGATCCTGAAAATACTTTTCAATGACAATTTTGCGGGTTAGATCACTTACTGTCATGATATGGTCAGCAGCATCCATTCCTCTTTTTTCAATTCCATATACAATTGGATTCACCTGCCCTCGACTTCTGTCAAAATCAGTAGCATGTACGTGAATTACCAAAGGCTTTCCGGATATTTGCTTTGCAAAAACACCGGCAGGATAGGTCAGCCAGTCGTGGGAATGAATAATATCGAAATCCATTTGATTGGCTAAAACACTGGCAACAGCCTCGTAATTTGATATTTCTTCAATTAAATTATCCGGATAACGTCCTGAAAAGTCAATACACCCTAAATCATTAGTATAAATCCGGGTATAATCATATTTTATTCCTTTGCGTAACCAGAAATACTCATCAGGATGCATTTGAGATCCAATGCGCTGATTGACATGATTCCAGTCATTATCTTTCCAAACTACAGGAACATTACATGCACCTATAATTTTCAAAAAACTTTGATCTTCATCACCATGAGGTTTAGGTATCACAAAAGTTATTTCCATATCCTCCTGCAATGACATCCCTTTTGTCAACCCGTAGCTGGCTGTACCCAGACCTCCCAAAATATGAGGTGGAAATTCCCAACCAAACATTAATGCCTTCATGATTATTCGTTTTCGTATTTTTTCAATAAGTCTAATACTCTCAATACTTCTGCCACACTCATTGCAAAAGACATTCCACCATGACCTTTAAAAGGAGGGTTACCATCAAAAAGTTCGGGGAGTGTTCCAATACAAAGTTCGGACATTTCTGCTTCAAAACCAATCATCATTCGTTCCAGGAATGATTTCCCGCTTTGCTTGTAAATACGAAGATATGCTGTAGCAAATGCACCGAAAGTACAAGGCCAGACAGGTCCGTTAAAATAATTCCGGTCC
>Ga0302286_10002716_pt1 | contig 12161 bp, 7 predicted proteins | sample III_Fen_E2_3_FD_198765 | JGI IMG/M metagenome (GOLD analysis project Ga0302286, IMG submission 198765) | Peat permafrost microbial communities from Stordalen Mire near Abisko, Sweden - III_Fen_E2_3 | ecosystem: Environmental > Terrestrial > Soil > Wetlands > Permafrost | place: Sweden: Abisko...
TGGAAGTTTTCAAATTCAATGAATGTAAATTACAATCGCAAGAATCTGTCTTTTTATTTTTGTTGCTAACGACCGAGGCTATGGGCATTTGTCCGTCAGCTGACGGAGGGAGCATTCGCTGTCCGTCAACTGACGGACAAATTGAATGCGGGAGCAAAACAGCCGGAATGCACGTCAGCCAGCTAATGCGCATAGAGCGTGTGTTAGCGGTTCATTGTTTTTATGTCTTATTTTCGCTATCAATTTTTTTTTTGAATCTCAAATTTTCAATGTTGTCTTTCCAAATAAATTCAGAGTCTTTGCCGTTTTTTGTTGCACCTTCATCGTTTGTTCTTTTGGTGCTTGAAACTAACCAACAGCCTTTTCTTGCTCTTGTTATACCAACATAATGTAAATTTAAATCTTGTGTCCAACTAGTAAATTCCACACTATTAAAATTATTAGGAATTGTAAGCTTTTTTTGGGGAAATATCCACTCGTACATGTCCAAATGGAAGACAAAATCATATTCAAGTCCTTTCGATTTATGTAAGGTCAATATATTAACTTCATTTTCACTAGCTGGCTCATATGATTTTAGTTCAATAGGATTTTCTAATACAGATTTTAGTAAGTCTATTGATTCTTGGCTTTTTGAATCAGGTGCAATGATTTTGGCTACGTTAATAAATTTAGTGATTATCTCATCATTATTTAATACAGATTCAGAAAAAATACTTTCAATTTTTTTTTTGGCTATTTTTAGTTTTTCTAAATCACTTTTGTTGAAATTATCATACGAACTAAAAACCTCAATAACCTCAATAAACTTGAAGTTCTTGTCATAAGCAAAGTGAAGTAGACTTGAAAAAATTGAACACCAAACATTTAGATTAATATCTAAATCATTATTAACTGATAGTTTATGTGGTTTTTTAAGCGTTTCATTGATGATTTTAGCCGTTCTTTTATTTCGAGTTAATATTGCAATTTGGTTACTTTTTTCGATACCAAATGCTTTCTGAACTAAATCTATTTTTTCATCTAACCAACTTGCAATAGACATTTCATTTCCATCAACTCGGCAAAAGAATATAAGATTTTTTTCTGTTGAAATTAATTCTGTTTTAGGATTTAATAAGTAATTTGAGTAATTAATTATTGAAGGATGACAACGATGGTTTTTGTCTAATTTAAAATATTTGAAAGTTTCGTCTTTAGTTAACTCTTCTAAATACTTTGCGTCCTTACCCGAGAAAGCGTAAATAGATTGGTTTAAGTCACCAACAGCAATTGCTGTTATATTTAAAAATTTTATCTTTTGAAAAATCTGATGTTGTTCAAATCCCGAATCTTGATATTCGTCTATATAGATATATTTGTATCTAGCTCTAATATAATTTTTGCAAGCAACAGAATTGGTATAAACATAGTTTGCTAATAACCCAATTGTTTCAATCATTATCATTCCATTTAAGAAATATGATTTCAACAACTCAATATTATCTCCTGATAATTCTTCCAAAGTCAAATTTCTATCGAACCATTCAAAAGCCTCTTTTCCTTCATGAGGTAAGGTTGATATTTTCGTGATTTTTATCTCGGACTTTGGAATACCAAAAAGATGTTTTGCAAAAGGAATTATTATTTCTGATAGATTAAATTTGTCAATAGTACCAAAAAATGAACTCATTGGATTTTCACCGTTGGATAGACTTCTATTTTTTAGTTCTGTACTTGCTTTATTGGTATATGATATTGCAATTACACCTTGGTGCTCAAGCAAAGTTTTCAAATTCTTCTTTATTTTTTCAGATATAACAAATGTTTTACCACTACCAGGTGCCGCAATGACAACTGAATTACCATCATAATCAAGTATCAGTTTTTGCTGTTCAGTTGGTTTCATTTTGTATTTCTTCAATTATCTCTTTGCAAGTTATTAAAGGCTTTGAAATTGAATCTTTAGCTAACTTCGCTAAACTATCCTTATTGTTGCGTAAAAAGTCATACATAAAAGTAGCTTTCCTCTTTTGCATTTCATTGATTATTTCAGTTTCATCTAAATCTTTAAAATGTGATTTTAAATTCTCTTTAATAGCAGTGTTAAATAAGTCATTTTCTAAATCTTTTTTGGATAAGTACATTTTGTACAATTCAAGGTCTTTAACGATTATTGAAGCCGATTTCGTATTTACAGCCTCTGGAATTGGTTTAGTGAACCCTTTCAAATTGTTTTCATTGTCATGCAAGATTTTCTCAGTATCATCGTCTTTCTTAAAAAACTCACGATAAATACCAATACACCTTTGGATACCTGCAAAACGATATTCCTCTTTTTTCGGAATTTTAAAAACGTCATTGTCCGTTCTTAAAACCCATTCTATTTCTAAGCTATTCAGAATTTTAATAAACGTAGAAAATCCTACACCATCAACCATTAAAATACTTATATTAAGTCTATCCAAGTCAATATTTAGCTGTTTTGATAACGTTTTGTAAAATAACTCTTCTGATACTCCCTCCACTAAAAAAACAACATCAGAGAAAAATGCTTCAGCAGGAATAATACTTAATCTATAGCCGAAATCTTTAAATGATTTATTAATAATCTCAGAACATCCATTTGAAGCAGCTTTAGTAGCTCCTTTTTTATTAAATAATCTAACAAGTGAATTGGGACTAAATTCTGACGCAATCTGAGGTGAATGAGATGTAAGTAAAACTTGACCTTTTATAGATGAGTTTAGATAGTCAGCTAATTTTCGTTGTTGGTGGGGATGAAGGTGAGCTTCAGGTTCTTCAATACAAAATATTGTTACTTCTTTTAAACTTTCCTTTGTCAACTCATTTCTTGAAGCCCACAAAGCAAGGTATATTTGATTTAATCTGCCATCACCTCCTATTAAAACGCATTGTTCATTGCTTTTTGAAGCAATAGAAACGTTATTAATAAAATTGTCCACATTTGAAGTGCTTGCATCAAAAATAATTTTTTGCTTTGTATGATGAAGTGACAATTTAGCTAATTCATCATTAATTGTATTTGTTGCAGAAGATATAAAGTTGAGTTTAGGAATTTTTTCATCAACGCTTTTTAATTCTGATTGAATTTGAGAATATAGTTTTTCATCTTCGGTAGCCTCATTTTCTTCTCGATTTTCTTTGGCAATTTGAAATAGGTAGCTTTTTTCTCGATTTATGTAATTGTGTAAGTCCCTTCTGCTACTGATATATTTTACATTTAATACTTTCCTGTAGTATCTGTCTTCAATTTCTTCAAGTAATTCAATCGTTGGTCCTGCCAACAATTGAAAGGTTTTAACTTTAGTCGTTTTATCACGAAATGCCTTGTATGCCAATATTAGTTTGTTATCATTACCAATTTTCCCTTTTAATTTTGAAACAACACAATCATCGGTTACATCATCAAAATGGAGGTGAATACTGAATTCATTTGTTTCTTCAAAAGCGTAAAAATCGGTATCTTTTGGTTCAATATCATAGTCAGACAAACTTCTGTCTAATAGAAGTCTAATAGCCCAAAGTAAGTTGGTTTTGCCAACATCATTTGCTCCAATTATTAGAGTTTTTCCTGCAAAATTTATTTTTGCCTTTTTAAAATTTCTAAACCCATCAAGTTTTACAGAGGCTAAATTCATAATTGTATATTTCGTTATTTGTTAGTTTTTTGCGATGTTTTGATTTTTTTTACAATGACCGCTAACGACCGAGGCTATGGGCATTTGGCGGTTTGCGGGAGCATTCGCTGTCGTGGAACGACAAAGTGAATGCGGGAGCAAAACCGCCGGAATGCACGTCAGCCAGCCAATGACCATAGAGCGTGTGTTAGGCGTTCGTTCTTCTTTTAGTTTGGTTGTTTAAATATTATTTTAAGTTGAGCAAATATGAATAGTCATTTCTCTTTTTGTTTTTATTGGCTGATACAATTTCTAAAAGATCGTCCTTACCAGATGTTGAAAGATAACCAGCTTCAGCCGCTGCACACGCTGCGAGTAAGCCAGAGAAGCTTAGTCCGCCAATTACAGAAACAGAAAGTGTTGGTATCATTGTAACAATAGAGTTTACAATAATTCTCCCAAAACTTTTTTCATAAGATTTAATTAACTCATCTTTTATTTCTGTCACTTCAGGTATGACTTCTTTATCAACTAATTTTTGAAGATTACGATAATACTTGTCGTCATATCCAACATTTTCAATGCTTACTGTTAGTTCAGAAACTTTTGCCCTAAATCTTTCAAGTAATTTGATATTTTCAGATTTGTAAGTTAGAAGTTCAGAAAATGTTAGTTTATTCAAAACGTCAGATGGAAGAAGTTCATCAACAATTTTTAATGATAATTGCTCTTTAGGAATTTCATATTCAATGTCAGGCAAAACTTTTTTCTTAAAGGAACTGTCTGATTTAATTTTTGAGATTGTGTTGTTAAGCTTTAAGTTTAGTAAGTCACTGTGAATTCTACTATCTGTAAATGGAATGTATTCATTTGTGGCACATATCAATAATGCCTCATTAATTCTTAAACTTGATGCTTGAAGAAATGGAATTTCGTAAGTTTTAAGTCTTATATGAGGGTTTCCACCAATCACATATTTGTATCGATTTTTGAATATCTCCCAGGCTTGCTTCTCATCTCCACTGGGAAATCTGAATGTAGCAAATTGCTTTATCCAATTAGGTAACTTCTTAGTATCCCCCTTCGATTTAATAATATTCTGAAGGCTAATCGCTTCTGAAAATGTTCCTGCTCCAGGATAGAATGCTTCAATGAAAGATGGTGGAAGTCTTTCGAATAAGATGTCCCAAACATCGGCAGAATAATCAATCGCTGTTTTACAATAATCGTCATCTCTTATGTCGTAAGTAACATTTGAGGTAATTAATAAGTCATACTGCTTTATAATAGATTGAGGATTTATTATTTTAACTGCTTTATTTTCAGAAAGCTTTAAGTAGAGTTCTTCAACTTTGTCTACATTGAATTTTTCTTCCTCACGCATCATAGCATTTCTAGCAAATTGGGGTTGACTGTCTAAAAAAACCAATTCATCAAAAAGTAATAACGCTTTTTTTAAATTTAATTCGTCAACACATCGAGAGTAAGGATAATATAAACATTTCATTGTTCTTTTGTTTTTATTTCAATTTATTTGATGCCAGCGTTGTTCTTTATAGAATTCTGTCTAAAGATTACGTAAATATTTGATATTCAATAGTCGTATTTTTAGTTGTTGTCTGACTAAGCTGATCAATTTTTTCATTTTTTGAATGACGCCTAACACTAGTATATACTCAATTGAAAATTGGATATACCCAGTTAACTGGACATATATCGCATTTATCTATACTTAAATAGTTTTTTATATCGCTGAAATATAGCTGTATAACATAATAGAGTAATTTCTTACTACTGGGTATATCCAACCTGTTAATATTGAATGGTAGTAATACGCTAGCTTTTATTTTTAATTAATTTTCAGCCCCAAAGGTAGAAACAAATTTTCGCATTAACAACGTGTTGTTTAATTAATTTTTAAAATAGTTGTTTTTTGCTATAGGTAGTGGAACAAGCTGGTACTTACGATATTCTATCCGGTAGGGTAGAAGCGGTATTGCATCGTTTTCGGTAGTGGATAGAGTGCCTTAAAAGTAGAAGAAAGGGATGTACTGTTGCGTTAATGCGATTGGGCGGTTGAACGGGTCGGTTGGGTAAAATAATGGAGTGCAAGGATAGGGCGTTGAGTCCTATAAATAGGACAATAGATCACTTTTTTATGACAACAAAGCACATTGAAGAAATAGAGATGTACATTGTAGAATTAGAGATGTACATTGTTGGAATAGAAATGTACATCGTATAAATAGAAATATACATTTTAGAAATAGAAATGTACATTAAAGAAATAGAAATGTACATTGTAGAAATAGAGAGGTGCATTGAAGAAACTCCAATGTCCATTTCTATGGCTTCAAGGTCATCTGTCCGAACGATTAGGTGGGTTATTGTTTTTATAAAGTCCTGCAAATCAATGGTTGTCAATTTTGTGCTTGCTGCTAAAAGCAGCGCGGGAGTGGTAATTAGATCAGCCCCATGGTGCGTGCATAGAGCAGGGCTAATCCGGTATCGGGTGTCTGTGTTTTGCGTAGAATATTGCGCCTATGATTGTCCACCGTGTTCTTGCTAATAAATAGTTTTTTGGCTATTTTCTTACTATCATACCCTGCAGCCAGATAGCCTGCTATTTCTATCTCGCGGGGCGTTAAGCAGTTTTCGTTGTTCCATATCAGCTTTTTGTTGGTTCTGGTATTAACGATAATCATTCCGCGGGGTGGTACTTCATTGTCCTGCGATGCCATGCGGGTCAGTTGCAAGCGGAATAACCATATTTTACCCTGCTCGTTGGTTTGCAATACCATAAACTGATGGATGATGCGGTGATAGATGCCCCGATGATCTTTCATGCGGCATTCGTATACTATCTTATAATCGCCCAGTTCTTCGGGAGGCAGTGTTTCGAGCACACCGAGTGTTCGCATTTTACAGTGGATGGTGTAATCAATATCGGAAGGATGTATCAATGCTGCCATGGCCTGTCGGCTCATAGTTCGGGGTCTGTCGCTGTCCTTAGTATCGAATATCCAGTGTAGGATTTCGTATTCGTCCTTTATAAAATCGTAAATGGCAATACAGGTATTGCTACCTATAGCCTGTTGCTCTAATGTTTCTTTTTTGATTTCTGCGATGCTATAATCGGCTGTGCCTAACTGCTGAAAATGAGCAATAAATTCATCATAGTATTGTTTCGTGTTTTTCATAATTTCGAGGAGATTTTAGGGTTTTATAATCTTTGATAATATTATTTAACTTAGAATTTTGTCCGATTTTTAGTTTGCTCTTTTTGTCTGATATTTAGTTTGTAAAAAAAATAATCATTGGTCGCTATTGCCTATAGACGAATTGCCCCATACATTTGCTGCACACCTGTTTAAATGCCGTATCTATAAATGTTTTACTAAATATAATAGATTTTTTCAATTCAAAAAACAGGGTTCCCGCAAGGCTAAACCCACAGTATTCACTCAAATAATAATAACTATGCCAACAACCACAAGAATTCCCAGAGCGATTAATGTTTTTAATTCGTACTTGATGAACACAACTGCCTATTTGCTAATGGGCTCTCCCTCCAATGCCGAGCGACTTGGCGTACTACAGCCCGAAATGGACCGATGGTCTAACTTTCTGGGACAATGGACACCGCTTTACAGCAGGTACAGCGATAAAAAGAACAGCAGAACCACTGCCATAAAGGATCAGTTGTTGGAGATCATCGGCCTGGCGACGGATTTTGACCAGTCGGTTCATTTTCTCGACCGTATTGCCGCATCGCCCAATGTAACCATAGTAGATATGGAGACCTTTAATATCAAAAAAGGGGTGCTGCAAAAAACAACCCGCACGGTTCCTGTTACGCCTATTACCGAAGCAGTAGTTGCCAGTATTCAACCTCTTGGAGGTGGTACTGTAGTTCTAAAATGTTATACCGTCTCAGGACAGCGAGCATCTATTTATAGTGGAGCGGATAGTGTTCAGTTTTTGTATCAGGTGGGCGACATGCCTCCTGTTTCGGCAGAAGCGCCGGGATTAAACAAAGAGTTGTCGACCAAGGCAATTATTACTTTGAGCCTTGGCGCCGGTAGTTCGGGTAAGAATCTGTATATTTATTTCCGTTGGTATAACACTAAACATCCTGAGCTGTCGGGGCCATGGAGCGCTTTGCAAACGAGCCTGATATTGTAGAGCTTATTGGTAGGTTGGAAAAGGGAAAGAGGGTGTTCAAAATGGTCATCCTCTTTTCGTTTGTCTTTAAAAGGAGAAAGAAATAGGAAATGTAGTTTTTTTGTAGGAACTTTGTCGAGTACAACAATAAAAATTATACGACATCATATTGTTCCAAGTACATGGAACAATATGATGTCGCATTTATAATATATATATCCATCAATTGCCGTCTGCTTTAGACTTCGGTGTGAGCGGAACAAGTTTTGTTTAAGCACAGGGCTTTAGCCAAATTAAAACAATTATTTGGCTAAAGCCGATATTAGTTTTACATTCTCATCTGTCCCATAAATGGGACGGCAATTGATGCTGAGAATACGACATTATATCTTTCCTGCTACTTAGGTGAAGGCAACGCAGGATACAGACATTTTGTGTTTTAAAACTGAACCCCTCCTCCGTCAGCTGACGGATCGTCCCCTTGATAGGGGACATATGAGAGGAGGAATAGTAAATACCTTCAAAAATAATTTTCAGCCTCATTAAACCCTTCAGCTCGTTTATAGTCAAAGAAAACAGGTAGTAGAAGTTTACGTTTAAATAGGAGTTTTTTTATGTATAAAAGAGTTTTTTTAGCATTAATGCTGGTGACTAATGTTGCATTTGCTCAAGAGAGGGCAGGAGAGAGAAAGGATAAGAATCCGGTATTGCACGAGGTGTCGAACAAGGAGGTGGTTCAGAGTGTGTATCCTGACGCCGTAAAGGTTGAAAAGGTAAACGACTATTGGTTTAGGGTACTAAATGACAAAAATAAAACGATAGGATTTGCTATGTCGAGTGCTTCGTTTTGTCAGGATGTAAAGGGCTATAATAATCTAACGCCGGTAATGATTTTGGTAGATAAGAGCAAAACGATAAAAAAAGTTGCACTCTTGACCAATTGGGAAACACAGCGATTCGTGAATAAGCTGGAGCAAAAAGGTTTCTTCGATGCCTGGGTGGGAAAAACACTGAAAGATGCAAAAGCCGTTCAGGTAGACGCGCATACCGGTGCAACCTATACGGCCATGGCAGTAACCAAGAATGTTGATTTTTTACTGAGCACTGCAATAAAGAAGTTGCCAAAGAATTAAATTTATTTTTTATGATGCCGGCACAAAAGTGCTTGTGTTTATTTGTTTGAAACAGTCGGGAGTTGGTTACTTCCGACTGTTTTTATTTTTGGAGTTATTAAGATGAAGTTTTTTATCTTTAGTTCTTATCGGGGCTTCCGCCCCAAACCCTGACTTACTTTTTGTCTTAACACAAAAAGTAAGCAAAAAAGTCAAGACTGCGCCCGCTTCACTCGAAAAACTTGCGCTCAGTTGGCTAAAACCGTCCAAACTCGCTCCTTCGTCGCTCAAACAGGACAGTTTCAAACGCCAACTTCACTTGTTTTTCGGCTCACCGGACGAGGTCAGTCGCTGCCAAACAGTGTGCAGTTTAATATCTCTTTTATTTCTATTGAAAATATCTATAAAATGCACTACGGGTTAATAATTATATAGTTCTTCAGCAAACTCTATTTAAATAGTTCGAAAATAATTTCGATATTTACTTAAATATACCCTAAAAGCGGTATTTCACATGAAGTAAAGACCCCTTATCTTTGCATTATCGAAAGACAAACAAAAAGTAATTTTATCAGTTTCCATATACAGAGAATTTATTCAACGGAATCTGATAAATGAGAAAAATAAATTTTGTAAATTATATCTTATGAACTCATTATTTATGTACATGTATATGTGTTGCTGTCATTATCATTTCAATGATTGGTCGAGACGCTTGTATATATTCGTAAAGTAAATTTACAAATAAACAAAAACGCAGCCGGTCAAGTAAAACTAGATCGGCTGCGTTTTTTTATACCCAATTACAGGAAATTGAAAAGTTATCATTTCAATTTCTAATGTGAAATTTTTATTTAGTTAGGTAATAGTAATTTGTTGTTTAAAGTTATTCACGTATTGACCGTACAATTTTTGTCGTTTAGTTATACTTATTTTTTTATTTTTCTTCGATGTGAATCGCGGAAAAATAACAAATAGGTAATTGAAATAATTAAACCGGTTGTATAGTCTCTTTTTTATAATTTGTTAGAACTAATGTATTGTTTTCGATGTGAATCGCGGGCAAGCAGTGAATGATAACAACAACCGAAAGGTCGATAATAAAACCTTTAAAGTTGGAGTTAGCGTTCTGAAGGTTTTTTAGTTTTATTGTTTTATTACCCATCTTTTCCCTGTCGTGTGAGTGGCAGGGAAATGATGGATAATTTTATTCTCAACACTGATTTCAACTTAATAAGCATAGAGGTAAATGGAAGTAAATAATATCCTATTTTAATTTTACAGTGAAAATGTGTTTATTCAATTGCCGTCCCATTTATGGGGCGGAAAAATGATATAGTTCTACAAGGCTTTAGCCAAATCTCAACTACTATTTGGCTAAAGCCAATATGTTTCTCACCATCAGCCCGTCCCATAAATGGGACGGCAATTGATACAAAAAATACGATATTATAGTGTTTACATTACTTAGTCAGACAAGAATCGACCGGCTAAAATTAATTATAATATAAATGTTTATAAACAGAAAGCCGCAGTTGTGAACTTCACAACTGCGGTTTTCTTATATACATCCTATTTTTCTAATTCTCAACTTGCTGTTACAAAAACACTTTGCAATACACCTACCGCAATTATGGTAGTAAAATACACTGGTTGCGGTATTTCTTAGCTATTTAATCCGAAGTAATTTTGCAACGTCAATCAATGATACAGCGTGTTTTGTTCCGATTTGGAATAAATCACTCAGAGATCATTCGGTTTTAAAAATAACAAGGTCTGCGTTTTTTCTCTGTCGGCAAAACTGATTTAAAAGACGCCTGCTATAATTCAAAATAGTGTATGAAAGAACTATCCTCTTCAGCAAGGAATACCTACAAGTATCCTCGCGATTACCTCTGTACATTGGGGTATCTGATCCTCTATACCTCCCTTCAATGCCTGGTTTATTTATGCATTTATTTATGCGTAAAAATGGCGTCGGGATACATTCTTTAAATTTTCATAATCATTCTGATTTACCCGAAATGTAGTTGTGCAACCTACAACCTCATGCCTATAAGACTAGTGCTCAAATTATAATCATGCAAATCTTATATCGGGTAAATATAATCTCAAAATAAACTTATGAAAACAAAAAATTACGTATTCGTTTTAATCCTGTTGGCATTTGGCATTTCAGGCTTTTCGCAGAACAAGCAGGTTCTATTACAAGGTTCTGTAAAAGATAGTAATACAGGCGAATCGCTTGTAGGTGTTGTGGTACAGGTGCAGGGTACAAAAAGCCCTGTGGTGACCGATGCAACTGGACGCTTTAAGCTGAATACCAACCACAGTTTACCCTTTACAGTAGTTGTTTCATATTCGGGCTATGAAAAGCAGGAATATATTATTGAAAGTCTGGAGGATGAATTTAATTTCGAAATTCGTCAGAGTCAAAATCTTCTGAACCGTGTGGTGGTTACCGCCAGACGTCGTACGGAAACTGCTCAAAATATCCCTATCCCCATTTCTGTAATTGGTGGTGGATTGGTTGCTGAAACAGGTGCATTCAATGTAAACCGTGTGAAGGAGTTGATTCCATCAGTTCAACTTTACTCTTCAAATCCCCGTAACACCGGACTTAATATTCGCGGATTGGGATCTACCTTTGGACTTACCAATGATGGTATAGAGCCGGGAGTTGGTTTCTATGTGGATGGTGTTTATTACGCCCGTCCGGCAGCCACCACACTCGATTTTATTGATGTAGAACAGATAGAAGTACTACGTGGGCCACAAGGAACTTTGTTTGGAAAAAATACAACTGCTGGTGCCTTTAATGTTACTACACGCAAGCCGAGTTTTAAGTCGGGAGCTAACTTCGAACTTAGTTATGGTAATTACGGATACATACAGGCCAAGGCTTCTGTTACCGGTCCTTTGAGTGATAAGCTTGCTGCCAGGGTTTCATTTTCGGGTACACAACGAGATGGACTTCTTTATAATGTGGCAACGCAAAAGCCGGTAAATGATATCAATAACTTGGGCGTACGTGGACAATTGTTGTATAAACCAAGTGAGAATGTGAATATCACATTGATTGCAGATGCAACCCGTCAACGTCCCGATGGTTATGCACAAGTAGTTGCAGGAGTTGCGCCTACCTTGCGTCCTGCCTACCGTCAGTTCAATCAGATTATTGCCGATTTGAAATATACGCTTCCGAGTCAAAACCCTTTCGACCGATTAATTGATCAGGATACACCTGCACGTTCTAATCAGGATT
>Ga0302286_10002717_pt1 | contig 12160 bp, 7 predicted proteins | sample III_Fen_E2_3_FD_198765 | JGI IMG/M metagenome (GOLD analysis project Ga0302286, IMG submission 198765) | Peat permafrost microbial communities from Stordalen Mire near Abisko, Sweden - III_Fen_E2_3 | ecosystem: Environmental > Terrestrial > Soil > Wetlands > Permafrost | place: Sweden: Abisko...
TGCAGGAACAGAAAGCACCATCAACACCTTAAGAATGCTTCCAACTCCGGTGACTGCCTATAATGCAACAAACTCCAGTTTACATCAGTTAAGCGCAACGGGGCTTACTTCCTTTGGTACTTTTACCGGTGCATCACCAGTCTTTAATTTAACGACTAAAGTTTTCCTTGAAGGGCCATTTAACGGTACTACAGCGATGAATACTACCCTGAGTAATCTTATACCGCTGGCTCAGCCATATAATGCCGCACCATGGAACTATGCAGGGACTGAAAGTGTAACCTCAATTCCGGCGGGAGTCGTTGATTGGGTGCTGATAGAACTTCGTGACGCATCAACAGCGGCCGCAGCTACTTCGGCAACTATCATTAAAAAACGTGCTGGCTTCCTTCTCTCAAATGGTTCGATTGTTGATCTCGACGGAACAAGCCAGCCATACATTGGGAACCCAGTGATTGCCAACAACCTTTATGTAGTTATCCGCCACCGTAACCATCTGGCTATTATGTCGAATGCTGGTGCCTCGTTGAGCACAGGTGTTTACAGCTATGATTTCACAACAGCCCTGGCTCAGGCTTATGGTGGAGGAACCGGTTATAAAGCGATAGGTTCTTTGTTTGGAATGGTTGTCGGAGATGATAACAACGACGGAAGTGTAAACATTCTTGATTATAATCCATGGGCAATTAACTTCCAAAAGGCCAGTGGATATTACACTGCGGATTTAAATTTTGATGGGAGCATTAACATCCTTGACTATAATAAATGGGCATTAAATTTTAATGCTGTTAATAATGCAAATCTTAAATCTGCTCCCGTCCATTCAGAATACATTAGTAACGTACCTAAATAACTATTATTCAGCAAATATTAAAAAACTATTGATATGAAAAAAACAAAATTATTATTGGTATGTGTTGGTTTATTTCTGGCACTTATTTCATCAGGGCAAACTAACTTAACATTTCGCTTCGCAAATCCGAGGATTATGTATTATACCACGACCACTCCAGGAATATTGCAGAACGGTGAATATTTTGAGTTTGATGTTCAGGTAAAAGCGAATGTAGCACAATATTTATACTCAGGTCAGGTTAACTTGGACTTTAATTCACTCAGTCTTTCCAATCTTAGTAGTGCTGCTCTTTGGACTGTTACACTAAATCCTGCACTAACTGTTCTAAACTCTGGGTTTGCCCCTGAATATTCAATTGTTACCAAGAACATTACTGCCGGAATATTTGGTGTTGCTTTTGCCGGGGACCAGGCAGCTTTAGTAAATCCAACATTTACTCCAGGCGATTGGCATATAATTTCAACAACTGCATTTGAAACATTGATGAATATTAAAGTTCGTCAAAATGGTTCAGTGACGGATGTCGCAGGAATTAATTTTGATCCTTCCATGAATGGTTTGGTTTCATTCATTACAGCCCCAAGTACATTATCCGTTCCTGCTACGAATATATATGATCCTGCTAATTTTTTAACCACATATTTAGGCAGAGTTTATAGCACTACAAATGGATGGACGCAAACTGGGGGTACTGTAAATGCTGTCCCATATACAGATTGGACAGCTTCAGTCAACACTTCGGTTTGGGATGGCACCGCTGCTGCAATACCAACTTCCGGAGTATCGCTTGCCTCCAATTTACGCATCCACAGCCCTGCAACTTTAACAATTCCTAATACAGGCCAACTAACCGTTAGCGGAGCTACCGAAGTGAATACTGTGAATGGTTTAACTATTCAATCAGATGCAACAGGCACCGGCTCGTTAATTACCGCTACAGCTTCAGGTACAGGCTCTACAGTTGCCCAACGTTGGATGACAGCCGGTAAATGGAACATCGTTTCATCGCCGTTATCAGGACAGACAGTTGCTAACTTTTTGACGAATAACCCTGTGAGCGGTAATAATGGCATTGCAGTAAAAAGTGGTAATGTTGGAATTCTGGAATATTTGTCTGGACCAACTAACGCCTGGAGTTTAGCTTCTTCTACCGGACCTGCAGGAAATTTAGATGCAGGCAAAGGATTTTCGATGCGTATACCGGGATTAACAGCAGTTACCAATGATGGTTCTGTTACCTTTAATGGTGCAATTCAGGCCGGAACAGTAAATCCTCCTGTCACTCCTTTTGCTACTACAGGATATTGGAACTGTGTTGGAAACCCTTATACATCTGCCATCAGAATGACCGATAATACTACACCTACACCTCTGGCAAATTTCTTAACCGCAAATGTGGCTAATCTTGTATCTGGTTCTGCTATATATGTTTGGCAAGCTCCTGATATCAGTAATGGATTAACCGGAAAATATACAACTTATTCTAATGCTACAAGTACTGATATTCAGGAAGGACAAGCCTTTTTGGTAAATGTAGTTGCTTCTCCATTAACTTTTAATTCAGCGATTCAAATCCACAATACCAGCCTGGCATTAAAATCTACGGGAAATATCTGGCCGACCATTAAGCTGGAAGCTGCAGTGGATGAACAAAAGAGCTCAACGATCATTGCCTTTAACAGTGGAATGACAAAAGGTTTGGATCCTACTTATGATGCCAGTTTGCTTAAAGGGGGCACTGACCTGCTTGTTTATACCAAATTGGTTGAGGACAATGGAATCCCGTTTGCAATCCAGGCATTACCGGATAACGAATACTCCAGCATGATCATCCCTGTCGGAATTGATTTCAAGACAGGAGGCGTAGTAGTTTTCTCAGCTGAATTAATGAGTATGCCTTCAGATTCTAAAGTTATCTTAGAAGATAAATTGCTCAAAACATTTACTGACTTATCAGAAAATGATTATACGGTAACAATAGCTGCCAACTCAAGTATTTCTGACCGTTTCCAGCTTCATACCTCCTATCAGACAACCGGCTTGAGTGAGGGTTCATTTGATAAAACAACCTTAAGCGCCTACGCTGTCAGGAATATTGAAATCCGGGTAAAGGGTGCGGTAAGCAAACAGGCGATAGCTACCCTATATGATGTTCAGGGAAGAGTTGTGGTGATGAAAAAGATGGAGGAAGGAAGCTTGAACATCATCCCTACACCTAACATTAAAACCGGCATTTACATGTTATTTGTAAAAGACGGAGGAAAAATGCAAGGATTTAAGATCCCGGTTAACGAATAGTTTTATTAGCATCAATTAAAAAAACAAGGATATGAAGAAGAAAATAGAAGAAATCGCAAAAAGGACCATTGACGATCTCGAACAAAAGAAGATTACCAGATTGCAGGCGATCAAGAAAACCGGTTTAATAGCTATGTCAGCAGCAACAATGATGATTTTGCTTAGTAACCCGGCTAAGGCCCAGTCGGCTTCACCGTCACCACCTCCAGCCTTCTAATCAGGCGAATGATATTGAAAGACTCCGGAATCGCATTGATTCCGGAGTCTTTTATTTTTTTCGGGAGAAAAAACTTTTGTATGTTGTCAGGCTTGCGCGAAGGTATTGAGGATTGCTTATACGGTCGATCACAGATTTGCGCATTTTTCTGGAATAGATTGATTGAATGATCTGCCTTGTGACTCCTATGATCACGCGGTTTTTAATGTAAAGGAAGGTACGGTAGGTCAAATAAAAAGCCTTTGACCTAAGATTCAGATCATGTTTTTTCAAAAAAAGCCAGGATGAAAAGTTACCCGTTGGATATAATTTTCCTGGAAGGCCAAATGCCTTACCGGCAAACACAAAGTATGCAATGGCTTTCTGTTTGGTTCTAATCTGAGCGAGCATTTCTTTTACTTCCAATCTTTTTGAGAGAAGATATAAATCGTACAAATCGCGGAAGGATACAATTCCATAACTAGAACCTTCGTGATCTAACTGACTGTGAATAAAATTGTGAATGATATTGTGTTTGTCGGAGAGGGTAAAGCAGCCTTCAGTCGATGAAACAGTCTTTTTTTCAGTGTCAATTAATTCAGCATTAAACCAACTTTGAAGATCTTTCGAAACAGGCAAACGGTGAATTTCCAGATGGGCTGGAGCGCCGGGTTTCAGTAATCCCGGATAATGTTTCATAGTTGCAATATCCATGTAACATGGACCTTCCATCGAATACCCCTTGTTTTCTAATAGCTTGGCGGAAAGTAGATAATCCTTTTCAGGAACAAGAAGGTCAATATCTCCCATCATCCGTTCACCAATATCAGAATAGAGCCCATCCAGTAAATGTCCAGCTCCCTTTAAATAAATCGGATAGATGTTGCCATTATTCAGAATATCGGTTACTTCCTTAAGTTGTTTCAGTATTTGATGGTTTCGAGTCAGGTTTAAACCATAGATTTCTTTTAAAAAATCAGACACTTCTTCCGGCAAATATTTGAGGATATCCTGAGATTTGAATTTAATATAGATTACAGGGAGGATTAAATGATTACTGCAAAGGGCTATCAGCTTTTCCCAGTCAATGGAGTCGTGCGTAATCATTTCAATGATTTCTTCCCTGAATCCCGGATGCTCTTCGAGGGTAAGGCATTTCCCGGTAAAATAGAACAGCTCAGGATTAGTCATGATCAAACAGATTGGTTATAGCATCCAAGGCCTTTTGATTGTTCGAATAGGTAAGTTGGTAGAATGATAGATGCGTAATCCGTTCGAACAAAATTGCTGCATTGCCTTTGGTTGGGCAAACCCATGCCTGGTCAAGCAGTAATTTCATAGCCCTTACCGGATCCAGTTTCTCCCAACTGAAATCAACCGAATGGTTGTATTGTATAAAAATGAATTCATGAACGGGGAAAACATCTTTCACGAAATCTGAATTCTCATTTGGCGGTAAATAGCGCACACTTTTTTCAGGCGAAATATAGTTTAGTTGTTTTTGCTCCAAATCCGGGAAAAGTGAGGCAAGTAAATCCATCGAACTTTGCTTCACCGACATGGCGATTGGGAAAGGGTAAGCATTGAACGAGTTCCGTTCGATAGGCACAAAATCATCCGAAATTAATTTATATCCCCGATCCTGAAGAAGCGCGGCAATGGTTGTTTTCCCATGGTTCGGGGGTGCCGAAAACAGGATGGTTTTCCTGCCATTGGTAATTGCCGATGCATGAACGGTCATCAGCCAATCCGCGTCACTCTTGTCATAAATCACATTAATCAGGAACATAAAAATCAGTCCTTTTACCAAATGGGTTTCGTCTTTGGTCCAGGTTCCCTTTACCTCTCCATTAAAACGAAAAATAATCCGGTCCTGAAATGCAAATAATTCGAAAAGAGTCATCTCCAGAAATTCTTCCAAGGTTTCAAAATGACAGATTAAAGGATGCAGGTAATATTCAAAAGCCTGGCTTTCATAGGAAAATGCAATCAGTTTATTGCCCAATTTGTAGCGGTGAATGGAAAAGGGTTTGAATATGTAATCATTCAGATCGGCTGAAAACTCGTTTGTTAGGACCTGAACATTGTTCGGTTGGTTCATCTTTTCAATATTTAACCGGATATCCCTGACAAACGAGAGGCTTTCTTCAGGAGTAACACTGTAACGAATGGCAAATTCACCGGCAATCGTTTCTGCTTTGCACCGTTGCCTGGTTTTCCGGAAAACAAACCAGGCAGGTTCTTCCATCTGTAAGTACAAATTACTGTTTTGGAACCAAACCAAATAGGATTGGGCGATCTTTTTTTTCAGGTATGGAATGGAGGGCATTTGATATCTATTTTGGTCAGGTATTAAATACTGATTCGGTTTTTAAAGATAAAAACTATTTGAAATAGTACAGCCTGATTCCTCTCATTTAAAATAGTAACTCTTCAATCTTCCAATCTTCTGAAAGACAATCTGAAAACTCGAAATGTTTTGTAGGTGGCTGACAATTAGCACTTCACAAGAATAAAAAACAATGCAAATGATATTCATCAAGAACATTTATAATTCTGACTTTTTTTAATGCCTACGAAATTGTATTATCACTACAATAAATTCCATGATTTGTCTAAATCTGGTCGAGAATATTTTTTTCTGTCAAGCTGCTGCAAAAAGAATTTCCATCAGAATCGTTTAACCAGGTTGATATAAATGCTGTGGTATTTGTTTGTTTTGTCGAAAGTACCGTCGTAGTTTACAGAGATAGATATTTTCCGGGTGATTTGCCACATCAGTTCAAGTTCGGCCATTTGCTGAAGTGATTTGGTGTTTGTACTTGGGTAATTGTAGTCGACCAGGCGGTAAAACACCCCACCGCTTAATTTCGATGGTATGATCTCCCGATCGATTCGGACACCGTAAATCATCCCGTCCACATAGCTCGATTTCATCCAATTGGTTGAAAGATTGACGGAGGCATTGATCCACGGCACTTGTGAGAACGATAAATAGCCGTTGGTGTTTAGCATCGGTTGAGGGTCGTTTTTCTGGAACCGATAACCACCCGAGACTCCTGTAGCGATCAGATTGGTAGGCCTGTAATTGATGCGGAACTGGTACCCTTGCCGGGTAGCATCCAGTAACATCTGATCCAGAAAGGTTTTAAATGTTTCGTAATAGATAATGTTTTTGCGCGCATCATACGAAATGTAAGCAGACAATTGTCTGGAGAAACGGTACTGCAACGAAACATAAAGACTGGTCAGGCTTACGGCATTGGTCGGTAGGCCATTCTTCAAAGCGTATAAGTCTAATTCGCATGATAAGAAGAGGTTGATGTTTTTTGCAAGGGAGTTGTCCTGCTGAAAATAGACAAAACGACGATCAATCTTTCCTCTGTTGTTTTGCTGAAAGAACGCAAAAGAATTCACCATGATACCATTTTTATTCTTATAGTCATGTGACAAGTATGCGCCATACTCGAAAAGTTTAGCGTTAAAGCTATAATCTGTATAATCCGGATTGCTGCCCACAACTGCCCCAAAAGTAAAATGTCCGGCTTTTGATTCGGCCTGTAATCCGTCAATAGCACCAACACTGGCTATCCGTGGATTAATACTGCGACCCATCAAAACCCTGGTGTGGTCGTTCACATCATACTTTACGGCCAGGGAGTAGATTTTTAATGCGCTGAAAATATTTTTCTGAACTTCAGCCCAATGTTTGAACTGATGGGTAAAGGTAACATAGGTCTCGGTTGAAAACTTGCTGTCTGAAATATGATCGGCTGATAGCGTAAAAGTGTACCTCATCCGTTGGTTAAAATCAGAAGTATTTGAAAAACTGGAATAGGAGGAAGCTGACAAACGTCCCCTGATTTTCTGAACCTGCTCAGTCCCTTCCCCCTGTTTTGCAGGCAGCCTGGTCAGTTGTGTCCTTGCAGAATCCTGATGACTGATCTTTAGTTGCGAAGGAACCACATCGTTGATGCGGCCTTTGGTCGTCTGATCAGATTTTTTGGTTCTCAGAATGACCACGTCCGACACCTGAATGTCAGTCTTACCAATAGGTTTTCCCACACATGAGGTTGATGAAACTGATTCAGAAACAAACAATGGAGTTAAACCCCGGTCTTTTTGGATAAATATGGTATCACCAGCCTGGACAATTCCGACTTGTTCAAATTTGACATAGATATTTTGTGGGGTGATATAGGAAACTTTTCCTTCAACCAGACGCATTCCCCCCTGGCCATAAAGATGCAGTATGGGTATAAGAAACAATATCAGTAATGTGTATTTTCTCATTAATCTCTTTCTGTAATTTCTATAAATTCTCCTAATCAGATCTACCAGTTGGATGGCAACGGTAGCATCCGGCACTCCCCTGGTTTTGGTTATGAGCGTTGCCGTGACAAGCAGCTGTCACACAAGAGAAAACAGCATAATTGGTTGGTGTTGTGTGACATGTCGCGCAGCTAAGGTTATGCCTTCCGCTACTTATTGGGAAATACGATGTATGGTTAAACCCGGGAGCAGGTGCCCAGAGCGTAGTAGAATGGCATGAAGCACAATCGGTAGTGAACGTTGCAGGTGCCGACAAGTGAGGCGGATTCTTTGTACTGGTATAATTGGAAGCATGGCAGCCATAACATGTTTTTGGAGTATTCGGATAAACCCCCTTATGGCAGGAAGCACAATCAACGCTTAAATGATATCCCGTCAATGCGTAATAGGTACTGTGAATAGGGAATGTAGCCGGCTGCCAGCCTGCAACGGTTGTGTGACAGTCTGTACAAGTAACCGACAATGCCAATGTTTTATGGTTAGGATTGGTGGTTGAATTGTAGTTCGCCTGGTGGCAACTGTTGCATACCATCGAAGTGCCGACATAGCCAGTTGAATGACAACTTGCACAGTCAACCGTCAGATGTGCTCCGGTTAAGGGAAAATTGGTTGTACTATGGTTGAAGGTTACACCCAACCAGTTGTTCATGTTGTGACAGATCCTGCAATCGGTCGGGAACTTGGAAGCCACATGATCTTTTGCCCCATTGTACTGAACCTGGTGGCACGAAATACAATCAGGTTTTGCTGAAGTAGTATTCCCGAGATGACAATCCGAACACTGGGCAATTGTAGTATGTGCCCCAACTAAAGGGAAAACCGTGGTACTATGATTAAAGGTCGAAGGTTGCCAGACCGTAGTCGTGTGACAGGTCTTGCAATCCACCGATATTCCTGCTTTGGAATGACTTGGTGCTTGGGCACTGGTATAGTTTGCCTGATGGCAACTGTTACAGTCCGTTGGAGTCCCTGCATATCCTGTGGCATGACAAAGAGTACAGTCAACAGTGGTATGAGCTCCTGTCAATGGAAATACAGTGGTATTATGGTCGAAGATAGCTCCCAGCCAGTTGTTCATGTTGTGACAAATCTTGCAATCGGTCGGGAACTTGGAAGCCACATGCCCTTTTGCCCCATTATACTGAACCTGGTGGCAGGAAATACAATCAGGCTTGGCTGAAGTTGTATTCCCGAGATGACAATCGGAACACTGGGCAATTGTGGCATGAGTCCCGACTAAAGGAAAGACAGTGGTACTGTGATTAAATGTTGAAGGTTGCCAGACTGTAGTTGTGTGACAGGTCTTGCAATCCACCGATATTCCTGCTTTGGAATGACTTGGAGCCTGGGCACTGGTATAGTTTGCCTGGTGGCAACTGTTACAGTCGGTTGGAGTACCGACGTAACCGTTGGTATGGCAAAGGGCACAGTCAACAGTGGTATGAGCTCCTGTCAAAGGAAATACTGTGGTATTATGGTCGAAGATAGCTCCCAGCCAGTTGTTCATATTGTGACAAATCCTGCAATCGGTCGGGAACTTCGAAGCCACATGCCCTTTGGCACCAGTATACTGAACCTGGTGACAGGAAATACAATCAGGTTTTGCTGAAGTAGTATTCCCCAAATGACAATCCGAGCACTGTACAATTGTAGCATGAGTCCCGACTAAAGGAAAGACAGTGGTACTGTGACTAAAAGTTGAAGGTTGCCAGACCGTAGTCGTATGACAGGTCTTGCAATCCACCGATATTCCTGCTTTGGAATGACTTGGAGCCTGGGCACTGGTATAGTTTGCCTGGTGACAACTGTTGCAATCCGTTGGAGTTCCGGCATAACCGGTAACATGACAAAGTGCACAGTCAACGTTGGTATGAGCTCCTGTCAAAGGGAAAATAGTGTTGCTATGGTTGAAGGTAGCGCCCAGCCAGTTGTTCATGTTGTGACAAATCCTGCAATCGGTCGGGAACTTGGAAGCCACATGATCTTTCGCCCCATTATACTGAACCTGGTGGCACGAAATACAATCAGGTTTTGCTGAAGTAGTATTCCCCAAATGACAATCCGAGCACTGTACAATTGTAGCATGTGCCCCAACTAAAGGAAAGACAGTGGTGCTGTGACTAAAAGTTGAAGGTTGCCAGACCGTAGTTGTATGACAGGTTTTACAATCCACCGATATTCCGGCTTTGGTATGACTTGGAGCCTGGGCACTGGTATAGTTCGCCTGGTGGCAACTGTTGCAATCAGTCGGAGTCCCAACATAGCCAGTGGTATGGCAAAGTGCACAGTCGACGTTGGTATGAGCTCCTGTCAAAGGGAAAATGGTGTTGCTATGGTTGAAGGTAGCACCCAGCCAGTTGTTCATGTTGTGACAAATCTTGCAATCGGACGGGAACTTGGAAGCCACATGTCCTTTGGCACTGTTGAACTGAACCTGGTGGCATGAAATACAATCAGGTTTGGCAGAAGTAGTATTCCCCAAATGGCAATCCGAACACTGGGCAATAGCTGTATGCGCCCCGGTTAGCGGGAAAACCGTTGTACTGTGATTAAAGGTCGAAGGTTGCCAGACCGTAGTTGTATGACAGGTTTTACAATCCACTGATATTCCGGCTTTGGTATGACTTGGAGCCTGTGTACTGGTATAGTTTGCCTGATGGCAACTGTTACAGTCTGTCGGAGTCCCAACATAACCTGTGGTATGGCAAAGGGTACAATCAACTGTGGCATGTGCTCCAGTCAAAGGAAAAATGGTAGTGTTATGGTTGAAGTTTGCACCCAGCCAGTTGGTTGAATTGTGGCAAGTTCTGCAATCAGTAGAGAATTTGGATGCCACGTGACCTTTGGCATTGTTATACTGTACCTGATGACAGGATACACATTCGCTGGATATCTTCTGATAACTTCCACTTTTATGACATTCTGCACAGGTGATGTTATGTCCGCCAGTGAGAGGGAATAATCCATGATTAAAATTAGTTTTGGTCCAATTGTTGGCAATTACATCATGACATTCAATACAATTAGTGGGATAGCCATTTTGTTGATGGTTTGGTGCAACTGTTGCCTGGTAATCTTTCCGGTGACAATCGATGCATTCAACGCCAAGAGGTTCATATTGCAAATTGGAAGACGATTTATGACAGGCGGCACAATCAAGAACCGCATGATTCCCAAGTAAAGGGAAACGGCTCATTTGGTGCATTGTAACGGTGTTTTTGATTATCCATGCATTGGTATCATGACAGCGTGCACAATCAGGTCCCAATGTATTTCTGTGCATATCAGTATGACAGTCTTTACAATCTGTTTTTGCTTCCTGAAATTTCAGGGTTTTGTGACAATCTTTGCATTCAGTAATCTGATGCTGTCCGGTGAGTTTGAATGAAGTAGTATTGTGATCAAATAGCATATTTGCCTTGGCCACCTTCCAGGTTTGAGAGGTATGACAGGAAGCACAGTCGATTTTGAACCCTGCACCATGCGGTGATTGGGAAAACCCAGCTAAAGACAACAAAATCAATACAATCAGGTATGACAGCTTGTGCATAGAATTTTGGTATTTTTATATTGAATGAACGGAACAATATTTGATTTATTTTCAAAATGACATTTTTTGCATTCCACTCCCTTATGCCCTCCATCCAGTTTAAACCGGGTCTGGTCGTGATTGAACTTTTCTGCTTTCCAGTTTTCAACTCCATGGCAGGTTGTACAATCGGTTAATCCGTTTGTGACAAACTGTTTTTGATGTACATCAGTATGGCATTCTTCACATTGCCCAGTCAATTCAGAGAATTGCTGCACCACATGATCATCCTTATCTTTTTTGAAATGACAATCACGGCATGATATTTCCGCATGTTTTCCTTTTAACTCAAACGTTGTCGTTTTATGGTCAAACGTGACTTGAGTCCAATTATCGGTCAGGTGACACTTTTCACATCGTCCTTCAGGGATAAACTTCTCCTTGATATGGTTTTTATGAATATTTTCGTGACAGGCTTCACAACGTTTGTCTATTTCACCGAAATTCCATTCTTTTTCTTTCTTGTGACATGAAAAACAAGGAGTAGCGACATGTGCTCCTTCCAATTTGAAGCTACTCTTGTTGTGACGTTCAAAGCTGAAAGATGATCCGGGGAATCCGTTTTCACTATGGCAGTCCTTGCAATCGGAGGTGGCTTCCTTCTTACTGAATTGTCCTTTGTGGTAATCGGTATGGCAATCGGCACAACGGGCGAATTTCATATGTGTGGTATAGCTGGGTCCCTTGTGGCATTTTTTACAATCAACCGACTGGTGTTTCCCAATCAACGGATAATCCGTTTTGGAATGATCAAACGTCTTTACTCCGGCAATCTGATGGAATGATTCTTCTGAGTGGCATTTCCGGCAATCATTACCAAATTTATTTTCATGAACATCTTTGTGACATGCGGTACAGTTCTTAAACTCAATACCTGAAAAACGCTGAA
>Ga0302286_10002719_pt1 | contig 12156 bp, 13 predicted proteins | sample III_Fen_E2_3_FD_198765 | JGI IMG/M metagenome (GOLD analysis project Ga0302286, IMG submission 198765) | Peat permafrost microbial communities from Stordalen Mire near Abisko, Sweden - III_Fen_E2_3 | ecosystem: Environmental > Terrestrial > Soil > Wetlands > Permafrost | place: Sweden: Abisko...
GGTTTGATTGCCTACTCTTTCTTCCCTAAGAAACCTTCTCTAAATCTGGAAATCATTGATAACTATGGAGTAGATAGAATGGCTTAGGTCGAACTCACGTTAAAATAACATGACTTTGAGTGACGGATGACTTTGCCATTTATTGAGCAGGTGACTTCGAGTCACCTGCTCAATAGCTTCTTCCCGACACTATCAGAAGCTTCGCACGCTGACAGGTCGACGGTTATTCTTTGGAAATTCCAGAACCTGACAGCGTCGCCAGACCTCAGCGTTTTGGACAATTGCAGGACGGAGCTAAAAAACAAACCGGGGTAATCAAGATGTAAAATGAATTGTTATCTTCATTCCGCAAAGCATTCAACACATGACGAACATAAAAACTGCCGTGCTATTAGTAAATGTCGGAACGCCGGATGCGCCGACGGTCAAGGCTGTGCGTCAGTATTTATCCGAATTTCTGAATGATAAGCGGGTGATTGATTTGCCGTTTATGATCCGGAAGTTATTGGTAAACCTGATTATTGTACCGTTTCGTGCACCTAAATCGGCCCGGTTATATCAGCGGTTATGGACTACTGAAGGTTCTCCCTTGCTGTATATTTCGGAGCGTGTGCAAGCGGCACTGCAGCAAAAGCTAGACTCCCGTGCCGACGTGTTTTTGTCCATGCGTTATGGAAATCCATCAATTGACAAAGCACTTGCCTCCATTCAACAGACCGGATATGAACGTTTGATTGTTCTTCCACTATTTCCTCAGTATGCCTCTTCAACCAGCGAAACGGCTATTCAGGCAGTCTTAGCCCGGATGCAAAACTGGAAACAGAAACCGGAAGTTCAGCTTATCAAACAGTTTTATGACCGTCCGGCATTTTTGGATGCTTTAACCGTACAGATTCATGCCGCACAGCCCGAAAAATACGATCATGTGGTATTCTCGTTTCATGGGTTGCCCAACCGTCATCTGGATAAAAACCATCCCGCACACTCGTTTCTGACTTGTACCTGCAAAGATTCTATGCCGGAACATGGTGAATTTTGCTACAAGGCTACCTGTTTCCAAACCGCAAGGCAACTGGTGACGCGCTTAGGACTTACGCCCCGACAGTATTCGGTATCGTTTCAATCGCGATTATCGAAAGACTGGATGACTCCGTTTACAGACCAAACGCTGGTTAAATTGTCGAAACAAGGAGTGAAAAAAATATTGGTTGTTGCTCCCTCGTTTGTGATGGATTGTCTGGAAACGACTATTGAAATAGGTGAAGAATACCGGGAGCTGTTTATCGCAAATGGCGGCGAAGAGCTTCGCTTGGTTGAAGGATTGAACGACTCATCCCAGTGGATTTCGGCGTTGGAAAAGATAGTTGAGGAGTATGTTTAAAAGGGAAAACTGAGAACGGAAATAGAAGAAAGAAAACTGATTTTTAGCTATGCCTCCTAATACTTAACAGGCATAGTTTCGTTCGCCAAAAAGAGTACTTCCAATGCGCACCATGGTACTTCCCTGCTCTATCGCAAGCCGATAATCGCCCGACATTCCCATTGAAATATCCTTAAACTCCGGATTGTTTGCAAAAAAAGACGATTGTAAGTTATCAAAAACAGATTTCAATCCGGCAAATTCTTTTCGAATCTGGTTTTCGTCATCGGTAAAAGTAGCCATCCCCATCACTCCGCGAATCTGCACATTCGCAAGAACTTTAAACTCATCCGAATTCAGCATTTCAAAAGCTTCTTCCAACGAAAACCCAAACTTGGTTTCTTCTTCGGCAATATGAAACTGAAGCAGGCAGTGAATTACGCGGTTCACTTTTCGGGCTTCGGCATCAATTGTTTTAAGCAGTTTGAATGAATCAACACCATGAATCAGGTGCACAAACGGAGCCATGTACTTCACCTTGTTGGTTTGCAAATGGCCAATAAAATGCCACTCAATATCTTTGGGAAGCTCTTCGTATTTCAAGGTCATTTCCTGTACTTTATTCTCACCGAAAGCCCGTTGTCCACAACTATAGGCCTCTTTCAACAGTTCAACAGGTTTGGTTTTCGAAACCGCAATCAACCGAACCCCATCCGGCAATCCGGCAACTATTCGCGTTATATTTTCTGTTATACTCATAGCCCAAAAATAATACACAAAACATACAAATTGCTATTTTTGCCGCCGAAAACAAAAAACAAACAGAAAACATCATCAAAATGAAACTAGTTAAAACAATCTCGCTGGTCTTATTTGCAATCATGGCCTTATCATGCAGTAGCGAAAAAGAAGAAAACAAAATTACAACTGATTACACCACTCTTGGGATCGAAAAAGTCATCATCTGCAACAAGACATTTTATCCCCAGACCAACAGTATTCTACCCGATATTTCAAAAGACAATCAGGTAGCTTTAACCGGCATTTACAACGATGGAAAGAAAATTGAACTAAGCTATGTATATCTTGTTCAATCGGATGAAACACCTTCGCTTGATGTAAAAAGCAAATACCCCGAAACATCTGTACTTATTACCGAAGGGCAAATCAGCGGAAGTAAAACCATTACCGCTACCCTAACCAAAACACCGGAACCCAAAGAAATCAAATACATCATTTCATTCCTGAAAAAATAGTACCTGCGGCTTGATTAACACGAAAAACAGATCTTCTCGTTCTATTCGGGTTTTACATAGCTATCTTTGCGACCCGCAATGAACAACAAACAAAAACATATCGTTGATCGGATGAACGAGCTGGGTGCTCTGGGCAAACCCTTCTCGTTTATCATCGATTTCGACTTTGAAAAACCATTGATTTTCGAAGACGACTCAACCAAACTGCTTTGGAAGACTCCTCAAGACTGCAATTTCATTTCGATAAACAATCATCCGGAGTCAATCAGCTGGGAAGTATCACCGGTTAGTTTTGCGCAATATCAGCAGGTATTCAGCCAGGTACAACAACACATTAAAAATGGTGACACCTATTTATTGAATCTGACGCAACCCAGCCGGATTAAAACGAACCTCAATCCGGAAACCATTTTCCATAGAAGCTCTGCGCCCTACAAAATCTGGTTAAAAGATCGGTTTATTTGTTTTTCGCCTGAAATATTTGTCCGGATCAATGATGGAATTATTTCATCGCATCCGATGAAAGGCACCATTGATGCTAATCTGGAAAATGCAGAACAACTTTTGCTTAGCGATAAAAAAGAAATTGCAGAACACAGCACCATTGTCGATTTGATACGAAACGACCTGAGCATGGTGGCTTCGGATGTCCGGGTTGACCGATTTATGTACATCGACCGGATAAAAACCAATCAGGGCGACCTGCTGCAAATGAGTTCACAAATTTCAGGTACGCTTCCGGAGAACTATCCACAGAATATTGGATCTATTATAAACTGCATGTTGCCTGCAGGATCAATCTGCGGAGCGCCCAAACCAAAAACGGTTGAAATCATTCGAAATACGGAAGGTTATCAGCGGGGCTATTACACCGGAATTTTTGGTATTTTCGACGGAAGAAACCTCGACAGTTGTGTGCTGATCAGGTATCTGGAAGAGAAAGACGGACAGTTAATATTCAAAAGCGGAGGAGGAATCACTTTTTTGAGCGACTGTCGATCAGAATATAACGAACTAATTCAGAAAGTATATGTTCCCATTACTTGAATCGCTGAAACTAAAAGACGGGCAAATTCAACATCCGGAATACCATCAGGCACGGATGAATGTCTCTATGCGGGAACTATTTCCATTGACTGAACTGATTAAGCTGAATGATGTAATTTCAATTCCGGAGCACTGTCGGTCGGGACTGTTCAAAATCAGAATTACTTATGGAACTTCAGTTGAACAAATTGATATCGAACCTTACTCGTTCCGAATTATTCAAAGCCTGAAAATCGTTCATCACGAAACTATTGATTACCATCTTAAATCCGGAAACCGACAAATCCTTCAGCATTTATTTGCCCAACGGGAAAATTGCGACGACATCATCATCGTGAAAAATGGAAATATTACCGACTCGTTTGCCGCCAATCTGCTGTTTTTTGATGGCGAAGAATGGTTCACCCCAACTACCCCACTATTAAAAGGCACCAAACGACAAGTACTGCTCGACCGGAAAATAATTTCAGAAAAAAGAATCCGTGAGGAAGACATTCCAAACTATACAAAAATTGGCTTAATTAATGCTATGATCGATTTTGCAGAAATGCCAGTGATTCCTATAGAAAAAATAGTAATATAACGTCGGATTGTCATTGGGTTGTAACACCACGATGAATGGCAACTGAACAACTATAAATAACCAAACAGATTAAACCTCAACCACCAGACCGTCATACGACAGGAATACATTTTCCGGAAGTTCAGCCTGAACCTCATCATAGAACCCCATCTGATGTGAAACATGCGTCAAATAAGCCTTTTTAGGTTTTACTCTGGCAATTAAATCAAGCGCCTGGCCCAAACTATAGTGCGATAAATGAGCTTCCCTTCGCAACGCATTCAACACCAAAACATCCAAACCCAAAAGTTTTTCAATTTCTTCTTCTTCCAGACAATTCACATCGGTAACATAAGCAACCGAACCAAAACGAAATCCAAAAACCGGAAGTTTATGATGAAACCCACGAATCGGGATCACTTCCAGATCCTGAATCAGGAAAGGTTTATTTTCGATCAGGTGCAAATTCATCTGGGGAATCCCCGGATACTTAAATGTGGCAAACACATAGTTGTAAATACGACGGATGGCAGTATGCACGCGCTCTTCGGCATAGATATCAGTAGGCTGTTTCTGAACCCAGTTGAAAGCACGGATATCATCAAGTCCAAAAATATGATCAACATGTTCGTGTGTCAGCAAAATTCCATTGAGATGACGAACCTGATGAGCCAGCATCTGCTGTCTAAAATCGGGACCGGCATCAACAACCAGACATTGAGCCCCTGTTTCAATCAACACCGAAGCCCGTAAACGTTTATCCTTTGAATTCGCAGATAAACACACCGGACATTGGCAGGCAACTACCGGTACACCCTGAGAGGTTCCTGTCCCTAGAAAAGTAAGTTTCACAATTATGCGATTTGATTCACAAAAATAAGGAATGCCTCCTGCCTACCTAAGCTTTTTAACTATTTTTGAGAAATTTTTTACTCATGGCTAAAATTTATCTGATCCCGACAACTTTAGGCGATACCAGCATTGGGCAGGTTCTACCTCCGGACCTGACACCTATTATTTCGTCCATTTCGGTATTCATTGTCGAGAATATCCGTACAGCACGTCGTTTCCTAAAAAAAGTAAATCCAGCCATTGTCATTGATGAGCTTACCTTTTTTGAACTCAATCAGCATACCGACAAAAAAGAGATCAGCCGTTTTCTGGAACCAATCTCCAAAGGACTGGATATCGGAATTATCTCAGAAGCCGGCTGTCCGGCTGTTGCTGATCCCGGGGCTGAAGTCGTCAAACTGGCTCACACCAAAAACATACAGGTAGTTCCGCTGGTCGGTCCGTCGTCCATACTCATGGCTTTAATGGCTTCCGGAATGAGCGGACAGAATTTTGCCTTTAACGGATATCTGCCTATTAAAAATCCGGAAAAATCACAGCACATTAAAATGCTCGAAAAGCGAATGCAAACCGAAGGTCAAACACAGATTTTTATTGAAGCTCCTTACCGAAATGCCCAGATGCTCGACGAGTTATTAAAAAACTGCGACCCGCAAACCATGCTGTGTGTAGCAGCCGACATTACGCTGGATACCGAATTTATACTTGCCAAACCTGTTTCATACTGGAAAACACACCTCCCCGACATTCAGAAACGACCCGCGATTTTTATGATCGGGAAAGTGTAGTACGAAGGCAGGAGAACGAAACAGGGAATCAAATGATAGCCTCGTTTAAAGGCAGGTAAGTTTATTTCGAGTTGTTCGGTCATTTTTAAAATCGTTTTTTATGTTTTGTTGGAAAAAGGAGATTCTCACTCCTGCAAATCATACAGCAACAATAATTTTTGAATTTCGAGCATACATGCCCTTCGTTCATAGGAATAAATGGAACTGTTTTGCTGAAGAGTAGCATACAAAAGCAACGATTTCCGAAGATAATTAAGCTTGGTGAGTGTAAATGCCTGTTCAATATCCTGTCCCAAAAATTTCAAGATTCCAGCCAGTTTATTCTGTTGATCTTCGGAAGTAAAATGGGACTTAATCACTTCCAGAAAATCAGCATCATCCAAAACGACAGTCTGCTCAATATCCAGCCCGGTTTCATTCAACAGAGCCTCAACAACAACTGCATGAATCTGATCCTGCTGTTTTTCTTCTTTCAGTTTCAGAATCCGATTTAGCAGGATTGCCAAAAAGAGTCCCATTTCTTCAACTTGACGAATAAGATAATCGCGTGATGCCATCGTAAAAACATGATAATTTTACCACAAAGTTAACCAGAATCCTTTATTTCGGAACAAAAAGCCCGTTACAAAACAATTAATACGGCTCCAGTCAGTTATTTATTGGGGAAATATTATTTTTGTGGATATGAGGTCTGTTATATTATTTTTTATCACTACAGTTCTGGTTCTGAGCACTACCGGAATTTACGCACAGGGAAGCAGTGCAAGTATACATGGAAAAATTACTGATGGAAAAGGGAATCCTCTGGAATTTGCCAATATTACCATACGAAATACAGTCATTGGGACTGTAACGAACCGAAAAGGAGAATATTTGCTGCGCATTCCGGCGAAAAAAGCACTCTCCATTGTATTTTCTTTGGTTGGATATCAAACCACTGAAAAACAAATAACTGCAACTACCGAACAGCAGATTGAATTCAACATTATACTTCAGCAAGCCGATCAGCAAATTGACGAAGTTCAGGTTACCCAACACCGGAGAACAAAAAGCAGTATCAGTCAAATTGAAGCAAAACATCTGAATAACATTACCGATGTTGGTACCGGAGGGGTGGAGGCTTTGATCAAAACACTACCCGGAGTATCAACAAACAATGAACTAAGTTCCCAGTATTCCGTACGAGGCGGTAACTTTGACGAGAATCTGGTATACGTGAATGATGTTGAAGTGTACCGGCCTTTTCTGATCCGTTCAGGACAACAGGAAGGAATGAGCTTTATCAATTCGGATATGGTTTCCTCCATCGAATTCTCTGCCGGTGGTTTCGATGCCAAATATGGCGATAAAATGTCATCCGTACTCGACATCAAATACCGTAAGCCTACCCAATATGCAGGTACTGCATCTGCCAGTCTGCTGGGCAGTTCTGCCCAGTTTGAAGGACTAAGCAAAAACGGCAAGTTCTCGCACATCTCAGGCATTCGCTATAAAACCAACCGGTATCTGTTGGGTACGCTCGATGAAAAAGGAGAATACAATCCACGTTTTATCGACGCACAAACCTATATAACTTATAAATTAAGCTCTTCATTCGATGTCTCGTTTCTGGGAAACCTTGCACAAAACGACTATAATTTCATTCCTCAATCCCGTGAAACAAGCTTCGGAACCTATGCGCAACCGCTCAATGCTAAAATATACTTTGAAGGTCAGGAACGAGACAAATTTGATACTAAAACCGGAGCCTTAATTGCCAATTACCACCGGGGAAACCGATTAAGTCTGAAGTTTATTGCTTCTGTATTTCAATCAGACGAAGAAGAAACATACGATATCCTAGGGCTATATTACCTGCGGGAACTGGAGCGAAATGACGAATCGCAGGTTACTGACGACAATTCACTAGATCTTGGAGTTGGTACATTCCTGAACCATGCCCGAAATTACCTGAAAGCAACCGTTAGTAGTTTTGAACATAAAGGAGCGTACAACTCTGAAAAGCACCTGCTAAACTGGGGCGTGAAAATTCAGCAGGAAAAGATTGATGACCAAATGAATGAATGGGTTTTACGCGATTCGACCGGATATTCAATACCTTACAATGGAGAAACGATTAAACTGGCCAGTTCCTTTGATGCAAAGTACCGAATGAATTCGACCCGGGCAACAGCTTACCTTCAGGACACCTACCAGATTCCATTGAATCAGGGAGCTCTGTATGCAACAGCCGGAATTCGAACACAATACTGGTCTTTTAACGATGAATTTCTATTAAGCCCAAGAGCCAGCTTGCGTTACTATCCGGCAAGGAACTCCAATTTTGTTTTTCATCTTTCCGGAGGAATATATGATCAGGCTCCTTTTTACAAAGAACTGAAAGACCGGAATGGCGTATTCTACCCGGATACCAAAGCTCAGCGTTCGGCTCAAATCCTGTTTGGCACCGATTATATTTTCAAAGCATGGGATCGTCCATTTAAATTCTCGTCCGAATTGTATTACAAACACCTGACTAAGCTTACACCATACCAGATTGACAATGTTCGTATTCAGTATCTTCCTAATCAGGAAGCGAAAGGTTATGCCACCGGACTGGACATGAAAGTGAATGGTGAATTTGTCAGCGGAATTGAATCCTGGGCAAGTTTGTCAGTAATGAAAACTGAAGAAGATATTTTAAACGATGGTCATGGTTATATCCCCCGACCTACCGATCAGCGGTTTAATTTCAGCATTTTCTTTCAGGACTATCTACCAGGAAATCCAAGCTACAAAATGCACTTAACCGCTTTCTACGGAACCCGGCTTCCCATCGGACCAGCAAATTCAGAGCGATACATGGATGTATTTCGCATTCCGCCATATCGCCGGATTGACCTTGGCTTTTCAAAGATTTTGATCAGTAAAGATCATCCAAAATACCGGTACAAAGCCTTCGATTCTATTAAAGATATGTGGTTAAGTTTAGAAATATTTAACCTGCTCGGAATCAACAACACCATTTCATACCTCTGGGTTTCCAACAATTCTGGCGATTTGTATGCGGTTCCCAATTATCTGACCGGCAGAAAGCTAAACCTCAAATTAACAGTCAAATTTTAAATACATGCGTTTCTTTCTGGCACTGGTACTAAGTCTGAGCATTCTAAACTCGTTCGGACAATCGGACAAACAACAACTGGAACAGGAATTGGGTAAGCTTCCCAATGTCACGTTTACCAATATCAGTAAAGCCGGAGATTCATTCCTGACTTACGATTTAATGATTAAGCAACCGATCGATCATCAGCATCCGGAGAAAGGATATTTCAGTCAATGGGTACAATTACGTCATCGGGGATTTAAATGCCCTACAGTTATAGAGACTCATGGCTATCAAATGTATCGCGGGAAGAATGAGCCGGAGCAGATTCTAAATGCCAACAATCTGGGCGTTGAATACCGGTTCTTTGGAAAATCGGTTCCCGATTCCATGAATTGGAAATACCTAAATTTAGAACAAGCTACAGCCGACCTCCATGCTATCAATCAGTTGTTCCGCAAAATATACAAAGGGAAATGGATCTGTACCGGAATCAGCAAAGGCGGACAAACGACCCTGTACTACAAATACTTTTATCCGGAAGATGTGGATGTAGCCATACCTTACGTGGCACCCATAGACAATAGTCTGGAAGACACCCGTATTTATACTTTTCTGGATACCATCGGAACTCCGGAATGCCGTAAGAAGATATTCGATTTTCAGGAATTTCTGCTAAAAAATGAAAAGCAGGCCATCGAAAAACTAAACTGGTACTCCAAAGGTGCCAGACTGACGTTTAACTACACCGGAAGTCTGGACAAATCGTTTGAATATGCCGTACTCGAATATTCATTTTCCTTTTGGCAATGGGGACGTTCCTGCGACAGTATTCCTACAAACCAGTCGCTCGACAGCTATTTGGGCGAATTATTAAAAACCAGCAATATTTCATTTTTCTCAGACTCCGAGATTAATCAATACGGGCCACATTATTATCAGGCCATACAAACCGGATACTACAGTTACAACATTGAACCATTCAAAAAATACATTAAACAATTCACCTCAAATCCATCGGCTATTTTTCCACCGAAATCGGCCACAATTCAGACGGCACCAGACGTTCCTAACAAAAAGCTACAGGAATGGCTCTCTAAAAAAGGCAACAACATCCTCTATATTTACGGAGGAATCGACACATGGTCGGCCGCCAGAGTACTGGTTTCGGATCGGGTAAACTCCAAATCATTTCTGATTCCGGGAGCAAACCACGGCTCTGCCCGAATCAAAAACATGCCTCAAAGAATGCAGGAAGAGTTTGCGCTTAAGCTAAAAAACTGGACTAAAACAGATTGCAATCTGAACATATTAAAATAAAAGAAGTTTGGTCATTTCACTTTTCGGGAGTAAACTTTCATCGACGTTTTTTTTTGCAAAATAATATTATGAACAAAAGATATTATTATCTTTAGAGCACAACAACCAACATGACAAAGCCGCAAAATGGAACAATCGATTTGTGTCTTGGTAATTGAAAGCGAACAAAAGACGGTAGCACATACAAGCAAATTGCTGAAGTCAAATCCGTCGGTTTCCGGGGTAGAAACGGCAGTGGACACCGAAGAAGCACTACTTAAAATTATTGAGAAAACTCCGGATTTGGTATTGATGGAATATCCACCGAAGGGGAAATCAGAAAAGGGATTAATACGGATTTTAAAAACAAAGCTTACAGAAACTGTTTTGGTTTTTGTTTCAGAAACTAAAGAAAATGCAGCACATGCAATTCACTATGGTGTGTTCAATTTTCTGCTAAAACCTATAAACAAAGAAGAGCTTAATCGGATCATTGAAAAGGTTTTCTTAAATAAACAAACCAATGTACAATCGAGAATCAATCAGATTATAGAAAAATCCCCTCAGGAAATAAAAATCAGGCTTCATTCTACTAAAGGGTACATCATCATCGACCCCAAAGATATTTTGTATTGTAAAGCCGACAACAGCACTACGGATATCTATTTCACCTATAACCGGATCGAATATACTCAGATGTTTCTGTCGAAGTTGGAAGAACTTTTAGCCCCGTACGATTTTATAAGAGTCAACCGATCGTACCTGATAAACAAAAGATACATCCGAAAAACGATAAAGGCCAGTAATACTATTATATTATCGCACAATGGAAAAGAATACGAGGTTAAAGGATCCAAACAAAGTATTAAAAATCTAAGTAACATTGACGATGAATAATGGAGATATGGAATCAACTACTATTTCTGCGATACTGATTGACGATGAACCTGAAGCCATCAATCTACTTGAAATGTATCTTCGACATTTTCCGTCGATTACCATTACAGCCAAAGAATGTAATGCTGAAAACGGACTAAGACTGGTAACCGAAACATTACCGGAACTGGTATTTCTGGACATTGACATGCCTGAAATGAACGGATTACAGGTCGCTGACCGTATTGCATCCAGCAATTACCACTCTGAAATCGTATTTACCACAGCTCATCAGCACTATGCCTATGATGCTCTGGGCATCGAACCGCTTTATTTCCTGACAAAGCCTTTTAACATCGAGGATTTAAAAATCGTCATTGAGAAATTTCATGAGAAAGCAGAGCGCAAAAAAAACGCACAAAAACTCGATAATTTCATCCAATCTCAAAACAGTTCCCCCAAAGTAAAAATCCCCACGATTCAGGGTGTATTAATTGTTGAGCTGAAAGATATTGTTTTGTTGAAAGCAAATGCGGCCAATTGTGACATCCAATTGCTGGATGGTTCGGTTGAGACAAGTACCCGCAACATGAATTCGGTTCTGAAAATATTGAATTCACAGGCATTCTTCCGGCTAAACCGGTCAACAACAATCAACATAAGCTATCTCAACAAAATCAATAAGAAAACGCTCAAATGTATTATTCGTTATAACGATAATGCCATCGAAGAAGACATATCGAGAGGACAAATCGCACATTTCGAAAAGCTAAATTTATACACATACATTCCTGAAAACTAGCTCTCTCCGGCAGAACCACAATTTTTCAATACAAAAAAAAAGCTTGTCCAAAAAGTATAACTCCCACTGGGAAAACTTTTCAGACAAGCTTTTATTATTATTTTAACGTGAGTTCGACCTAAGCCATTCTATCTACTCCATAGTTATCAATGATTTCCAGATTTAGAGAAGGTTTCTTAGGGAAGAAAGAGTAGGCAATCAAACCAGAGAGCAAGTTGGTAAGGAAATT
>Ga0302286_10002721_pt1 | contig 12147 bp, 9 predicted proteins | sample III_Fen_E2_3_FD_198765 | JGI IMG/M metagenome (GOLD analysis project Ga0302286, IMG submission 198765) | Peat permafrost microbial communities from Stordalen Mire near Abisko, Sweden - III_Fen_E2_3 | ecosystem: Environmental > Terrestrial > Soil > Wetlands > Permafrost | place: Sweden: Abisko...
GTAATTACTTAGAAATACGGTACATTTGAAACAATTTGATAAAGATTTAAGTATTGTACAAATAAATAGTTATACACAAGTTATAAGAACACAATACATTATATATGTGCAATTTATCTTTGCAATGGTAAATATTATTATTACATTTACCAGTAAAGGTTTTGCAAATGCTGATTTTTTGAATAATTTTAGGTTTAAAATAAGAAGATACGTATGACACTTAACGATAGAGATTTAAAACAAATTGAGTCGATTGGAACCAATCAAACAGTAGTAAATAAACAGCTTGAGCGTTTCAAAACAGGTTTTCCAACACTAAAAATCAAAAAAGCTGCCACTCTTGGAGATGGTATAACAAGCTTTGACGACAAAAAGATTCCAAAATACATAAGTAAGTACAATTCAGGATTGAAGGATTTACACATTTCGAAATTTGTTCCAGCTTCTGGAGCTGCAACTCGAATGTTTAAGATGCCTTTTGAATTCATGAATTGGTACGATGGTAGCGATGAATCTTACACTAAATTCCTAAGTGACAAATCGTTCTACTCGCCTTATTTCTTTATTGCAAACATTCATCATTTTGCATTTATTGAAGATATCAAATTAATGCTTCGAAATTATACCGAAACATTTGATGTACTTTTACAATCAAAGAAATATCATATTATTTTAAATACGCTATTAACCGACGATGGACTTGGTTATGGAAATCTTCCGAAAGGACTTTTAAAATTCCATAAGTATAAAGTGTATTCACGTACAGCTGTTGAAGAACACGTTGTAGAAGGAGCAATGCATGCAATAAATAAAAGCAAAGAAGTAGATATTCATTTCACTATTTCGCCCGATTTTATGGACGAATTTCAATGTCACATAGAAGAGGTAAAAAAGACTTATGAGCCTAAATATGGTGTAAAATATAAGACATCGTATTCTGTTCAAAAAACATCAACAAATACAATAGCAGTAGATGAAAACAATGAACCAATTCGCGATGATAAAGGAAATCTACTTTTCAGACCAGGTGGACATGGTGCATTGATCGAAAATTTGAATTCGATTGAAAGTGACATTATCTTTATCAAAAACATTGATAATGTTGTAGCCGATCGTTTTAAAGAACACACCATTACCTACAAAAAACTGATAGGTGGTATCTTAATGGATGTTCAGGCATTAGCTCATGAATATGCTAAAAAACTATCGACAAAAACAAAAATAGCTAACTGGAGAAAACGTAGAATTGTTCGTTTCTTAAAAGAACAACTAAATGTTATAATGCCTGAGGCTTTTGAATCGTGGACACGTGAACAACAACGCGACTACTTATATAAAACATTAAACAGACCAATTCGTGTTTGTGGTATGGTGAAAAACGAAGGCGAACCAGGTGGCGGACCATTTTGGGTAGAAGCTGAAGACGGTTCAATGTCTCTTCAAATCATTGAAAAAGCTCAATGTGATGAAAAGAATGCTGAACAAATGGAAATACTTAAAAATGCAACACATTTCAACCCAGTTGACATTGTATGTTCAGTTAAAGATTTCAATAGCAATAAATTTAATTTACTTGATTTTATTGATGAAAATGCTGGTATAATTACCGTAAAATCGAAAAATGGTAAAGCATTAAAAGCAATTGAATTACCAGGTTTATGGAATGGTGCTATGGCAAACTGGAATACTATTTTTGTTGAAGTTCCTTTAGTAACATTTAATCCAGTTAAAGAAATTAATGACTTATTAAGAGAAGAACATCAAGATGTTCCGATTAAACTGAAAGAAGTATAAACGACATTTTATTCAAAAAGAATGCACGACGAAGATGATGAGCTTTTCTTAGGAATGGATGACCAATTAGATATTATTGGTAGATGCGAACAAATGTTTTTGTCTCAAACAGAAATGTATTTTGACATTCATGAGTTTGAATATGCCGTTGATCATTATATGGATCTTCAAGATATTGATAAAGCATTTACAACAGTACTCGTTGGATTAAAGCAACATCCATTTGCTGATGAATTAAAAATTAGGAAAGCAAAATTATACTTAAGTAAAAATAAACCACAAAAAGCCTTAGATATATTATTAACCATTAAACAAATTGACAGGGAGAAGCATGAATTTGAATCTCTTTTGGGGTTTTGTTCAATGGATTTAGGGAATTTAGTTGATGCTGAAAAACATTTTGATAAGGCTATAGCTGCAAACAAAGATGATTTAGATACTTCTTATTATATAGCAACTAATCTTATTAATAAAGAGCATTACGAATTAGCAATTAAATATTTAGAACAAACATTTATATTAGATAATACAAATCCTTTTGCAACCTACGATTTAGCATTTTGCTACGAGAAAACCGATCAACCTGAAATGAGCGTACTTTTCTATACAAAATTTCTAGATATAGATCCATATTCGGATAATGCATGGTATAATCTAGGTATACTATATAACAGACTTGAAGAATATTCAGATGCAATATCAGCCTTCGATTATGCATTAGCAATTAACGATCAAAACAGTTTGGCACTTTTTAATAAAGCAAATACTCTTGCAAACTGGGGTGAATATGAACGTGCAATTGAACAATATCAAGAATTTTTAACAATCGAAAAAGAAAATGTTGTTGCAACCTATTATATAGGAGAATGTTTCGAAAAACTTGACCGTAACGAAGATGCAAAACAACAATATCTTAAGTCACTGACTTTAGATCCTTTATTTTCTGAAGCATGGCATGGATTAGGAGTTGTAGCTTTTTATGAAAAAAACTTAATAGATGCATGTCAATATCTAGATAAAGCAATTCAGCTTGATGCTGATAATCCTGAATTTTGGTTTAGTTTTGGAAATATTAATAAGTCAATTGAAGGCAATGAGCAAAAAGCTTTATATTGTTACAAACGTGCAACAGAGTTAGAACCGCATGATGCAGAATTCTGGCTTAATTATGCAGAAATGGAAAAGCTTACAAGTAATACTGAAAAAGCGGCTAAAACACTTGAATCGGCATACAATTTACTTGAAGACGATGCTGAGTTAGATTTTGTATTATCTGCTTACTATTATGAACTTGGAAATAAAATTCGTTCAATCGAATTATTCAATAAAGCACGAGGTTTAGATGTTGAAATGGCAACGGCTTTTTTCTCAAATTGCGACCTCAACGATGAAGACAAAAAAATGTATACTACAATAATTACACACTAATAGACACAATGAATTATCCACTTTCTCAAATCCCCGAAAGACCATCGAAACCTAGAAGTACAGGTGTTACAATGGTTATGGACAAAGGTTTGGGACTCAGAGAAGCAGCTGACTTAGCCGAAATTGGTACAGAATATGTTGATTTTATTAAGCTAGGATTTGGTACTGCTTTACTTACCACTAAACTTGAAGAGAAAATTGCAATTTACAAGCAAAATAATATAATCCCTTACTTTGGTGGAACGCTTTTCGAAGCTTTTGTTGCTCGAGGTGATTTAGATGGTTATCGTTCATTTGCAAGTAAACATAAATTGAGTCACGTTGAAGTTTCAGACGGTTCACTTGAAATGGAATCGGATATTAAATTAGAATATATTAGAACTTTAGCAAAAGATTTTACCGTTCTATCTGAAGTTGGTTCGAAAAAAGCTGACATCGTTTACACATTAGAAGAATGGGCAAAAATGATGAGCGATGAACTGCAAGCTGGTTCGTGGAAAGTAATTGCTGAAGCTCGCGAAAGTGGAAATATTGGTATTTATAATGCCGATGGTTCAGCAAATAAAGCTTTGATAAACGGTATCATTAAAGAAATAGATATCACAAAAATTCTTTGGGAAGCACCTCATAAAGCTCAACAAACAATGTTTATCAAACTTTTAGGACCTAATGTTAGTTTAGGAAATATTGCAACAAACGAAGTACTTTCTCTTGAAACCTTAAGACGAGGTTTAAGAGGTGATACCTTTTCTGATTTTCTATATTAAAAACATTCTTGATTTTCAATCAAACAAAAGCCTCTGTAATAATTTATTGCAGAGGCTTTTGTTTTAATTACCAAACCTATACCCTATTCCCGATTCAGTATTTAAAAGCTTCGGTTTTGATGGATCGTCTTCTATCTTTTTGCGAAGTTGAGCCATAAAAACACGAAGATATTGTGTTTGTTCAAAATAGCCCATTCCCCAAATTTCTTTTAGAATAAATTGATGAGTAAGTACTCTGCCTTCATTCTTAGCTAAAAGTGCTAATAATGAATATTCGGTTGATGTGAGTTTAACTATTTCTTCATTTTTACGAACAACATGATTTGCAATGTCAATTTTAAGATTCCCAAACGTTAAAACTGGATTATCGGATAAACCTTGACTTAAACGAATGGAAACCCTTATTCGAGCAAGTAATTCGCCTGTTCGAAATGGTTTTGTAAGATAGTCGTTTGCTCCACTTTCAAGAGCTTTAACGATATCATCTTCACCTTTACGTGCTGAGAGAATTATGATTGGCTTTTGATACCATTGGCGTAGTTTAATAAGAAAATCTACTCCATCACCATCGGGTAAACCTAAATCTAAAATAATTAAAACCGGTTGAACAGAAGCAGCTAAGGCTAAACCTTCTTTACCCGTAGCAGCTTCGGATGTTCGAAATCCATTAGCTTCGAGAGTTATTTCTAATAAACTGCGAATTTGGACTTCATCATCTATTATGAGAATTGTATCTTCCATATATTTATTTTTCTTCTATGCTATTAAACGTTTCTACAGGAATTTTAATCGTAAATTCTGCACCTCCATTTTGACGATTTTTTGCAGTTACAGTTCCCTTTTGTGCTTCTACAAATCCTTTTACAATCGATAATCCTAATCCAGTTCCTCCAGCAATTGCATCATGTCCACGATAAAACTTATTGAATAAAGAGAGTAATTCGACTTTTGTAAATCCTTTTCCTCTATCCATAACTTGAATAATTAACATTCCGTTGTCGCAAAAGAATTTTAATCGAATAGTTGTACCCGGCGAAACATTTTGCGTTGCATTAAGAATAAGATTATGTAAAGCTTGTTCTATTAAACCAAAGTCAATATTTACCATTGGCATATCATCGGGAATGATAATTTCCAATTCGAAAGGTTTTAATTCGTGTTGTAATGTTTCGGCAACTTTATTTGCTAAATCGTGAACATCGCACCAGTCGAGATGTGGCGTTATGCGACCAGTCTCAAGACGCGACATATTTAACAAATTTTCGATGAGTCTATGAAGTCGAATAGATGCTTGATTTATTTCGGTATACAATTTAATTCTTGTTTCTTCGGGATATGTTTCCGAAAGCAATGTATCGGAAGCTCCCATAACTGTTGCAACAGGAATTCGTAATTCGTGCGAAATAGAGTTGAATAGTGTTTTATAAAGCTTTTCAGATTCGCTTATCATATACGTTTTTCGCGATGCATTTCGTAGAAACTCTCGCTCATATTTATTCGAAATTTGCGATAATAATGCATCCCAAAATTGTTCTTCTCCTTGTGTGAACAGTCGAGAATGATCAACAGCTATAACACCCATATTATCGATATTTCCTTTTAATGGATAAAAAGTATACGGCGATGATGGCAAAGTATCAGTATGTTTTCCGGCTTTTGCAGCATGTTTATGAACCCATAAAGCAATTGCTATATCTGTACCATCGAGTTTAATTTTTGTTTCGTGGTGAACTGTTTCTTCAAGACTATCCAATTCATCTTTCAATAAAATCGCACAATCTAGATTGAAGTGTTTTTGAATATATTTTAATGCTGTTTTTGTTACTTCTTCGAAACTTGAATCGGCTGCTAGTTCTTTTGTAACTTGATACAGTGCATCGGTTCGTTCTTCGCGAACACGAATTCTCATTTCTTGTCTTCGAACCCGCGACGTAAGAATTCCATTGAGCAATGCAATGATAAAAAACATAACGAGCATCAACATATCTTCGGGTCTTTCTACGTGCAGTGTAAATTGTGGGGGAATGAATAAATAATCCCAAAGTAATGCACTTAATGTTGCTGCAAGTAATATTGGACCAGTTCCATAAAACAGTGCGAATATGGAAACAAGAAATAAAAGAACGAATGATATAACTTGATAACCAACGAAACCTTTAAGTAAATAACAAGCAGCTGATGATGCAACAACAAGTCCCGAAATGATGAAATATTGACGAAGATTTGAAGTAAAAACAGGCATTGAGATTCTATCTACAAACTTATCTTTCGATTTGCCATCGCCACCCAAAATATAGACGTCGATATTTCCGCTATACTGAATCAATCTATTAACGAAATTGTTTAATCTCAGCATCGAGAGCATATTTCGCAGTCGAGGTTTCCCAACAATTATATGCGTTACATTTTCCTTATTCGCAAAATCGACAATTCCTCTAACAACATCGTAGTTCGAAATAATTCGAAATTTAATTCCAAGTTGTTTAGCAAGACTAATATTCTTTTCGAGTTGTTCGTGTTCCTTGGGCGATAATTTATGAGCCGTTTCAACATAAACTGCTTGAATATTTGTACCCATCGAATAAGAAAGATTCTTAGCCCAACGCAATAAACGAGTCGATTGCTGACGATAATCGATAGCGACTAAAAGATGTAAACCCGATTTCCACGGACCACGAATTCGCTTATGTTGCATGTAATCGTGGAGCTGTTTATCAACACGGTCGGCAACAATTCGTAGTGCCATTTCGCGTAAAGCGGTAATATTTCCTTTTCGGAAAAAGTTATCTATTGCATCTTTCGTTTTTTCGAGAGTATAGACTTTGCCATCGGTTAATCGTTGAAGTAAAACTTCAGGAGAGAGGTCAACCAAAACAACTTCATCGGCACTTTCGAAAACTTCGTCGGGAATGGTTTCTCGAACGATAATTCCTGTAATTTGAGCAACAGTTTCAGAACGACTTTCGAGATGCTGAACATTAACTGTTGTATAAACATTAATGCCATTATCCAAAAGTTCTTGAACATCTTGGTAACGCTTTGAATGTCTACAACCTTCTGCATTCGAATGTGCTAATTCATCAACTAAAACAATCTGCGGATTTCGAGCAATGATTGCATCCAAATCCATGTCTTCCACAAAGGTTGATTTATATTCGTATTTTTTACGAGGAATAATTTCAAAGCCATCGACTTGCTGTAACGTTTCCTTGCGATTATGATGTTCAATATAACCAATAACAATATCGCTTCCCGCTACTTTTTCAGCCTTTGATGTTTGCAACATTGAGTATGTTTTACCCACACCAGCACACATACCGAAAAATATTTTCAATTTACCCCTTTTACTTTTTTCTTCCTCAATTTTTAATGAAGCAAGAAGCTCATCGGGATTTGGTCGATTATCGTCGAAACTATTCATATTCCATTTTTGATTAATTAAATATAAGACAAAAACACATAGTGTAGATAACTATGTGTTTGTATTTTAAATTACTAATGCACTTAAATGAATATTGTGCATTTATTACACCTATTTTAGAATATTATAGGTATTCCAACTTTCAACTGATGTTGCTATTTATAATGTTATTCCTGCAACCAGAAACGCCGTTTCAGCATGAGGATTAACTCCTAAAACGACATAAACTGGTAGACTATATTTATCATTAAATTTCAATTCCTTCGTAGCTTTTGCTCCAACATTTATAAATTGAAAATTCTTGCTCGTGACATAAGTACTACTTTCAAACAATGAAAGACCTGCAAAAAGAGAAACATTTGAAACAATTGGATATCCCAATTCTATATAAGTTGAATACGCATTTTTCGTTGCATCTGTAGGTTTTTTATCTGCACCATAAAACATTACATTTGCACTTACGCTTAATGGGAATTTTTTAACTCCAGCATACACAACCGTTCCTTCAAATACATGATCGGTTGTTTTATTCTCATATTCAAAATAACTCTTTTTGAAGTTGTAATTATAATCAGTAAGTGTTGCACTAAATAAATCGTTGAATGTATAGGTTGCATATAAGTCTACCTCTTTCATTGAACTTGAGATATTTGTTGAACCCCAAACTCCTACTTTAAATTTATTTCCATAGCTAAGTGACGGTTGAAAGTTTGGTTCATTTGTACCTTGTTGAACACCACGCCAAATATAGCTACTTACTAAATCGAACGATAGATTGGCTGATTTTACTTTTACAGTATCTGTTTGTGCATTTGCATTTGTTAATCCGGTTATCATTAATAATGACATTGCAAATCCGGTAAAAATATTTTTTTTCATTTTTTTCATTTTAATTCCTAATTACATAATAGTTCTAGCATAATTTAAAGTCTGTTTTTGTTCTAATGAATTATCACCATTTTCTTTTGTTCTAATACTCCAAGAATCTTCAAGTGTTGAGACGAATATTTTTCCATCTCCAATTTCACCAGTATAGGCTGTATCCAAAATACAATTAACTGTTTTTCTCATGTCTGATTCATGTACTACAATTGTTAATTTATAACGAGTTATATCTCCCCAAGTACTAACAGCTCCTCGATACACTCTACCACTTATTTTCTGTTTCCCAACTCCTTTACATTCATCATAAGTAAAGGAATCTATGCCAATGATAAGAAGAGCATCTTTTACTGCTTCAAACTTTGACTCACGAATAATTGCTTCAATTTTTTTCATTGGTTTAAATTTTCAAAATATTCCCTTTGATTATAAATTGTATAAAAGCTACTAACTATTTTATTTTATCGACCTCAATGTTTAGCAATAAAACATTAACTCTTTCCTCTCCTAAACATAATAATTGAGGAGCTTCGGTTTTATCTTTTACGCATTGTGTCAACTTTCCTTTTTGAGCAGCATTAAAATTTCGGGCTTTGGCGATTCTATTTACTTGCAATAAAGCAGCTTTTTGTGAAATATGTGGATCGAGTCCACTAGCTGAAGCAAAAAGCATTTCCGAAGGGATTACAACAGTATTGCTGTCTAATTGGTTAAATACATAGAATTTACGTTTACATGCAGTAACTTGGTCTTTTAATTTTGGATTAGTAAGTCCAAAGTTCGAACCTCCCGAAGGAAGTGGATTGTACGAAACGGCCGAAGGACGTGACATAAAGTAAATTGTACTGTCAAATTGTTGACCAATAAGTTCGCTTCCAATTGCTTTAGAATCTTTTAGAATGATACTGCCGTTTGCTTTAGAATGGAATGCAACTTGTGCAATTCCTGTTATCACGAGCGGATACACAATTCCTGTTAATACGGTAAAGAACAAGAATATTTTTAGTGAGATGATAAGTGTTTTCATAATTATACTTTTTAAAACATATTTATAAGTAAGTCAATTAGTTTTATTCCAATAAATGGTACGATAACTCCACCAAGTCCATAGATTAAAAGGTTTTTAGTTAATGCTGTATTTGCAGAAACGGGTTTATATTGAACGCCCTTTAATGCTAAAGGAACTAACAAAATAATGATAATTGCATTGAAAATTACCGCGCTCATAATTGCACTTTGAGGTGAACCAAGATGCATAACATTAAGTGATGAAAGTGGACCAACTCCATTTGGACCAGCATAAAGTGATACAGCAATTGCAGGTATAATGGCAAAATATTTGGCAACATCATTTGCAATGCTAAATGTAGTTAATGCACCACGTGTCATAAGTAACTGCTTTCCAACCTCAACAACTTCAATCAGTTTGGTTGGATTGCTGTCGAGATCAATCATGTTACCGGCTTCGCGAGCTGCCTGAGTTCCAGTATTCATTGCAATTCCTATATCGGCTTGAGCAAGAGCTGGTGCATCGTTTGTTCCATCACCAATCATTCCTACAAGATGACCATTTGCTTGCTCATCGCGAATGCGTTGCAATTTATCTTCAGGTTTTGCTTCTGCCATAAAGTCGTCAACGCCTGCTTCAGCAGCAATAGCAGCAGCAGTTAATGCATTATCACCAGTAATCATAATTGTTCTGATTCCCATTTGACGTAATTCTGCAAAACGTTGTTTAATACCTCCTTTTACAATATCTTTAAGATGAATAACTCCTAATACCTTATTATCTTCGGCAACAACCAATGGTGTAGCACCTTGACGAGCCAAATCGTTAACAATATCTTGTACATTTTGAGGATAAAATCCATTATTGTTTTGAACAAATCCTTTTATCGCTTCTGATGAACCTTTACGAATTTGATGAAATGTATTGTTGGGAAAATGGATATCAACACCACTCATTCTGGTTTGAGCCGTAAAAGGAATAAAGGTTGCTTGCATCTCGTGCATTTCGCGGCCACGAATATTGAACTTTTCTTTTGCTAAAACTACAATCGAACGACCTTCGGGAGTTTCGTCCGAGAGCGAAGATAACTGAGCGGCATCAGCTAATTCTTCAATCGTAACACCTTCGGCAGGGATAAAGTTGGTTGCCATACGATTTCCTAAAGTAATGGTACCCGTTTTATCAAGAAGAAGAACATCAACATCACCGGCTGCTTCAACAGCACGTCCACTCATTGCAATAACATTGCGTTGAATAAGTCTATCCATTCCGCTGATTCCAATCGCACTCATAAGACCGCCAATGGTTGTTGGAATCAAACAAACTAATAAAGCAATTAGCACAGGAATAGTTAAATTTTGAGTTAATGGTAATCCTGATGCTGTAAGACTATATCCAAAAAATGCAGGTAATGTTACAACAGCTAATAAGAATACAATTGATAATCCTGAAAGTAGAATTGACAATGCTATTTCGTTTGGCGTTTTTTGACGTTTTGCACCTTCAACTAATGAAATAATTCGATCGATAAAGGTATTGCCTGGTTCGCAAGTTATACGAATCAAGATTCTATCACTAATTACTTTTGTACCACCTGTTACTGCTGAACGGTCACCACCACTTTCGCGAATTACAGGAGCCGACTCGCCAGTAATTGCCGATTCATCTACACTTGCAATACCTTCAATAACTTCACCATCCGATGGAATAACATCACCACATTCGCAAACAACAATGTCTCCCTTTTTAAGGTCGGTAGCTAAAACCGAGACTTCTTTTTTACCATCCATTTTACGAGCTGGTGTTTGCGTACGATTTTTACGTAAACTATCGGCTTGAGCCTTTCCTCTACCTTCGGCAATAGCTTCGGCAAAATTGGCAAATAACACGGTAAACCAAAGCCATATTGCTATTTGAAAGTTAAAGGAAGAAAAACTTCCGTTGATTAATCCTACAATTACCACAATTGTAGTCAAAACAGACCCAATTGCCACCATAAAAATGACTGGATTTTTAATCTGTGTGGCAGGGTTTAGTTTTGTTATACTGTCTTTAGCTGCTTGCAACAGAATTTTTTTGTTGAACAAGCTAGTATTTTGTTTTGTGCTCATGACTTTATATTTTAAATTATAAATCTTTTTTTTGAAAATTTGCTTATGGCTATTTCATCATTAATAAATGTTCCATAATTGGCCCTAAAGACAAGGCTGGGAAATGGGTTAATCCACCAACAATAATAATTACTGCAATTAGTAAACCGACAAACAACCAGTTATCGGTGTGGAAAGTTCCTAATGAAGGAGGTGTAACTTTCTTTTTAGCCATATTTCCTGCAATTGCCAATACGGGGATTATTATTCCAAAACGTCCGATGAGCATTCCAATACCTAATGTTAAATTCCAAAATACAGTATTAGCATTTAATCCTGCAAAGGCACTACCGTTGTTTCCTGCAGCAGAACTATAAGCATAAAGGATTTCCGAGAATCCATGTGCTCCTGGATTATTCAAACTCGATAAACCTAAATTGCTGACAGAAGCCCATGCAGAAAAGAGAAGAATTACTAAATTGGGAGCAAGAACTGCAATCATAGCCATTTGAACTTCAAATGATTCTACTTTTTTACCAAGATATTCAGGTGAACGACCAACCATTAAACCCGCAATAAACACTGTTAGAATAATAAAAATGACAATACCATACAAACCAGATCCGACACCGCCAAAAATTATTTCGCCCAGCATTAAATTTATCATAGCAATCATACCAGCAATAGGTGAAAGACTGTCGTGCATAGCATTAACCGAACCATTTGAAACTGCAGTGGTTGATGTTGACCAAAGGA
>Ga0302286_10002723_pt1 | contig 12146 bp, 11 predicted proteins | sample III_Fen_E2_3_FD_198765 | JGI IMG/M metagenome (GOLD analysis project Ga0302286, IMG submission 198765) | Peat permafrost microbial communities from Stordalen Mire near Abisko, Sweden - III_Fen_E2_3 | ecosystem: Environmental > Terrestrial > Soil > Wetlands > Permafrost | place: Sweden: Abisko...
TGAACTGTATATCCGGGAAAAGGTGATTGTCAAAAATGTGATCAATGAAGCCATTGAAAGCTTCAGTGATCTGATTCAGCAAAAAGCAATTTTGATTGATTGCTCAGTAGAGGACGATTTAGTTGTCAACGCAAACTATTCCCTTATTTTCTCAATTTTCAGAAACCTTATGGAGAATTCGGTGAATTATGGCGGTGATAATATCATCATTTCAATCACTAAATATCACGAAGACAACACGTTTTATTACTTCTCATTTTCAGATAACGGGTTAGGGGTCGAAGAAGAGCACCTGGCGCGCTTGTTCGAAAGATTTTACAGGGTGGATTCGGGACGTTCACGGAAGCAAGGAGGAACCGGATTAGGTCTCGCCATCGTTAAAAATGCAATAATCAGCTTTAAAGGAGAGATTTCAGCCCGCAAAAGGAAAGATGGCGGACTTGAATTTTTGTTCTCGCTGCCGAGGTAATGAGGACGATAAGTAGAGAAAATGTATTAAGGTTGTTTTTACTTTAATTTTGACTTAATTTTGTGTTTGCGAAAAATTAGATATCGCAAAATAATTATTTACATTATTGCCTTTGCATCATGATATATACCATCAAGACCGATAACCCATCTCAATCCAGTAAGCTAAATCAGTTTCTTGATAAACTTGTTGGTATCCAATATTCTGTAATAAATGACACACCCCAAAACCCTGCTTCTGTTTTAAGTATTGAGGAGTTTCAGCAACGCATTGAAAGATCTCGTGAATCTGTAAAAAAAGGCTCATTTTTAACTGATGAGGAACTAGAAAATGAAATTTCAAAATGGTAACGACCAAATTTCATCTTATTTGGTCTTCTGATGCTGTTTGGCGATTAAACAGGATTTATCAATGGTATTCCGCTTATGAAACAGAGAACAGAGCCAGGAAAGTTATTAATTCGATAAAAAAAACAGCTCGTAACATTTCTCAAAATCCTTATAAACACATTCAATGTTACGATATTGAAGTTCCGACCCCGGAAATTCGAAAGGCGTTGGTTTCTAAAACATATTGGATTGTTTTTGAAATCGAAAGCAGTAGAATTGTAGTTTTAGATATTTTTCATGGGGCATTAAATCCAGATAATTACAAAAACATTTAACAGACGGGAAATCGTATTATGAGAGTAGATTTTAAGCTACTTTTGCAAAAATTGTAATTGTAAAAGTATGAAGGAGCAAATTGAAGCACTTAATCAAAAATATAGTCAGGCAACTGCGGAAGAGCTTATAAGCGGTTTTCTGAGCGAATACAACGGCAAAATTGCACTTTCGAGCAGTCTTGGAATAGAAGATCAGGTGCTTACGCACATAGTTTGTAACATCGACAAATCGACAAAGATCTTTACGCTTGACACTGGTAGACTATTTCCCGAAACATATGACCTGATTCACAGGACAAATCACAAATACGGGATTAAAATGAGCGTTTATTTCCCTGAAGCCAGTCGTGTTGAAGAGATGGTCAACGCAAAAGGGATCAACCTGTTTTTTGAAAGTGTCGAAAACCGGAAGCTTTGTTGTAATATCCGTAAAATTGAACCGCTAAAACGTGCTTTTGCCGGTTTGGAAGTTTGGATTTGTGGTTTGCGCCGCGAGCAGTCGGTGACACGGCAAAATATGCAACGAATCGAATGGGATGAAGCCAATGGAATCATCAAACTGAATCCATTGATTGACTGGACGGAAGAAGAGGTTCGGAAATTCATTTACGATCATGGAATTCCTTATAATCCATTGCACGATAAAGGATTTCCAAGCATTGGTTGCCAACCTTGTACCCGGGCAATCTTCCCCGGCGAAGATATCCGGGCAGGTCGCTGGTGGTGGGAAAATCCCGATACTAAAGAGTGTGGGCTGCATAAAAGATAAAAAAGACGGAAGACAGAAGCCCGAAGAATTACTTCCGTTATCGGGCTTCGGTCTTCTGACTTTCTAATCGAACTTGTGATCGGGCTCCTCGTCCTCGCATCCCCTGTTATACTGTTCCATCGCACTGAAACTCATCCCCATCGAAGAGAAACCTCCGTCGTGGAAAAGGTTCTGCATCGTTACCTTTTTTGTAAAGTCGGAAAACATCATGATGCAATAATCGGCACATTCATCAGCAGTTGCATTGCCGAGCGGCGACATACGTTCAGAGAAATCGAGCAAATTGCCAAACATTTTTATACCATTACCGGCGGTCGTAGGAGTTGGTGATTGAGAAATCGTATTGATACGGACTTTCCGTTCACTGCCATAGATATAGCCAAAACTTCGGGCAATTGATTCGAGCAGTGATTTGGCATCTGCCATGTCGTTATACCCATAAAAAGTACGCTGAGCAGCGACATACGACAAAGCAAGAACAGAGCCCCATTCGTTGATTGCATCGAGCTTACGGGCCACCTGCAACACTTTATGAAAAGAGATTGCCGAGACATCCAAAGTTTTTGCCAGAAAATCGTAATCCAGATCACTATAATGCCTCCCCTTCCTCACATTGGGTGACATACCAATCGAATGCAATATAAAATCAATTTTCCCGCCAAGAATCTCCATCGATTGAACAATCAATGCTTCAAGGTCTTCCACGCTTGCAGCATCAGCTGGAATCACTACAGTATTGCATTTATCAGCAAGTATTTGAGTATCACCCATCCGGATGGCGATCGGAACATTAGTCAACGTAAAAGTTGCTCCTTCCTCATGCGCCCTTTCTGCGACTTTCCAGGCGATCGAATTTTCATTCAATGCGCCAAATATTATTCCCTTCTTACCTTTTAATAAATTATAAGCCATCTCGTTACAAATTCTGAAAACGTTAAGTTTTCAATTAATAAAATACTGCATAAGTTTAGTTGTTGCCGAGCCAGCCTTTGTTGGTCCATATCACTATCATGGGAATAACCCCCACAACGTCACTATTGTTTATAGGTGTTGATAAATACTATTTAAGAAGTTCTTCTGCATTCAGAATAGCGGCACTTGTGATGGTTTCGCCGCTAAGCATTTTGGCCAGCTCTTCAACCCTTTCGGCCTTGGTTAAAAGCTTTAGCCGAGTTGTGGTTTCACTTTCGGAATCTTGTTTGTAAACCAGGAAATGATGATCGCCTTTTGCGGCAATTTGTGGAAGATGGGTAATGTTAATCACCTGCATATCAGCAGAAATATCCTTTAGAATAATTCCCATCCGTTCTGCAATTTCACCGGAAACACCGGCATCTATCTCATCAAAAATGATCGTAGGCAAAGCCTTCGACTTGGATATCAAAGCCTTAATAGCAAGCATAACCCTCGACATTTCACCGCCCGAAGCGACTTTTGATATCTCGCATAGGACACCATTCTTATTGGCCGTAAATAAAAAGTTTACAACATCTATTCCACTGTTTCCAGGAGAGGGTAACGCCAATATTTCGACTTTAAACTTCGAATTTGGCATCCCTAACTGTAAAAGTTGCTGCAAAACCCGTGATTCAACCTCTGCAACAACCGATTGTCGTTTGGCCGACAACCGATTAGCCAGATCATCAATTTCAGATTTTTTCTGATCTTTCATTTTTATCAGGCGCTGAATTTCTTCTTCGTTTGATGAAACTGCCAATATTTTAATTTCGAGCGAATTACGTATTGCGACAAGTTCTTCAACCGACTTTACATGATGTTTTTGTTCGAGCGAGTAAATCAGATCAAGACGTTCGTTAATAGAACCAATTCTCTCAGGATCGTATTCCACCTTCTCGCCAATCGACCCGGCCTCCTCCGCGATATCCTTCAAATCAACATACAAGCTTTCCAGGCGCTGAGCCAATCCATCTGCTTCCGGAAGAAACTTATTCAAACGTGTAATTACGCCAATTGAGGTTTTAAGCTGAATTAAAGCCGAAATATTTTCGCCATTCAACATTTCGGCGACATTCGAAAGTCCAGCTTTAATCTCTTCGGCATGTGTCAGTAACTCAAGTTCCTTTTCAAGCAGCGCCTGTTCATTCTCAGCAAGCGCAACTTTGTATAACTGATCAAATTGAAATTGAAAATAATCGAGGTCGGCTTTCGATTTTTCAGCTTTCGCCTCAGCCTCGTGGAGATCACTGATCAGTTTTCGGTAATCTCTGTAATTGTCTTTGTAATTAGAAAGTAGATCCTGATTGCCAGCACAAATGTCGACAACCATCAGCTGAAATGCCAGATTATTTAATTCGAGATTTTGACTTTGCGAGTGAATATCGATCAGCCGAAATCCAATATCCTGCATCGTTTTAAGCATTACCGGTGAATCGTTGATAAATGCGCGCGATTTTCCGGCAGGGTTGATTTCACGTCTGAAAATTGCAAAATTATCAAAGTCAAGATCATTCGAGAGAAATAGCTCCTCTAAACCCAATCCATCGACCCTAAAAACAGCCTCAACGACACATTTAACCGACTTATCTTTAAGCACCACAGAGTCAGCCCTCTGACCAAGTATCAATGACAAAGCACCCAGTAAAATAGATTTTCCGGCACCGGTCTCACCAGTAATAATGGAGAAACCGGAACGGAGATCGACATCCAGTTCCTTGATCAAGGCATAGTTCTGAATTCTTAAACGCGTTAACATTCAGGTTTATTAAGGATTAAAAAATCTTTTGCTCCAATATTTTGGCATACTTTCCCGAATTTGAGGGATCACACTCTGTAAGAACGACCATCACCCTCCCCTTCTCATCGGAACTTCCTTTCGAAAAAATATTAACCAGCTCATCTGATTTGGCATCAAAAAAGATCCGATTAATATAAGTATCCGGTTTTGCACGGTATACGCGTTGCATGTTTTTCAAGGCATCGGCAATCTCGGAACGGCCAATATCAGGTTTTTCAGCCATCACATCCAAACCTAAACGGTGATAGCGATAGATTAATTCCCGAAATGGCCCATAAGCTTTGTTGGTGAGGTTCTCTACCAACCAGAAACGGTTAAAGTTACCCTCAAATGCCCTCCACCCTTTTTCGCTGGCATTTTGCGAACGGTTTACAATGTCGCGCGCTTTCTGGAAATAGGCTGATCCTCCAAGTGGTGAAAATGAATCGCAATCAAACCCAAGAAGGATATTTGCATAATAAGCCAATATATTGGTGAGGGCATTTGTGTTCGAAGATTCATCAAAATCCATCGGCTGAAATTCCACATATCTGAATTGCAGATCATTATCTTTGATGTTCAGAATTGGTGAATTATATGATGCGTTAAAAATCGGTCTGTTTAGCTGAACCTGCATGGTTCCTTTAAACTCATCAGCTGAAACCTGATCAGTAATTTGAATAAAAATAGTGCATTCGATCCTTTCGTCGGATGTATAAACCTTGTCCGACCATTTGCGGTTGTTCATGAATTCGTAGATAGCGGTCCGCATCGACTCAAAAACTTGTTTGTAAGTCCCTTCAACCCTTGAACTCGACACGCTGACATTGCATCGTAACTCTTGTCCATGTACCAAAACCGAGGAGCAGATTAATGCGAGTATAAGGATTATTCGTGGCATAAATTTTTGAAATATTTCCTATAAAAATACAAATTTCAGGGCAATTGTGAGATCAAATCTTCGATCTCAATTAATTTATTCACAATATCAATGGCAACTTCCGATTTTGGTTTCAAATCATAGGTAAAAATGGCACCGCACTTCTCAATAATTTTGATTTTATTCGTATCATGTTTGAATCCTGACCCACTGTCGCGCAAAGAGTTAAGTACAATAAAATCGAGATTTTTCTTTTGTAACTTCGAAAGAGCGTTTTGCTCTTCATTGTTGGTTTCGAGGGCAAACCCCACAAGTACCTGATCTTTACGTTTTATTTTTCCCAGACTTGCAGCAATATCAGGATTAGGTCGAAGTTCGAGAAAATAATTCGAAGATGTTCTTTTAATTTTTTGATTATCAATAGCTACAGGAGTAAAATCAGCTACCGCGGCTACCATAATCGCGCCATTGCATTCGCCAAAATAGTTCAAACACTGGGTATGCATTTCAGTAGCAGAGACAACATCGATCCTTACAATATTTAGATTTTTGCACTGGATTGTCACCGGACCTGCCACCAAAATCACCTTAGCACCAAGCGAAGCTAATCTTTCAGCAATGGCAAAACCCATCTTGCCTGATGAGTAATTCCCAATAAAACGAACGGGATCTATTTTTTCATGTGTGGGGCCTGCTGTTACGAGATAGGTTTTATTCAGCAGTTTTTTTTTTCAGTGAAAAAATCAACAATTAAAGAAATAATAAGTTCAGGCTCTTCCATTCTCCCCTTGCCTGATAGGCCACTGGCAAGCTCACCGGTCGCCGGTTCAATAATAATATTTCCGTACGATTTTAAAAGGTTGATATTCCGGCTGGTGGATGGATGCTGAAACATATCCAAATCCATAGCCGGAGCAATCATCACGGGGCATTTTGCCGATAAATAAGTAGTAACTAAAAGATTATCACAAACACCGTTGGCCATCTTTCCGATAGTTGTGGCTGTTGCCGGAGCGATAACAAGAAGATCTGCCCATAATCCCAAATCGACGTGACTATTCCACTGTCCATCGTTTCGGATGAAAAATTCGCTTAAAACCGGTCGGCCCGACAAGGTTGATAGTGTCAGAGGGGAAATAAATTCTTTGGCAGAAGGTGTCATTACAACCTGTACCTCAGCACCTTGTTTTAAAAGACCTCTTAAAAGATATGCAGCCTTGTAAGCTGCAATACTTCCAGTGACACCCAGAATAATTTTTTTTCCCTGAAGCTGCATCCGTTATGAAAGGTTTTAATGATTAAACTCCGGATGATAATTTCTGTCTAAACGAACAAAAAGAAATACAAATACCTTATTTTACCTCCTTTGCAGGATTGCGGTAATAAATCTGCCCTTCTTTAAACTCTTCGTAAGCAATAAGAGTAGGTTTTGGCAATTTTTCGTAATAACGAGATATTTCAATCTGCTCGCGATTTTCGAATACTTCTTCAAGATTATCCGAGAAAGAAGCGAATTCCTGAAGTTTTGTATTTAATTCCTCCTTTAATTCGGCATTGATCTGGTTCGCACGTTTTGCAATTACCATCAATGATTCATAGATATTACCTGTAAATGCTTCCAATTCATTCAAATCCCTTGGAACAGTGGTTATGGCAGCTTTTGTTTTTTTATAATCCATATCTATTTTTGTATTTTATTGATCTCTTCATCACTAAGGTTCATCAATTTCTTTGTGTTTGCAAAGAACCGATCAGCCTCTTTTCTGTATTTACTCGTTGGAAATGCATCGGTAAAAGTGAAATACTCATCCAACGCACTATTTAATCGCTCGCGTTGCTTCTCAGCGATACTATTTTCACCAAGCAAGTATTTTGCTTTTAACAAATAGTACATCAATTCTTCACGATACTTTGAGTCTGGATATTCTTTAAGACTGTTAGTCAAGGAAATAACGGCTGCACGATAATCAGCAAGATCGTAATACAATTTCCCGGACAAATACGATTTATAAACCAATTTTTCGCGCATTTCATCAATCAGCTTATTTGCCTCGGGAACCCTCTTACTGGCCGGGAAAACATTGATAAATAATTGCATGGCATCAATTGCATCATGCGTAGTTTTTTGATCAAGCCGGGCTGTTGGCGAATCCATGTAATAACAGTAACCAATAAGAAACTGAGCCTCCTCGTTATATTCGCTACGGGGAAAATCCTTTAGCATTTGCCTGAAATAATGACAGGCCAAAACATAGTCCCTTTGTCCGTAACAACTCTTGCCTAAATAATAGTAAATCTGGTCAGCGCGGCTTGTACCACGAAAAATGTTGACCAATTCCTGATAAAGCTGCGAGGCACGATTGTAATCCTTACTCTCATAATACTCTTTGGCCTTTTTCAGTTTGTATTCATAATCAGTACTTTTGACTACTTTCTGATAATCGCCACATGAAAGAGCTATAAAAAACAGGCTTACCCAAAGGATATTTTTCACTTTTAGAATCATTTTGCAAAGATACATTTTTTCAACAATCCATAACATCATTTTTTTGAGGAATAAGCGGTGCCATTATTTGACTACAAATGGTGTATTTACGCCTCCAATACAAACATGATTGGCAAACCTTTCAAATGGTTGCTCACAAAGTGCAAATGACCGGTATGATTTTATTCAGGAAAATCAATTCCATTACATTTTTGTCACAAAATAAAAAAGCATACTTTTGCATAGTTAAAATAAAACCGAAACAATCGTGGATATTTTTGAAAAGTTTAAAACTGATAAAGGTAACCTTGGTCAATATCAGAAGGAAGCACATGGATATTTTTCATTTCCTAAGTTAGAAGGTGAAATTGGGTCAAGGATGAAATTCAGAGGCAGAGAGGTTCTGAACTGGAGTCTCAATAATTATTGTGGTCTTGCCAATCACCCTGAAGTCAGGAAAGCTGATGCATTGGCGGCAGCTCAATATGGTCTTGCTTACCCAATGGGTGCAAGAATGATGTCGGGACAAACCAGTATGCACGAAGAGCTGGAACGGCAATTGGCCAGTTTCGTCAGCAAACCTGATGCTTTTTTACTCAACTTTGGATATCAGGGGATGATTTCAATAATTGACGCCATTTGTGGCCGCAATGATGTGGTCGTTTATGATGCCGAAGCTCACGCATGTATACTTGATGGTGTCAGGCTGCACATGGGTAAACGTTTTGTTTTTCAACATAACGATATGACCAGCCTCCGCAAACAACTGGAACACGCCACCACCTTAGCCCAAAAAACTGGCGGAGGAATTCTTGTAATTTCAGAAGGCGTATTTGGAATGGCCGGTGACTGTGGTAAATTAGATGAGATCGTAGCTCTAAAAAGCGAGTTTAGCTTCAGGTTACTGGTTGACGATGCCCATGGTTTTGGAACAATGGGGCCTACCGGAGCCGGAACCGGAGAACACTTTGGTGTTCAGGATGGAATTGATATGTATTTTGGCACCTTTGCGAAAGCAATGGCTGGAATTGGCGCCTTTATCGCCAGCAGCGAAGAGGTTTGTGACTTTTTACGTTATAATATGCGTTCGCAAACCTTTGCCAAATCGCTTCCGATGGCGATGGTAATGGGATTATTGAAACGGCTCGAATTGATCCGGACCGAACCCGAATTGAGGGAAAAACTTTGGACAATAGTCCACGCTCTTCAGTCGGGTCTGAAAGCCGAAAACTTCGATTTAGGGGTGACAAACTCACCCGTTACTCCTGTTTATCTTTCAGGAAGTGTACCCGAAGGAACAAATGTTATCATGGATCTGCGCGAGAACTATAATATTTTCTGTTCAATCGTTATATATCCGGTCATTCCGAAAGGTCAGTTATTGTTACGCCTTATTCCAACTTCAATCCACACTATTGAGGATGTTGAATATACAATCAAAGCATTTTCGGAAGTTCGTAAAAATCTCGAAGCCGGGAAATATGCCGGGAATAAATTTGCACAGGTTTCTCACTAAAAGCTTTAATATAATAAATGCCTCTCAATTCGGGAGGCATTTATTATTAACAAAAGCTTTAAGAGAAACCACTTCAGTCTTCAGACTTCTGGCTTCTGGCTTCCAACCTTCTTATAAACTTTAATGTCTTTCAGACAGATATCTTTCAGCATCAATTGCAGCCTTGCATCCCGAACCTGCCGCAGTAACAGCCTGTTTGTAAATTGGATCCATCACATCGCCACAAGCAAAGACACCTTGAATTTTCGTTTTTGAAGAATCACCGACAGTTTTGATATACCCAACTTCATCCGTTTCAAGATAAGGTTTGAAGATTTCTGAATTGGGCTGATGGCCGATTGCCAGAAAGAAACCATCAACATTGATTTTCACTTCCGATTCATCGGCATCACCTTTGTTTTTAATAAGTGTAACACCTTCAACAACACCTTCACCAAACAATCCTTTGGTCTGGTGCTTCCACAATATTTCAATATTCGGTGTTTTTAAGGTACGATCCTGCATTACTTTCGAAGCGCGCAAAACATCGCGGCGAACAATCAGGTAAACTTTCCGGCAAAGTCCCGCAAGGTAAATCGCCTCTTCACAGGCCGTATCACCACCACCTACAACCGCCACATCCTTTCCCCGATAGAAAAAGCCGTCACAGGTTGCGCAAGCAGAAACACCTGATCCCGCATACTTTTGTTCATCCGGAATTCCCAGGTATTGAGCGGTCGCGCCTGTTGCAATAATAACGGTATCGGCCTCAATCACCTTCTCATTGTCAATCGTAATTTTATGAATCGACCCCGATAAATCGGCAGCTGTGGCCAATCCCCAACGGACGTCAGTGCCAAACCGAGCAGCTTGTTTCTTTAAATCCTCCATCATCGCGGGACCCGTAACTCCTTTCGGATACCCCGGAAAATTTTCAACTTCAGTAGTGGTGGTTAATTGACCTCCCGGTTGTAAACCTTCATACATTACAGGACTAAGGTTGGCTCTTGCAGCATAAATCGCAGCCGTAAAACCGGCAGGACCCGATCCAATGATCAAACATTTTACATGTTCTGATGCTCCGTCAGACTTAATAACATTAGGCTGATTTTCAGCGATATTCATCGGTTTAAATAAATCCATATATTCTAAGCTGTTTGTTTTTCCAAAAGTAAGTTAAAATACAAGGCAACATTCGTCATAAATATGAAATAGTATCTTGCAGTAATGATTTATGTCATTAAAACATGAAATGATTATAATTGTTTAAAAGGGCTCAAAATATAGCTGTTTGGAGCATTTTATTTTGGACAATTTGACCAGAAACATTTGCAAAACGAAAAAAGCGGGTTACTTTTGCAACCGCGTTAATCAATGCACACAATTCGGGGTGTAGCTCAGCTTGGTTTAGAGTACTCGTCTGGGGGGCGAGGGGTCGCAAGTTCAAATCCTGTCACCCCGACAGATTGAAATTCAAAGGGTTAAGCAGCAATGTTTAACCCTATTTATTTACTGACCACGCCGTTTTAACGCCGTTTCAGACGTAGAAACATCTTGAAACAAATCGACCCTGGGCCAGACTTCTAACCCTGTTTGGTATGAATATTGTACCGGACTAAGTGAAACATTAAACATGAAAAAGCAAATAATCATTTTATTCTCCCTTTTAATTTCCATTATCACAATGGCTTGGGAAGGAAATAGCATTTATGCCCAAGCCGAAATAAATGGAGATTCATCAACCACAGTAAAAGACACATTACACCTTAGTAATTTTACACTTCATTCACCGGAAGAGGTTGGGATGAATTCAGCAACTTTAGCCCGAATTGATTCTATTGTAAAGGATGGCATTAAAGCCGGGGCTTATCCGGGGTGCCAGGTATTAGTTATGAAAGATGGCAAATCCATTTATTATAAGTGTTTTGGATATTATACTTATGAAGCAACTCAAAAAGTGACACCTACAACCATTTATGATCTTGCATCGCTTTCGAAAACTACAGGGACATTGCTCGCAATCATGAAACTTTATGACAATGGCCAAATTAAACTGACCGATAAAGCATCCAAATATCTTCCATTCCTTCGGGGTACTGACAAGTCAAAAATCACGCTCAATGAATTGCTGTTTCACGAATCGGGTTTACCAGGCGATCTTTCATGCTATCGTTTAGCCACAACAAAAGACAAGGCACATGCTGTTCATTTGGGTAGTACAAACGTTCAATATAAAAAAGATTGGGTTTCAAAATTTTCATCCCCGGAATATTCCTTGCAGGTATCCGATGATTTCTATCTCCGCAGTAGCTTTCATCGGGCAGTGATGCAGATGATCGCCGATACACGACTGAGAAAGAAGACTTATCTTTATAGTAGTGTGAATTTTATATTACTGAAAGAAATTGTGGAAAATGTTTGTGGTAAATCGATGGATCTATTCCTCGAAAAAGAATTCTATTCACCAATGAAACTTAACAGCATGTCATATCTCCCTCTGCGGACTCACCAAAAGAAGGATATTGCACCTACGTTTGCAAGGGATTTCCTGCGAAATGGAGTTTTGCAAGGTTATGTTCATGATCCGGATGCCGCTTTCCTGGGGGGAGTTGCCGGGAATGCCGGCTTATTTGCGACGGCCCGGGATGTT
>Ga0302286_10002724_pt1 | contig 12145 bp, 10 predicted proteins | sample III_Fen_E2_3_FD_198765 | JGI IMG/M metagenome (GOLD analysis project Ga0302286, IMG submission 198765) | Peat permafrost microbial communities from Stordalen Mire near Abisko, Sweden - III_Fen_E2_3 | ecosystem: Environmental > Terrestrial > Soil > Wetlands > Permafrost | place: Sweden: Abisko...
AATACCTGATCAGCAATGCGAACACCAATGTTCAGATCTGGGATATTACGGATCTTCAAAATATCAGCAAGATACCAACCACTATTGTGAATGGGAAAATTTCATTTACCGATACCGGCAATGATGTGAAAAAATACCTGGCAATTGATCCTACTGTGTCATCAGCTTATTCAAAACCAGATGTGATTGGTGTTGTTCCCAACCAAAACCTTCATGCTATCGCTCAGGCTGACATGGTTATTATCACCCATCCAAACTTCTTATCGCAAGCCCAGGCACTGGCTCAGGCCCATCGTGAAAAAGATAATCTGACAGTGTCGGTTGTTACTACCGATCAGGTTTATAATGAATTCTCGTCCGGTGCACCGGATGCTACATCCTATCGTTGGATGATGAAAATGTTATATGACAGGGCGCTGGCTACAAATATCAAAGCTGATCTACCAAAGTATTTATTGCTTTTTGGGAAAGGTTCCTATGATAACAGAAGTGTCCGTTCAGATTCAGGCGATAATTTAATTATGACCTATGAAGCGGATAATTCATTGTCGTTGACATCTTCGTTTGTTACAGATGATTATTTTGCATTGCTTGATGATAACGAAGGATCACAGGTCCCATCCGATTTAATGGACATTGGGGTTGGGCGTTTTACTGTAACCACTACCCAGCAGGCTACTGATGTTTTGAATAAGACTATTGGTTATATGGACAACAAGGTCAAAGGGTACTGGAAAAATCAACTTTGTTTTGTAGCTGATGATGGCGATGCCTCCTTGCATTCGAAACAAGCGGATAGTATTGCAGTATCTATTACAAAGAAATACCCGGCATTCCAGGTAAACAAAATTTATTTGGATGCTTTCGTCCAAGTGATAAATGCTAGTGGGCAGACTTATCCTTTAGCAAAAAGCCGTTTCCTGAATCTATTGCAATCGGGATTGTTTTTGCTTAATTACACTGGTCATGCAGCATCCTCCGGCTGGACCAATGAATCCATTCTGAACTTTGCGGATATCAAATCATTGTCCAATAAACATTTACCTCTTTTTGTGGCAGCAACATGCGACTTTGTACAATTTGACGACCAGATACTATCGGCAGGCGAAGAAGTGCTTTTTAATCCGATAGGAGGAGGAATTGGAATTATTGCTGCGGCACGCCCGGTATATGCCTCCCAGAATTTCACCCTGGATAAATTACTCTGTGAAACCTTATTCAAGAAACAAAATGGAGAACACCTCCGTGTTGGTGATGCACTTGCCTATACAAAAAATTATATCGGAACTGAAACTAATAAATTATCCTATGTCTATGTCGGCGATCCCGCTCTTAAATTAAATTATCCAACCAAATATCAGGTGTTGACCACTAAAATTAATGAAAGCACAACATTTGGAAATGACACATTATCCGCTTTGTCGGTTGCTACTATTCAGGGAATGATTGCTGATCAGAATGGCCAACAAGTTGCTGATTTTAATGGAACTGTCCATGCGATAGTCTACGATAAAGTTCAGCGGATTACCACCCTGAATAATGAAGGCGATGGATCAATGACCTATTCCGACCGGCCGAATACATTATTCTCCGGGGATGCCAAAGTCGTAAACGGAGAATATACTTTCTCATTCATGTTGCCTAAAGACATAAAATACAATTATGGCGGGGGACGTATAAATTATTATGCCAATGATGATACCAATAACTATGAAGCACAGGGTTATTTTGAGAATTTTGTTGTTGGTGGCACGAATAAGAATTCTATTGAAGACACAAATGGCCCAACGGCCCAACTTTTTTTAAATTCTCAGAATTTTGTATCGGGTGATAAAGTGAATGAAACTCCACTTTTTATTGCCAATGTTAACGACAGTAATGGAATTAATACCGTAGGTAGTGGAATTGGGCATGATGTCATGCTCACCATCGACCAGGATCCTTTACAATCCTACATCCTGAATGATTATTTTCAGGCCAACACAAATAGCTATTCGAGCGGGGTCGTCAAGTATAAACTGCCGGCTATGGAGAATGGAAAACATACTTTAACTTTCAGGGTCTGGGATTTGTTGAATAATTCAACCAGCAGTACCATTAATTTTGAAGTCGTAACAGGGTTAACCCCGGAGATATTCTCAGTCTATAATTATCCAAATCCCGTTAAGACAACAACAAATATAGTAATTCAGCATGACCGGCCGGAATCAGTATTAAACACTACTGTTGAGATATTTGATATCAGTGGACGTAAAATCTGGTCGTTCTCCCAGTCAGGCACTGATAATATAACCTGGAACTTAAAGGCGAATAACGGTCAGAAAGTGAGAACAGGCATTTACTTCTATCGGGTGAGTATCAAAACCACCAATAGTGACTTTTCATCTAAAACCAACAAAATGTTGGTAGTTGAACAATAAATTTAAAATTTACCGTTTAATAAATTAATTTCTTAATTGTTTTTACTAATATTGCAGTACTAAAAAAATTTTATTTCGAATGAAAAATAACTTTTTAGCCCTTTGTGTCCTTCTCTCCCTTTCGGTAGGCACTTTTGCTCAAGTGAATAATCCGATTGTAACAGCTGTCCCTTCTCTTTCTATTGCCCCTGATGCTCGTGCCGGTGGTATGGGTGATATTGGTGCTGCTACGACTCCAGATGTGAATTCCCAGTTTTGGAATCCTTCCAAATATGTTTTTATGGAAAGTGATGCCGGAATATCAATCTCATATACTCCATGGCTTCGTAAGCTGGTATCCGATATCGATTTAGCCTATCTGTCGGGCTATTGGAAATTTGACCAACGCCAGGCATTGAGTATGTCATTGCGTTACTTTTCATTAGGAGATATCAACTTAATGGATCAATTGGGTTATCCAATGGGATCAGCGCATCCTAACGAGGTAGCTGTCGATCTGGCTTATTCCAGGTTGTTGTCTGAAAAGCTGTCAGCTGCCATTACCATGCGTTTTATTTATTCTGACTTGAATAACGGTATCAACCTGTCAGGTGGATCCGAAATGTACCCGGGTGCTGCTGTATCAGCTGATATTTCGGCCTATTATAAAACCCCGATTACCCTGCAAAGTGTGGATGGAAAATTGGCTTTTGGTATTAATATCTCGAATATCGGTTCCAAAATATCATACGATCAAAACGAAACCAGCAACTTTATTCCTACTAATCTGCGTATCGGTAGTTCTTTTGACTATCCGATTGATAATTACAACCGCCTTTCGGTCAGTGTCGACCTGAATAAATTACTGGTGCCAACACCTAAAATAGGTACAACTACCGCTGAACAAACAGCTTATGATAATGAGTATAGTAATATGTCTCCTATTGCTGGTATATTTAAGTCGTTTTCGGATGCTCCGGGCGGATTTAAAGAAGAGCTGCAAGAAGTAATGTGGTCGTTGGGAGCAGAATATGCTTACAATAATCAATTCTTTGTTCGTGGTGGGTATTTTAATGAAAATCAATATAAAGGAAACCGTAAGTATTTTACAGCCGGTGCCGGTTTTAAGCTGAATGTTTTCCAATTGGATGCTGCCTATGTAATATCCACTTCCCAATCCAATCCGCTGGATCAGACCCTGCGTTTTTCATTGTCATTTGACTTGTTTGGGTTGAAAAATCTTGTGAAATAATTTGTAAATTCTGCTTTATAAATTTAAAATTTTAATTTATATTAAAACGGTTGTTCTCTGCCCTTAGGTTGGTTCAACCGTTTTTCTTTTTTAATCACTGAGTTATGAATATGAATATACGTGTTGGTTTTGGATATGACGTGCATGCTTTTGCCCCTGAACGTGAATTGTGGTTAGGTGGAATCCGTATCGAACATACTGTCGGATTGCTGGGACATTCGGATGCCGATGTATTGATTCATGCTTTGTGCGATGCATTGCTGGGTGCAGCCAATTTGCGTGATATCGGTTATCACTTCCCGGATAATTCGAATGACTATAAAAATATTGATAGTAAAATACTCTTGATGGACACCACCTTGATGATTCGCAACCACGGGTATGAATTCGGGAATGCCGATATTACGGTTTGTGCCGAAGAACCAAAACTAAATCCGTTTATCCCAACCATGCAAAGTTGCCTGGCGGAAGTGATGGGTGTAGAAGCAGACACTATCTCCATCAAGGCAACTACCTCCGAAAGGTTGGGTTTTGTAGGTCGTAAAGAAGGAATTGCGGCATACGCCACCGTGTTGATCTATAAAGCTTAATCTGACTTGTTTCTGATTCTCACTCCCTTTTCTATCTTTTCCTCCTTTTTGTCACCCTTCTATACTCGATTCAACCTTACCATGTACTCACCATCTATTCACTACGATGTCGCTGTTATTACAGTGATATAACAGTACTGATACAGTGATGTTACAGTGATATTACACCCTTACAAAAGGAGTGTAATATCACTGTAATATCTCTGTATTATTTCAGTAATTCCTGCGACATCATGGTGACATCTACGCAGCATTATGACTATTACCATAACCTGAAGTGTGTAAAGTGTAATATTATCCTTTTAATCAATCAAAGCGATTTTAAAATATACTTATTTTTGATTCTTTTTGAATTTTGAAACTTTGTTCCCTGATGTTTGATATGATTTGCAGGAGTTGATTCCCGTGGGCAGCTTGAATGTGATTCAACGGTGAAAAAGAATTCTGAATTCAGGTAAACAATATTTATTCCAGCGTGTTTTAAGTTGGAATACTCACCAAAGGATAACTTATCGTAAGATAAGATGCCACCTAAAATACACCTTATCATAAGTCAATGTTGTGTTAATAAGATTTACCTATCTGGTTATATAAAAACTCTATACGATTTTATGATGTATTCAATTTAGATATGATTATTTTTGCATTATAAAATATTAACCAATAAAAAAATAAAAGAATATGTCAGTATTAGTAGGAAAAAAAGCCCCCGTATTTAACAGCAAGGCTGTGGTAAACGGAAATGAAATTGTAGAAAACTTTTCATTGGAACAATTTGTAGGAGATAAATATGTCGTTTTCTTTTTCTATCCGGCAGATTTTACATTTGTATGTCCAACCGAGTTATTAGCATTTCAGGATAAGGCTTCGGAATTTGCAAGCCGAAACACTGTTTTGATTGGAGCATCCACCGATTCTGAATTTTCACATTGGAAATGGCTTCAGACCCCACAAAAAGAAGGTGGTATCCAGGGAGTCACTTATCCATTGGTAGTAGATCAGAATTTAACCATTTCAAAAAGTTATGATGTCTTAGTAGGTTCGGAAGAATACGATGAAGAAGGAAATGAGACTTTTGTGGGTGAACCAAAAGCTTACCGTGGCTTGTTCCTGATTGACAAACAAGGCATCGTGCGTCATCAACTGGTAAATGATTTACCACTTGGCCGTAACGTGGATGAAGTGTTGAGAATGATAGATGCCTTGCAATTTACCGAAGAATATGGTGAAGTTTGCCCGGCAAACTGGAAGAAAGGTGAAAAGGCATTGGTAGCCACCCAGGAAGGGATCGCTAGCTATTTATCGGAAAAAGCGTAATCACTATCTTTTTAATCGTGTAGCTGAACTAGCCGGAACAAATCATGTTCCGGCTAGTTCTTTTTTTACGCCAACCGAAAAGAAAAAAGAATGATAAGTTTTAGAATAAAAGGTGTAAACTGATTAAATCTTAATTATATTAACTATTTTTGCAAACGATAGGGTGTTTGTACGACTAATTGTATTATTGAACAGACCTCTACAAAAAAACAATTCAAAACTATCTAACTTGAGCTTTAAAATGAAATCCTTTTCTTTGAAAATAATCTTATCTGTTTTGGTTTTGCTGAATATATTCAATGCAGCGGCTCAGGATGAACGAGCGCAATTACCTTTAGCATTACGAAATGCCTATTTTGGTGTAAGTGTAGGCTCTATAAATTACGATTTTGGGGCAGGGTCTTTTTTGCCTCATGCCGGTTATGCGTTTAGTAATGTTGTTGTAAAGCACCCGGCTGTTCGGTTGGTGTTGTACGGGTATGAGTTTAATAAGTATTTATCCGCTCAGCTGACCTATATGCGTCCGGTTTATTGGGTATCCTATTACTATGATCATAATAATGGGGGTGACGTGAAGAGGGAAAGAAGCTCGGTATGGATGAATGTCGGAGGTTTGACGTTGAGACCACAGTTGCCTATTAGCAGCCGTATTTCCCTGAATGGTGAAGCCGGCCTGGGGATTGTAACACGGCATGGTTTTAATGCACAGGATGGTACACCTATCATTTCAGGAGTCAGCTACCCAACTGTTTTGTTAGGGGCCGGAGTTAATTATCACATCCATGATAACTGGCGGTTGATGCTTAGTGCTACCTATTCACCTAAAAAAGAATCAATACATCAACCTGCAACCACATTCCTGTCGACAGGTTTTAATTATAAACTGACTCCTGTATCCACGCAACGACTGGAAAAAGCGGCTAAAACAGGTTATATTAATCCCAAGCAATGGTTGCAGATCGGGTATTCGAGTAATATAGCCGGGTATGGGATTAACAATGCCCTGGAAAAAGTAAGCCTGTTCTGGGGGGGTGATGCCGAAATTTATCAAGGATTGTCACTCAATTATCAACGGAATATATTCCATTCTCCCAAATACTTCGCCCTGGATTGGGGAGTGAATGCTTCAACCTGGCAAACGAAAGGTGTTGGATCGGGAATGAACAATGCGAACAAAGAATCATTCTTTACACTCTCAGTATTTCCGGTATTACGATTTAATTTTCTGCATACCCAACCTGTGGATGCTTATTTCTATTATTCGGTTGCAGGTCCCACGTATATTTCGAAAGTTGTACTCGATGGAGTTGAGACCGGCGAGCATTTTACATTTCAGGATACCATGGGAGTGGGAGTGTTTTTCGGGGAGAACAGGAACATGAATGCAGAGTTGAAAATAGGCCACTATTCAAATGGAAATGTATTCCCATTAAATGGGGCTGTGAAGATACCCTTGTCTATAAATGTAGGATATGCGTTTTAAATAGTTTGTAATTTATAGGTGCTGAACAGGTTGTTTTTTGTATGATAAATTTAAATCCGGGGTCGTAATATATATCGAAATTTAATTTGTTGTTGTGTCCTGGAATGTCTCAGGTGGTCTGTTCATTCATTCAGAGTTTATGATTCTACTAATCTAATCTGCTGTTGATGTGTTGATGATTTTTAAGTAATCCATTTTAAATCAAAACTAACATGTTGGTAAAAACTTTTGGCGCCGCTGTACAAGGTATAAACGCTACGATCGTTACAATTGAAGTCAATGTAAGCAAAGGGATACGGTTCCTGCATGTCGGATTACCTGATATTGCAGTGAAAGAGAGTCATGAACGCATTGCCTCCGCCTTGAATTACACCGGGCACGAATTTCCACATCAACAGATAGTGATTAATATGGCTCCTGCTGATATCCGCAAAGAAGGATCGGCTTATGATCTGCCTTTGGCCATAGGAATTATGGCAGCCCATACTAAACTTAAATGGTCCAACCTGGAAAGCTATGTGATTATGGGGGAATTATCCCTGGATGGAGGCCTCCGGCCTATAAAAGGTGTATTACCCATAGCCATTAAAGCCCGGGAAGAAGGTTATAAGGGATTTATTCTCCCGAAACAAAATGCACGGGAGGCGGCTGTGGTCAATAACCTGGATGTCTATGGAGTAGAAAGTATCACCGAGGTGATTAATTTTTTTTCAGGAACGGCTACCCTGGAGCCTACAATCGTAAACACCAGGGAAGAGTTTTTCAATAACCTGAATTTATCCGAAATTGATTTTGCCGATGTGAAAGGGCAGGAGAATGTAAAAAGGGCCCTGGAAGTAGCTGCTGCCGGGGGTCATAATATTATCATGGTAGGACCTCCCGGAGCCGGAAAATCCATGCTGGCTAAGCGAATACCCACCATATTGCCTCCCTTGTCACTCCAGGAAGCCCTGGAGACTACCAAAATTCATTCTGTGGCAGGGAATATTGACAGCAATACTTCCCTGATTTCACAGCGTCCTTTCAGAAGCCCTCATCATACTATCTCGGATGTGGCACTTGTGGGTGGTGGCACATTTCCACAACCGGGTGAAATATCCCTGGCCCATAACGGCGTATTGTTCCTGGATGAATTACCTGAATTTAAAAGGACTGTACTGGAAGTCATGCGACAGCCACTTGAAGACCGTAAAATCTGCATCTCACGTGCCAAGTTTGCGGTAGAATATCCTGCCAGTTTTATGCTGGTTGCCTCCATGAATCCTTGCCCGTGCGGTTATTACAATCATCCTGACCGGGAATGTGTGTGTGGCCCCGGTGTAGTACAAAAATACTTAAGCCGCATCTCCGGGCCATTGCTCGACCGGATAGATATTCATATCGAAATTGTACCTGTACCCTTTGAAAAACTTTCGGAGATGAAGGAGTCGGAAAGCAGCCAGGTAGTCCGTGATCGGGTTATCAAGTCCCGTCAGATCCAGGAACTTCGGTTTCGGGATATTGAGGGTGTGTATTGCAATGCACAAATGTCCTCCAAGCAAATGCGGGTGTTTGCACAAATTGATAAAGCTGGTTCTGAATTGTTGAAGAATGCCATGCAACGGTTGAATTTATCGGCCAGGGCTTACGACAGAATTATCAAAGTCGGTCGTACGATTGCCGACCTGGATAATTCAGAGAATATACTTTCCAATCATCTGGCAGAAGCCATTAATTATCGCAACCTGGATAGGGAAGGGTGGGCGGGATGATTAATTCATAATTCATAATTCATAATTCAAATTCAAATTCATAATTCATAATTCAGAATTCATAATTCATAATTCAAATTCATAATTCATAATTCAATATTGTTTTAGCTAAAGCAATAAATGTTGATTTATACTCATTCATTTCATATAACCAATGGATAAACCATTTCATATATTCAAAATAACAAAAGAAGTTGTTGAGATTCTTCGGGCAAAACGGGAAGATGCACATTATCATGATTTTGAGGAAATCATTATTGTAACTGAAGGCAGCCTGGAACATTATATTGACTATCAGGTTGAAATTATTCATGCGCCTTCAGTGAGTCATGTGTCAATGGGAAAGATGCATCGGATAATAGAACATGATGATTTGAGGGGTTGGGTTATCAATTATCAAAATGAATTTATCCCGGATTCCAGGCTGAACTTTTATTCTAATTTCTTTACTTCTACCAGTATTCCCCTATCTTCCAATGATTGCTCAGCCAGGTTTATAAGTCTTTGTGAAATCATTCAGTTCGAATATGAACAAGAAAATCCTGATTTTCCTTCTATTCGTCATCTTACGAACGGACTAATTTCGATGATTGAAGCAGAGCGTAAAAGGAATATTCCTGTTGAGAGTTCCGTTAAAGCGTCACAAGTTGCCACTTTCAATAATTTCCTGAAAATTCTGGAACAAAACTATAACCGGGATGAAGGTGTTTCATTTTATGCTGATAAAATGAATATGTCAGAAAGAAACCTGAATATCATTTGTAAGAATAATTTCCAGAAAAGTGTTTCCGAAATCATTGAAACACGCAAACTCATTGAAGCTAAAAACCTATTGATACATACTGATAAATCAGTTTCTGAAATAGGTTATGAGTTGGGCTACAATGAGAAATCTTATTTTACGCGGGTATTTAGGAATAAACTATCAGTCACGCCAACCGAATTTCGTGAAATAACCCGCGCTATAATTTCCTAAAAGTACCACTCTTTTTCCAAATACTGTTACCCCTTGCTGTTTTGAGAGTGTATCTTTGTACTATAAATATCAACACTACAAGATACTTATTTTAAAAACTCAAAACAATGAAAAAACTTATTTATGTAGCCTTTGCTGCTATGTTTTTCATCTCAACAACAGTGGAAGCTACTCAAAAAGGTTCTGCACAAAATGGATCTAAAAGTCAAAAAGAGATTTCAGCTTTACGTGCTCAGATTAAAACACTGACTGCCGGCAACGCTCAGGTTGCCCAGTATCTTCAAAAGTTTGACACCCTCGATTTTACAGTATTCAGCAATCAACAATGGGTACGTTTGCATGAAAGCCATGCCAAAAATATTAAAGTAAACTGGCCTGATGGACATTTTACTATGGGAATTGAACGGCATATTGCTGATCTTAGCGCTATGTTTGTGTATGCTCCTGATACTAAAATAAAGATACATCCGGTTCGTTTTGGTTCAGGAAATATGACCTGTGTTACCGGGGTTATGACAGGTACATTCACATTACCAATGCCTATTGGAAACGGAAAATTCATACAACCTACCGGAAAATCATTCAGCCTTCCCATGTGTACAGTTGGTATATGGAAAGATGGCGCTATGATCGAAGAATACCTGTTCTGGGATAATCAAAGCTATATGAATCAAATAGGTTTAGGAAAATAATATTGAATTCAAAAGATATAAACACATAAAATTTTAAAAAATGGAAGCAACAGATGCAAAATTATTGCAAGGGGTTATTGACTCGTCGCATAGCAAAATCCAGTTTAAGGTAAAACACCTAATGATATCGAATGTTCTGGGTAGTTTCAAAGAATTTGAAGGAAAAGCAAGCATGGTTGAAAATGATTTTTCGACCACTAAAGTAAGTATGACTATTAAGTCAGCATCGATAGACACAGAAGCTCCTGACCGGGATACCCATTTAAAAAGTGCTGATTTCTTTGATGTTGAGAAATATCCGGAAATTGTTTTTGAAGGAACAAAAATGATCCAAAAGGATGAAGACAATTACGAACTTAACGGTGATCTTACTATAAAGGGGATTTCGAAACCAATTAAATTATTGGTTGAATATGGTGGTATTATGTCGGATCCATGGGGTAATAAGAAAGCCGGTTTCTCAGTTACAGGAGATATAAACCGAAAAGACTGGGGTATGGTGTGGAATGCTGCATTAGAAGCAGGTGGTGTACTCGTTGCTGATAAAGTGAAAATACTTTGTGATGTTGAGTTTTTAATCAGCTAATTGACAAGAAATATAATAATTTTAATCCTTGTCAGATTACTTGATCACTTTTAAAAAAAATAATTATGACTATCAATGATCTGAATAATGTAAATCGTTCCTCAACTGACACAGGCCTGATGCCTGTGTTATTTGTTGGGCATGGTAGCCCCATGTATGCCATTGAGGAAAATGAATTTGTCGAATCCTGGAGAAATCTGGGTAAAAAACTCCCGAAGCCAAAAGCAATTATATGTATTTCTGCTCATTGGGAGACCCGCGGAACGCAAGTTACATCTATGCTAAATCCGCCAACACTTCACGACTTTGGTGGCTTCCCCCGTGAGTTGTATGAAGTACAATATCCTGCTCCCGGTAGTCCGGAACTGGCCAAAGAAACAATACAGGAAATTTCAGGAACCACAGTATCTTCGGATGAGAAATGGGGGCTTGACCACGGAACCTGGAGTGTCATTCGCCGCATATATCCGAAAGCCGATATTCCGGTGATTCAACTAAGCCTGGACTATCATAAATCACCGGAAGAACATTACCGCCTTGCAAAAGAACTGGCTTCATTTCGCGAAAAAGGAGTGTTGATTGTAGGGAGTGGAAATATAGTACATAATCTGCGCCACGTAGCCTGGGATAAACCCGATGATGAAGAATACGGCCACGATTGGGCCATTGAAGCCAATGATACAATAAAGAAACTGATTGTTGAAAATAATCACAAGGCACTTATTGATTATAAATTATTGGGCACAGCAGTGCAAATGGCAGTGCCATCACCTGATCATTATCTCCCGTTGTTGTACGCTTTGGCCTTAAAAAAAGAAAATGAAGAACTATCATTCTTCAATGACAAAGCGGTTATGGGTTCTTTGACCATGACATCCCTGAAGATTGGTTGAGTAGAATTGAACCTTGCTAAATAAAAAATAAACTAACCGGTTAAAATTCAGCCTTTCATTCCCGGGATTAAGGAATTGGAATTATTTTGGCCTAACACTTTGCAGTTTAAAAATAAAATTGTATTTTTGCACCTCGTTTCGGATAAGGTTATCAAGAAGCAATGCCTATGGCAACTCACCTTCCCGATGTAATCAGAAAAGTCGTT
>Ga0302286_10002728_pt1 | contig 12142 bp, 3 predicted proteins | sample III_Fen_E2_3_FD_198765 | JGI IMG/M metagenome (GOLD analysis project Ga0302286, IMG submission 198765) | Peat permafrost microbial communities from Stordalen Mire near Abisko, Sweden - III_Fen_E2_3 | ecosystem: Environmental > Terrestrial > Soil > Wetlands > Permafrost | place: Sweden: Abisko...
CCAACATTTATCGCCCGATTGGTCGTGAGTTGCTCCTCCATTCCATGCAACAGGACTTCCTTGAAATGCCGATGCTCCAGTGGAAGCATTAATAACCTTATAGGTTGTTCCAGGAGTAAAAGACTCAGCTGCATCCCAACCCGTTTGTGGATCCCGAATCACCGCAACTTTATCGCTCGTTGGACGATATCCAAACTGATCGACACAGATATATTTACTTACAGTTTGTGAAAAACTAAAAAAGGAGCAAACTAAAAAAAGAACGGAATAAAAATATTTCATACTAAATATCTGATTTTAAATTACACTAATTACTTTACTATCCAATCTAACACACAATCGGTTTTCACTTTCACCCAATATCCTTCGCCCCATTTTACAGTGCTTAATGAATTTAAAGCTGCTTGGTTATTTATAGAGTAAAACGTATTCTGATCCTTTACTGTTTCAACATTCGACCAAATACTTGAAAGAGCTTTTGTCATATCGGTACTTCCAACTATTGGGCAACCAATAATATTCCATCCTGTTTTTAGATTTATTGTTTGAGAAATGGACGAAGAAAACGTCATATAATTGAGGTTAACATAATCGGTTGCACCAATGGTCAAACGCAATACTTGCTGACCAGCGGGAAGTGTTACCTTTGTTTTTACATCAGTCCATGCTTGCCAACCCGCAGTATTGGTAATAGCTATTGCATTTGCTATAACCGAACCATTCGAAGAGAGCGAAACTGTGCGACCATCACCACTACAAGCAGCTCGAATAACAAGATCGTACTCGCCTGCTTTTGCAACGGTTACAGTATATTCCAACCATTCGCCTGCGGTTGCAAATCCAATATTATAGCCAGTTCCAGCATCGGTACAGTTTTCAATATCAACATCTTCATCAGTTCTAAAAGTCGCTCCACCAGTATTGCCAGTTGCATTATCGAGATATGCGAAGCCATTGCCACCAACATCATAATTTTCAAATTGTATTGTTCCTGGTATTGGCCAAGATGTGCCACCATAAGCTGCTTGAGCAACATTTACTTTAATAGTATCGGCTACTGAAGTTGTTTTATTTCCCGAGTTATCTGTTGCAACTGCTGTAATTATTAACTTACCAGCAGCAACATTTGTCATTGTGTACGTGTAAGGAGATGTTGCATCTTCACCAAGTTTTGTTGTTCCATTATAGAACTCAACTTTAGTTATGCTTCCAGTAGAAATGGTTGCCGTTGCTGAAATGTTAATTGTAGCAGGAGCAGTGAATGTTGCATTATTCGCAGGACTTGTTAACGATACCTTTGCTGATGAACCACAAATGTTGGTGTATTTTCTTACAAAGTTCCAAATTTCTTTTGTTGTATAAACACCAGCAGCATCGTTCGAGTGCCAATGTCCTTTACCGTCGAGTGAAATAAGAATAACTTCCGATTTACAGTCGCCATTGCTCCATACCTTTTTTGAGTTTACGTTTGATGTTCCAACCGGATAAGGGCTTGTAGTAACTGCTGTTGCATTACAGTTATCCCAGCTTGCCCAGCCAGTCAAAATAGATTCTATTCCTGGGAAATATGATCCTGTTGATCCCGAATTTCCAGCTGCGTATGGAACAACATTGTCGGCAGTGCCATGAGTATGAATTATAGGAATTGGGCGAGAACTTTTGTGATCTGTTGTCATATAACCCGAAACTGGACCAAAAGCCGCAATCTTATCTGCTATATTATTTGCTGCATGGTAAGTCATCATTCCTCCCATTGAGAATCCTGTAAGATATACGCGACTTTTGTCTATTGTATATTTAGTATACATTGCATCGATAACAGCAAGTATTAAATTAATGTCCGATTGTCCAGAAATGTCCCATGTTTTATTTATTGCATTCGGATAAACTACTACGAATTTTGCGGTATCGGCAACTGCATCCCAGTTTGTTGTACTTTCTTGGTAAGCAGCATCTTGGTTCATTCCATGGAGCGAAATAACCAATGGTCTGTTTGTTGCAATTCCTGTTGGTGCATGAACTATCATATTGCGGGTTGTACCACCAACAGTTATGTTTTCTTGCGAATACATACATTTCACAACTACCAAGATAAAAATAACCGTAGTACTTATTTTTTTGTAAATTTTGTTCTTCATAACATTTCAGTTTATTATTTTTTTTAAGACGTATATTATTTATTCCATTGCAATACGCAATCCTTATCAACCTTAACCAAGTAACCAAAACTCCAATTAAGCTTGTTCAATGAATTGAAGAATAAGGGTTGTGATTTATCATAAAATGAATCAGCATTTTTAACGATTAAAACATTTGCCCAAATACTTGAAAGTGCCGTAGCAATATCAGAACTACTTTCGAATGGGTAACCAATAAGATTCCAGCCAGTTGTAAGTTTCATGACTAACGGTGCCTTATTTATTGTAAGCGTTATCTTGTCGGAAGAAAACAATCCTGAATTATCTAGTGCTTCAACCTTTATTGTGTAGGTGCCTTCAGTCATATTTTTCCATGTGAAAGAATACGGTGAAGAATTATTGGTACCCAGCAGTACATCGTTGGCATAGTATCGCACATCAACAATCGAAGCATTATCGGACGTGGCAGTGGCAGAGATTGCGACTGATTCATTTGCGGTAAATGTGCTTAGAGACGCTGGAGATGTTATATGAACCACTGGAGGAACTGCAACTGCCTCAAAAACAATATAATTGAGATTTACATAATCGGTTGCACCGATGGTAAGCCGTAGAACGTGTTCTCCAGCTTCGAGCTGGATGTCCTTAATTTCAATATCTTGCCATACTTGCCATCCAACAGTATTGGGTACTGTAATTTTGCCTGCAACATCTTTACCATCCATCGAAAGTGCTATTGTTCGGCCATCACCATTGCATGCCGAGCGTATTTTTAGATTATATTTCCCCGTAGCTGCAACGCTAACGGTGTATTCCAACCATTCACCAGCGGTGGCATAACCAATGTTATATCCAGCACCAACGTCGGTACAGTTTTCGATATCTACATCTTCGTCGGTGCGAAACGTTGCACCTCCAGTATTGCCAGCTGCACTATCAAGATACGCATATCCATTACCGCCAACATCGTAATTTTCAAACTGTATGGTTCCTGGAATGAGATTTGGAATTCCTTTATATGGCCCCTGTGGTAGGTTGAATCTCACAGTAACTACATCTTCATTAGTATTGCCATCGTTATCGGTAGCAATAGCTCTTACGGTATATATGCCTTCTGTAACGCCTTTCCAATCAAAGCTGTATGGTGAAGTGTTATCAGAAAATAATAATGTAGTGCCATTGAAGAATTCAACCTTCGCAACCGTGCCATCGGCATCGGAAGCTGTTGCCTGAAGAGAAATGTTTGCTGGCGAGGTGAAAATATCACCTTCAACAGGATTCGTTATCTTAACCGCTGGTGGTCCAACAATCTTAACGGGAGTAATAAGCACTCTATAAGCATACAGGCTGCTTGTTACATTTACGGGAACCGAAATAGATTTATTGGTAACATTGTAAACTGTTGTAGAAATGGAAGTAGTTCCAGCCACCGCTGCATCTTTATTTGTCCATGTAACATAATCCACCGCAACATTAACTTGTGAGCCAAAAGATGCTGGAATGCCCGAAATGTTGACATTGACAGTTCCAGTATTGTTACCCCCCACGCAAATACTCGCAAAATGCTGGGTTTCATCTATACATCCAAACCCGTCGATACCATCGCTATTGTCGTTGGGAGGTGTTATCTTAACCATTTGCCCACTCATGTCTCCATACCATTTATACAGATACCAGCCTCCTCCTTTTTGGTTCGATGGTGTAAGCAAACTTCCAAGTCTCCCAGGATAGGCAGTAAACCACCAAGAAATGCAGGCACTTTCTACTCCATGACGTTCAAATTTTGCAATAAATGGCACAGCATAGCCAGGACATCCTTCGTAAGGATCGCTGGTTTTGGATGAATATTCGTTAATACATATAGGTAAGGCTGCAATCCCTAAAGTTTTTTCCAAAGCCCTGTAATTTCCAACAGCAGCGGGAATTCCTCCCGACCCCCATTGATGCCAAGATAAGTAATCGGGAATACATTTGTTATTTTTGCAAAAAGTTAGGAATTCACTTATCCCACTGCTATTATAATAAGCATCGCCAGGTCCACATATTTTGGCCGTCGGATCCATTGATCGGATTAAGTCGAAAGTTGGTTTCCAACATTGTGTATAAAAATCTCCATTTGAAGCATTCCATGTTCCACCCCGTTCGTTCCAAATATTATAGCTGTGGTAATTGTTTATTCCCGAAGCCAGCTTTTCCTGTATAATGGTTTTAACTTGTGCAAGCCAGCTCGATTGTCCAGGCCAATTATATGGCCAACCTTGTAATTGATCGGGTAGGGTAATTTGTACTCGTGCAGAAGGCACCGATTTTAGTCGGTTCGACACAGTCATTGCATTTCCATAAGCATGTTGATTGGCCGAAGTTCCGTGTGGAGGTTGGCAAAACATATATGGCTTAAGAGGTGCAACTAAATCATCAATACTCGCTGGTATCGTTTCTGTAATACCATACAGTGATCCCGATGCACAGTGTGTCACCGGCCTAATAGTCGTGGAAAGATCAACACTCAAGGTGTATTGTGCTTTAACTAGAAAGGGAATGCCTAAAAGAAAAATGCTCGCTACGTATGATACTATTCGTTTTTTCATAATTATTTATTTTTTGATATAATGCCCTTAATTTTGATGGTTATAAAAAAATTAAATGTTCATATTATTATTTCGATGTCCAATCTAATGCACAATCGGACATTACTTTTATCCAGTAACCTTCACTCCAATACATTTTAGTCAACGAGTTAAATGCAGCAGCTTGCGATTTATCGTAAAATGAATCCATGTCTTTTACTATCAATACATTTGCCCAGATACTTGAAAGAGCAGTTGCTATATCCGTGCTGCCATCAAGTGGGCAACCAATCAAGTTCCATCCTGTCTTTAAAGCAATTGATGTAATCTTTTTAGAAAAAGTCATATAATTGAGGTTGACGTAATCGCTTGCACCGATGGTTAATCGCAATACTTGCTTTCCAGCAGGAAGGGTAACTTTTACTTTCACATCAGTCCATGTTTGCCAGCCTGCAGTGTTGGGGATAGCTATGCTGTTAGCTATCACATTTCCATCGGAAGACAAGGAAACGGTGCGACCATCACCGCTGCAAGCCGCACGTAACGTAAGTTCATATTCACCTGAAACAGCAACATTCACCGTATATTCCAACCATTCGCCTGCCGTAGCAAAGCCAATATTATAACCATTCCCTGCATCTGTACAGTTTTCAATGTCAACATCTTCGTCTACACGGAACGTTGCACCACCTGTATTTCCAGCTGAACTATCTATGTATGCAATTCCATTGCCACCAACATCATAATTTTCGAATTGAATGGTTCCAGGAATAGGCCATGGTGTTCCACTATACGAAGCTTGCGGAACAGTTACCTTAACATTGACTGCAGCAGAAGTGGTTTTATTTCCAGTATTATCGGTAACAACTGCGGTTAGTGCGTAAGTACCAACAGTAGCATTAGTAATTGAATAAGAATAGGGAGACGTAGCATCTTCGCCTAATTTAGTAGTTCCGTTATAGAATTCTATCTTCGCGATTGTTCCTTCGGTAATGCTTGCCGTTGCGTTGATGGTAATAGTTTCAGCTTGCACATAGGTGGTTTTATTTGTTGTCAAACTTACTGAAACATCGGCAACGTTCTTGGTAACATCAACGGTGATCTTGTCAAAATCTGGAACCCAACTCGAGGCATTCGACATGCGGATGGTGTTGCTTCCTTTATTCAATTTAACAGGAAAACTAAGGTTTTTGAATGTTGTTCCACTTCCTGAGTTAAAGTTTGACACAACGGTATCTTTTCCATTGACGCTAATAGTTGCAGAGCGGTTATCGGCACATGCGTAAGTGATTGTTAATGTGTATTTGGCAGCTGCACTTGCAAAAATATCGCGAAACTCGATATAATTATCGGCACGATTACCAATGTAGGTTGCTTTTGCACCACCCGAACAAGTGGCGTCAACCGTGGCTCTTCCCTGGTTTGCGACAATGCTTACATTCTGAGTTAGATTGAAGTTGTTCATCCACGCATATTCTGCTTCGAAAACTTCTTGCAATTTAGCTTTTGTACCCACCACTTTGAGCATCACCACGCCATGCGAAGGAACACTTACCGTATAAGAAGTTTTTAATCCAAGATCGGTGTGCGACCAAAGATCGCGAACACTAGCACTACCAACTAAATTGAGGTCGGCAAAATTTACCGTCATTGATGCAGTCGCAGCACTGCGGTTGAAAAGCAGAACTGCACGTTCGAGGCTTTGTTTTCCGTTAAGATTCTTAGCCCACACTTGCAGACCAGCACCGTTGTCGGTTACCAGATGCGCTTGCAATCCAGTGGTATCTTGATTAACGGCAATCACTTCAGTATTCGTAAGGATAGTTTTAGTCTGAGCACTAAGACTGGTCAGATTATTTCCCAGCATCAAAGGAGACGACATGATACACCACATACTAAAATGGCTTCTGTCCTCGTCGGCTGTCATTCCCCTGCCAACTTCCAGCATATCCATATCGTTGTAATGACCTCTGCTGCAATAGGGAGCTAAATAGGTATTGTCATCTATAATTCTAATTACAGCCGTCCATGTGTTGTTGATATCATCGGCAATACGCCACGAGTCGGCAAGCGTGGTAACCCAAGTGCCTGGGAATTGCCAGCGGCATACATTATAAACAGCATCGGTACGTCCGGTGTTGATAATTGCATTTTTGATTGCCGTATAGCGCGTTTTCTCATCCAATCCTTGTGCACGACCACCACAATAATCGACTTTCACAAAATCGTAGCCCCAGGTCTTGAAATACAGATCCATATCTAGCTGATCGTGGCCGTAGAGACCTGCATCCTTGCCATTTGGTTGGCTACCAAAAAGATTCCCGCAGGTGTTACTACCAGCTTCGGCATACATTCCAGCCTTTAGTCCTTTGGTATGGATATAATCGGCCACCACCTTCATGCCATTTGGAAACTTGGTCGCATCTATGCCAAGTGATCCATCGGCATTCCGGTTTTTGAAAAAACCATCGTCGATATTAATGTATTTATAGCCAACCGCTGATAAACCTGAAGTAACCATAGCATCGGCCTGACCTTTGATGACCGTTTCACTAATATTAAAAAAGAAATTATTCCAACTAGCCCAGCCCATAAGCGGAAGTCTGGGAGTGGTTTGCGAAAATAGCAAACCGGAAATATGTGCTAATGTGAGCACGAGAAATAATCGTTTGAGGGTATTTTTCATAATAATTTTTAAATATTTCGACAGAATTTCTATTTAGTCCAAATGAGAGTACATGTTTTATCAACTTTAACCAAGTAACCATAACTCCAATTAAGCTTGTTAAGTGAATTGAAGATTATTGGTTGTGATTTAGTATAAAATGAGTCTGCATTTTTTACGGTTAATACATTTGTCCAAATACTTGAAAGAGCCGTAGCAATATCAGCACTGCCTTCGAATGGATAACCAATAAAATTCCAACCAGCCATCAAGGCAATAGGTGTTACTGGCTGTCCAACCTCAGAAAACTTCATATAGTTGAGGTTTATGTAATCGGTTGCACCAATGGTCAATCGTAACACTTGTTTCCCAACAGGAAGTGTTACTTTCAATTTCATGTCAGTCCACGTTTGCCAGCCAGCAGTATTTGGAATGGCTATGTCGCTTGCAACTACCGTTCCGTTTGATGTAAGCGAAACTGTACGACCATCGCCGTTACATGCCACACGAAGAGTTAAGTCGTATTCGCCTGCAGTTGCCACGTTTACCGTATATTCCATCCATTCGCCTGCTGTAGTATAACCAACGCTATAACCAGCACCAGCATCGGTACAGTTTTCTATATCAACATCTTCGTCGGTTCTGAAAATTGCACCACCAGTGTTTCCTGTTGCATTATCGAGATATGCAAATCCGTTGCCGCCATCGTCGTAATTTTCGAATTGTATTGTTCCTGGGATTGCCCAAGCGGTACCTCCGTAAGGTGCTTGCTGCATGTTTATCTTAATGTTTGTAACAGCTTCGCTAACATTTCCCGAATTATCGGTTGCAATGGCTTTTATTGTGTAAGTGCCTGCTGGCATACCTTTCCAATCGAAGGAGTAGGGTGCAGTTACATCTGTAGCCAAGAATTTGGAGTTCGCATAAAATGCTACTTGCGATATGCTGCCACTGGTTACAGAAGCATTGGCCGAAATAGTAACGGTATTATTCGTGAAAAATACGCTATTTGCAGTAGGCGCTGTTACACTAACCACGGGAACAGACGATCCTGCTTTTAAACCATAGAGTTCAAATTCGTAGAAACTTATCCAATTGCTACCTGGCGTAGCACTTACTGTTAGCCTCACGTATCTCACATTTTTCGAGGTCAAGGCAGCAGTTTGAGCTTTGTCGCTGATGGTGGTGGTGCTTCGGTCTAAGCCGATAGCCCACGAAACATTATCAGAAGAAACTTCGATCTTATACTTGTACACCCCTGACGTTTCCCAATTAATAGTAACACTTGTCAGGTCATAATTGCCTTGAAGATCAACCGTCCATGTTTTACCAAGAGTTCCGTTGCTGGCACACCAGCGGGTTGTGTAATCGCCATCGTTTCCATTGCTGGTTGGATTTGTCCCTTCGGCATCTGTTGCTGTTGCAGGCTTTTTGTAAGCCAGATTGCTTCCTTTGCTCAAGGTGTAATTTATCATCGATCCCGCAATTACCGATTCTCCTGAACCCGGCATTTGACCTATAACCAAATTCACTGCATAACTTGAACTTATACCTTGGCTCATAGCGCCCGGAACGAATCCATTTTGTTTCAGCAGAGTGATGGCTGCTTCTTCGGTAAGCCCTGCAAGGTTTGGAACCTTAACTTTGGGTTCCGATTTATATGATATCTTACTCTGTGCCATTGCATTTGTTAAGCTGTCTGCAGGAAATAACTTGAATGAGAACAAATAATTCTGATTAGGGAATATCCTGAATTCGTTGTGAGGCAATGCACCCCAACTGTCATCACCACCCACGCCCATTTGGCGGAGGTTGATATTGACAATCACGTTATTGCTTTTAACAAGTTCGAACGGGTGTTTTTTGCTGAATAATTCGGCTGCTGAGTAACGTAGGGCGCTGAATTCAAAATTATTGCCGCTCACCAACAAACCGTTACCGTCTCCGTTATACATTTTCATCCAACTCGTTTGTATATGATTGCCCGTTTCCGATGGTTCGATGTAAGGGAAGAAATTATCGTCAACCGATTTCGAGTAAACACCTGTTTTAAAGCCTAATTGTCTATCGATATATGTTTCTTGTGGTCCTTTGCCGTACCAAGTAAAATCGGCAAAGGTGGTTGGCATGGTCATGGTAAATCCAACAAGAGGTAATTCGGGAAGACTTGAACTGCCAGGATAAAATGCGTAATCAATATCGATTTCGCCATTAGCCAATACCCTATAGTTCACTTTTCCGAGCGATACCGGAGTGGTAGGGAAACTATATTGTACCGAGATAAGTGCTGATGAGTCGTTATAGCTAGTTAATTTTATATCATCCAATGTTCTTTGATTGCTTACTGTTTGCCAAATTTTACAACGAGTTTGCATATTATTTCCTTTATCGTTATCCGTTGGTGCACGCCAGAAATTTGGCATTGGACCGTCGGCAACAAGTAAGTTTGATTTATAACTGTAGTTTTTCAACATACCCGTTGTTCTATCAAATTTTACCGAGAACAGGCTATTTGAAATGGCATATTCGGCTGTAGAAGTGGTTACTTTAATCTTTTCGGTTCCAAAAGCAGCCGTTTCAGTAAAAGCAGGTGTTACAAACGGTATCTCAAATTGATGAGCAACAATCTCGTGCCCAGCCTTTGCCCATACTTGATCTGTTTTTGTTTTAATACTGATGTTAAGCCAATATTTAACGCCAGCTTGTAACGTTGGTGCAGTATAACCTACGGTAAATGTCTTTTCAGTTAATGGGGCAATATCGAGGTTGGCAGCAGAAATGGTGCCAGTCTGAATTACCTTATCGTCGGCCATCAACTCCCAACTACCATTGAAATCCTTGAGGTTGGTAAAGAGAAAGCGGTTTTTAATTTTGATTGATCCTGTAAGAAGATTTACTGCCTCGAATTTGATATTGCAATACACCTTTTTTACCTCATATGCTCCTGCTTTTAGGGTTCTATCGGCATTCAAAATACCGTTGGCACAGAAATTTCCATCGTTAGGATTATCGCCCCAGTCGCCACCATATTTATAACCTTCAGCATCTTTAAGTGACTGGTCTATAAAATCCCAAATAAAACCGCCCTGCAGGTTAGGGTATTTCTCGAATTGATCCCAGTACATGAATAAATTTCCTGTGCTATTGCCCATTGAGTGAGAATATTCGCACAGAATTAATGGTTTCTTGTTTCCCGACTTACCATAATTTGCAACATTATCAACCGAAGGATACATGTAGCTGGTCATATCGGCATAATCGCTGTTACCTTCGTAATGAACTGGTCTTGAAGGATCGGCAGCATGAATATAATCGTACATAGCTTGAAAGTTTGAACCAGAACCGGCCTCGTTGCCCAACGACCAAAATATAACGCTCGGGTGGTTTTTGTCGCGCTCAACCATACTTCTGGCACGATCGACACAGTTCTGTGTCCACTCAGGAAGACTTGTAGGTACCTGATCGCGAACACCGTGCGACTCAAGATTAGTTTCGTCCAACACGTAAATTCCATAGCGGTCGCATAGCTCGTACCACAGCACATTATTTGGGTAATGGCATGTACGAACTGCGTTAATATTGTTTTGTTTCATTATCTCAATGTCCTGAATCATTTGAGCCAAATCAACTGCACGTCCTTTTGTTGGGCTCGTTTCGTGACGATTCACCCCTTTTATCATTATCGGTTTCCCGTTAATCAGAAACTGTCCGTTGACAAGTGCTATTTCCCTAAAACCTACCTTACAGCTTTGGTATTCAACAACATTGCCAGCACCATCTATAACAGAAAGAACAAGCGTGTAAAGATTTGGATATTCGGCCGACCACTTCAGTGGATTAGTTACTGTTTGCTGAATGGTGAAATCGGCAGTTGAATTAAGAGCAATGTTTGTCAAATTAGCCGAATTGGTGAAGACGAGTGCATTTTGATTATCATATAATTGTGCTTGAACCTTGCATCCGTTGGCAGCTCCTGTTTTGTTGCACGCAACTGTTGCGGTAAGTTTAAATGCCGCATTGGTATATTGAGCATCGAGATCGGTGGTATAAGCAAAATCGTAAATATGAACATCGGGTACGGTATAAATATACACGTCGCGGAAAATTCCGCTCAAGCGAATGAAATCCTGATCTTCGAGCCAGCTGCCATCGCTCCAGCGGAACACCTGAACCGAAATATTGTTTGTGCCTGCTTTAAGGTATTTTGAAATATCAAATTCATCGGGAGTATAGCTATCTTCGGAATAGCCCACATAATTACCGTTAATCCATACATAAAAAGCCGATTCAACACCAGCGAAGTGCAGGATATTCTTCTTACTTTCCCAACCTGCTGGCAAGGTAAAGTTCAAACGATACGAGCCAACGGGATTAAAATTGGTTGGTGCTTTGGGTGGTGATATGTAATCGGATCCCGACCATGGATAGGTGACATTAGTATAAATAGGACGGTCGTAACCTTGTGTTTGCCAATTGCCTGGAACGGTGATATTGGTCCAGGTTGCATCATTAAATGTAGTTGTAAAAAAATCGGTTGACCTATCGGCAGGTTTGTTCACCAGCTTAAACTTCCACGTGCCATTCAACGACAAATAATTGTTAGATTTTGAAATGTCTCCGTCCATTGCCTGCGTTTGGCTATTATATGGCATGAGTGAGGCATGAGCGTCCAGACGGTTTACTTGGAAAATAGAAGGTTTACCATCCCATTCGCCGTTGGGTTGAGCAAAAGATATTATGCTGAGATGAACCAAAACGGCAAACAAGAATTG
>Ga0302286_10002730_pt1 | contig 12141 bp, 9 predicted proteins | sample III_Fen_E2_3_FD_198765 | JGI IMG/M metagenome (GOLD analysis project Ga0302286, IMG submission 198765) | Peat permafrost microbial communities from Stordalen Mire near Abisko, Sweden - III_Fen_E2_3 | ecosystem: Environmental > Terrestrial > Soil > Wetlands > Permafrost | place: Sweden: Abisko...
GATAAAGCTTGCATCGTTTTTAGTTTCTGATGAATACACGCCTGAAATTGTTCTGATAGTTGCTTTATAACGTCCTGCAATAGCTTCACAAGCGTCAGAGATTTCGCCCAACGAAGCGCGAACTCTTGCTGCTTCTACAGCTAACTCTAATAAGTTACCGTTTCCGGTTTTAGCACATTCGGTAATGGCAGCCAAAGCAGCTTGTACAGCAGCTTCGTCGCGGTTAGCACGCAATTCTTTCAATCGTTCGATTTGTTGAATACGAACTGCTGTGTTGTCCACTTCCAAAATATCGATTGGATCTTCTTTTTCCAACCGGAATTGGTTTACACCCACAATTACCTGACTTCCTGAGTCGATACGAGCCTGTGTACGTGCAGAAGCTTCCTCGATACGCATTTTAGGAACACCGGTTTCGATAGCAGCAGCCATACCACCCAATTTTTCTACTTCTTCGATCAATGCCCATGCTTTTTCAGCCAGTTCGTTAGTTAACGACTCAACGTAGTAAGAACCTGCCCATGGGTCAACCTCACGGCAAATATCAGTTTCCTGTTGAATATAAATTTGTGTGTTACGAGCAATACGAGCTGAGAAATCGGTTGGCAACGCGATAGCTTCATCCAACGCATTGGTGTGAAGCGATTGCGTGTGACCCAAGGCAGCAGCCATAGCTTCGATACAAGTACGACCAACGTTGTTGAACGGATCTTGCTCGGTCAATGACCAACCTGAAGTTTGCGAGTGTGTACGCAACGCCAATGACTTTGGGTTTTTAGGGTTGAATTGTTTTACGATTTTTGCCCACAACATACGTGCAGCACGCATTTTGGCAATTTCCATAAAGTGATTCATACCAATAGCCCAAAAGAATGACAAACGTGGAGCGAACGAGTCGATATCCATACCTGCATTTACTCCGGCACGAAGGTATTCAAGACCATCCGCCAGGGTGTAAGCCAACTCGATATCGGCAGTTGCACCAGCTTCTTGCATGTGGTAACCCGAGATAGAGATAGAGTTGAATTTAGGCATTTTTTGAGAAGTAAACTCAAAAATGTCAGCAATAATCTTCATTGAGAATTTAGGTGGGTAAATATAAGTATTACGCACCATGAATTCTTTCAAAATATCGTTTTGGATAGTTCCGGCCATTTCTTCCAGTTTAGCGCCTTGCTCCAAACCTGCATTGATATAAAATGCAAGGATAGGAAGTACAGCACCGTTCATGGTCATAGAAACTGACATTTTATTCAACGGAATACCATCGAACAATACTTTCATATCTTCTACAGAACAGATTGATACACCCGCTTTACCAACGTCACCAACCACACGTTCATGATCAGCATCGTAGCCACGGTGTGTAGCCAAGTCGAATGCTACCGAAAGTCCTTTCTGACCAGCAGCAAGGTTACGACGGTAGAATGCATTTGATTCTTCGGCAGTAGAGAATCCGGCGTATTGACGGATAGTCCAGGGCTGCATAGCGTACATTACCGAGTAAGGTCCGCGTAAGTATGGAGGAAGTCCGGCAGCATAGTTCAAATGCTCCATACCTTCCAAATCATCTTTTGTATAAAATGGCTTAACCGGAATCAATTCCGCAGTTAGCCAGCTACTATCTGCCTGCTGAACAGTAGATGCAGCTACGTTTTTAATATCTATATTTTTGAAATTTGGTTTCATTCTTTTTAGATTTTTAGAATAAAGAATAAAGAACAAAGACAAAAGAACAAAGACTTGTTCATGTCAGCGTATCAATACACTCAATCCAGTTTATTTTTAAATCCAATTATCATTTTTTGAATCTCCACGATTTTGTTTTGTAATGAAACAAAAACATCAAGCTCCATATAATTTAATTTAGATGCAATTGTTAGTTCAGTTTCAAGCTCATAAGAAGAACCAATAGACATTTCAAGAAAACGCGCAAAGTCTTTATTGCTTGACTTTGCAGAACCTTCGGCAATATTAGAAGGGATAGACACAGCAGAACGTTGCATTTGAGAAGTCAGTCCAAATCTTTCCTGATTTGGAAATGCATTTGTTACCCGATAAATATCAGTAACCAAATCCATCGATTTTACCCAAATATCCAATTTTCTAAAATTGTGCATATCTCTCGTCTTTGCTCTTTGTTCTTTTGTCTTTGATCTTAAGTCTTTGATCCTTGCTCTTTTGTCTTATACTAATTTTGCATTAAACGTTTTCAGCATATCAAGCACATTGGTTTTTACATTTACGAAATATTCAATTCCAATAGCTTTCAAGTCATCTGTACAAGCAGGAGCTCCTGCAACAACAAATTCGGCTTTACCCTTAGCCAGTGCATAAGCAGCTGGTGCAAGTTGAGCATATTCATCATCGCTCGAACAAAGAACAATAATATCCGCTTTAGCATCCAAAGCCGCTTTTACGCCTTCTTCCACTGTAGCGAAACCAAGATTATCAACAACTTCGTAACCTGCACATGCAAAGAAGTTACAAGAGAACTGAGCACGAGCCAAACGCATAGCCAAACTACCAATGGTCAACATAAATGCTTTTGGACGTTTAGCAGCTCCTTCAGTTGCAAAACGCAATGCTTCGAATTCGGCAGCACCACGTACTGGCAATAGTTTTTCTGTTCCTTTTCCACAACCACAGTCTTCTACAGTTTCAATCTGAACTTTGGCAGCAGCAGCTTCGTTGAAGTTAGGGAACTGGTTGGTTCCTAATAATACTTCGCGACGGCTTGATACAGATTTCAAACGAGTAGCAGCAGTTGCTTTAACGGCTTGTTGAACTGAACCTGAAGTAACAGCAGCAAAGAAACCACCGTTATCTTCAACATCAAGGAATAATTTCCAGGCTTGAGCAGCGATTTCGTTAGTCAAAGTTTCGATATAATAAGAACCGGCAGCAGGGTCAGCTACTTTATCGAAATGACATTCTTCTTTCAATAATAATTGTTGGTTACGGGCAATACGTTCCGAGAATTCGTCGGTTGGTTTGTAAATTGAATCGTAAGCCAAAACAGTAAGTGAGTTAACACCACCCAATGTTGCGCTCATAGCTTCAGTTTGAGTACGAAGCATATTTACGTTAGCGTCAAAAATGGTTTTGTTGAACGTAGAAGTTTCAGCGTGAATGCGCATTTTGGCTGCACATTTGCAAATACCATTAACAGTACTTTTGCAATCGTCTTTTTTGCATTCAGGTTGGTAAGCATCCACTATTTTAGCCCAAAGCAGACGGGCAGCACGGAATTTTGCAATTTCCATAAAGTAGTTGCCACTTACGCCAAAATTGAATTTTATTTTTTTAGCAGCCAACGAAGTATCCACTCCCGCATCGACAAGCGATGAAAGGTATTCGTTACCCCAGGCCAATGCGTAACCCAATTCCTGAGCCACAAAAGCACCGGCATTGTTCAACGTAGTAGCATTAACCGCAATTACGCGATAGAACGGTAATCCTGCAGCGGCTTCGATAAGTCCTTTTGCTTTAGCAACAATTTCTTCTTTCGTAAGCTCTTTACCGGCTTGCAACATGCGATTAATTGGATCAAATCCGATAGAACCCTGCAATTTTTTTACATCGTAGCCTTTAGCTTTGAAGTTGTCTGTAAGGATAGTTGCCAGTTGAGCAGCAGCATTTACACAAATACGGAAGTTCAGTTCAACACATTCTGCCTGAATGTTATTCAGCAAAACAGCAATGTAGTCTGCACTTAAATCTTCTTTTTTCAAAATAAAGCAAAGCGAAGTTGCACCTTTACAAAGCACTTCAAGAGCTTTTGCATTAGCTTCTTTAGCTGATTCCACAACGATGTCCTGGCGAACAAACCATTCGTTATCGGCTTTTGTTCCGCGTACGAATGGGAAAACACCCGGAGCTGCATCTTTAGTCTGCAAGCCAGCAATGTCTTCTGCACGATAGAAAGGCAACACGTTGAAGCCTTCGTTGGTTTTCCAAACGAGCTTCTTGCTGAAATCAGCTCCTTTGAGGTCGACTGTAATTTTATCCATCCATTGCTGTGTGCTAACCGATGGGAAATCAGCCAATAAATTCAATTTTTTTTCTGCCATAATATATATTGATTTTCGTAAATTCTAAGCGGGTGCAAAATTACTACTTTCTGTTGAGTTAGAAGAATTTTTTTGCAAGTAATTAGAGAAAAATTTCAGCAATGGAGAATAACTCTATTTTTTTAAAATAACCTCAATCTAAAAACTGTTTTAGATTGAGAATCAAGAAACTTCCAAAATATATTATTGTTTCCTTTTAATAAATACTCCTTAAAATATAAAATTAAGCAATTCAAATAAGAATAATTCCAACCAATATTATTCGCAGATAAAGAGTAGACGGTATTTTTCAAATGTCGAAACAAAATGCTTGAAACAGATACAAAAAAATAATGGACCGTAATAACATGTATTATTCTTATTGCAATAATCTTTACTATCTTTGTTTTTTTTAGAATCATTTAAAATACAACAAAATGGAAAATCAAAGAAACTGGCATACGAAGCATATAGAATCATTGAGTTTTGGTAATAGGATAGCCGATACTGTAGCAAAAGGTATGGGATCATGGAATTTTATAATTATCCAAACCGTATTAGTTGTTGCTTGGATGATATTGAACATGATTGGTTTTATGTATCATTGGGATGTTTATCCATTTATACTGCTCAATCTTTTATTTTCAACACAGGCGGCTTACGCAGCACCTATTATCATGATGTCGCAGAACCGTCAAAATGAACGTGACCGATTACATGCAGAAGAAGATTACAAGACAAATATAGATGCAAAAAAGGAAATTGAAGCATTGGCTGTCTTGTTGAAAAATATTGAAGTGGACAAACTGGATAAAATAATTCAGATATTAGTTGAAACAAAAAAAGATTGTCTACCAAACAAAGACAAATAATATAATTGTATTTTTGCAACTCAAATATAAATAAAAAATAACTCCAAATGAAAAAACTAAGGCATGTCATTTTAGTATTGATTGTTGCAAGCATTATGCTCTACGCAGTAATGCCGACTATAAATTTCGGATTTACAGGCTTTCCGATCATAATACTGGTTTTAACCGGAATCTGGACATTGTTGAACAATCCTTTCAATATTATAGCCGGGAAAAATAATGCTCCTACACTAAAAATAGATAAACCGGGTAAAATACCCTTAATCATCGTGGTGATAGTGGCTATTTATATCATAATTGTTCCATTTATTACCAGTTGGGCATTACTGCGTACCGACGATTACCGTAATTTAATAGGTAAAGTAGAAACGGAATCGAATCTGTCTAATCATATGTTACCCATTTCTATAGAGAAAATAAGGGTAGTAGACCAGTCGTTGGCGCAATTGCTGGGCGATAAGGTGCTGGGATCGCAACCTGCATTGGGTAGCCAGGTGACGCTTGGGACGTTTAATATCCAAAAAGTAAAAAACGATTTATACTGGGTGGCTCCACTGCTGCACTCGGGATTTTTCAAATGGCAAAAGAACATGGAAGGTACAAACGGATATGTAATGGTAAATGCCTGTAACGAACGCGATGTAAAACTGGTGCAGGAAATTGACGGAAAGAAAGTATTCATAAAATATCAGTCCGAAGCGTACTTTTTCGATAACCTTGAACGTTACCTGTATTTCCACGGTTATTGGAATGTGGGATTGACTGACTATTCGTTCGAAATTGACGATGCCGGAACTCCATACTGGGTGGTGACAAAATTTAAAAAGACCATCGGTTTTGCAGGAGAAGAAGCTCAAGGTGTAGTAATCGTAAATGCTCAGACCGGCGAAATTAATGATTATTCAATTGCCAACACGCCTAAATGGGTCGATAGAATTCAACCGGGAGAGTTTATTGAAACACAGCTAAACAACTGGGGAGAATACGTAAAAGGGTACTGGAATTTCTCCAACGAAAACAAACTGAAGATCACCGAACCGGTTTCGTTGGTTTACGGAGATGATAACAATGCATACTGGTATACCGGACTTACATCGGTGGGTTCCGACGAGTCGACAGTGGGTTTTGTACTGGTGAATACCCGTACTAAAAAAGCGGTTTGGTATAAACAAAGCGGCGCTACGGAATACGCAGCTCAAAATTCGGCTAAGGGAAAAGTTCAGGAAAAAGGATTCTCGGCATCTGCTCCAATTCCGTACAACATCAATAATATACCTACCTACGTAATGACACTGAAAGATAACGGCGGTTTAGTGAAAATGTATGCTATGGTAGCCATTGAGGATTATACGATAGTAGGTGTTGGCAACAACCTGCGTGAGGCGTTGATGGCCTATAAAAATGCCTACAACCAGACCGGCAATAAAATTAGTACGAAAAGCAAAACCGAGAAGAACATTATAAAATCTATAATTACGCGTATTAACGGCGATGTAAAAAACGGAAACACGTATTATTATTTCACGTTGAAAAACTTTCCAAAAATCTTTATAGGTTCTACACAGATTTCAAATGATTTTCCGGTTAGCAATTCGGGCGATAGTGTTTATGTAAGCTTCGACAATGACAACCAGGAAGTGATTGATATTTCATCGTTTAAAAATAAAAGTATAGGGAAATAAAAACCTTATCCTGTAGAACTACTTGCTTGTTGTGAAGTGGGTTAAGATAATGATAAATGTGCTGTTTCGGTTCTTACCGGAATAGCACATTTTCTTTTAATATTATGCAATTGGTTGTAAAATTTTTTCTTATTACGAATTGTTATATAAGTAATTGAAACTATATAATGTCGTATTTCTTAATTCTCCCACTTTCGTGTAAATTTGTGTAATTCGTGGTTTAATGATTATTTAAAACCACGAATTGCACGAATTCCCACAAATTAATTCGAGAAATAATTTGTGGAAATATGAATTGTCACGAATGAATATACGACATTTAATTGTTCGTCCTACTTATTTCATTTTTATTACAAAAAATCATTTAAAAAAATATGGAAACATTACCTTTGTAGTGTATAAAAAGCCAAGTATAACACTACAATCGATTTTGTTAAGCATATAAAAAATGAAATTCAAACAACGCATTCCCAGAGCAATCCGCCAATTATTTCAGTTATATTTAATCGTATTACTCATTTTTAGCTTGTTCCGTATTATTTTATTTCTGACTCAGACAGAAAGAATAGACACTTCGGTGGATAAAGCTGATATTTTGATTGCATTCCTAATGGGAATACGATTTGATCTGGTTATTTCGGGCTATATTCTTATTCTTCCATTCTTTATCCTGACAGTTCTATCATTCTTCAAAAGAACTTTTCCTGTAGTAAATGAAGTGCTGTTTTATTATGTTTACATCGCTTTTTCGATTGCTTTTCTGATATGTGCCATTGATATTCCTTATTTCAAACAGTTTTTCTCACGTTTCACCATTACCGGTTTCGAATGGTTGGGAAGTCCGAAGTTTGTATTTAAAATGATTATTGAAGAACCACGCTATTGGCTTATAGCTATTCCTTTCCTATTTTTTGTTTTTGTATTTTACAAAGCTTTCAGGAGAATTATTTCCAATTCGCGAGAAACATCGCCGCTACCTCTAATTCCTAAAATAGGATTATATCTGCTTTGCCTGGGACTTATATTTGTAGGAATTCGGGGACGTGTGGAGAAGAAATCGCCAATACGCGTTGGTACAGCTTATTTTTGTAACAATCCATTTCTGAATCAATTGGGATTAAACCCCAACTTTACGCTTTTCAGAAGTTATCTGGACAGTAAAGAAGAAAGCAACAAAACAGTGGAATTGATGAACGACAGTGTAGCTATAGCCAATGTGCAGCATTACCTAAATATCCAACGACCGGGCAAAGATTTTCCATTGCTCCGACAACGAAACACAGGCAAAGTCAGACCACATAAGTACAATGTAGTGCTGATTATTATGGAAAGTATGAGTGCGGCTAAAATGGAACGAGGCGGAAACACCAATCATCTTACACCGTTTCTCGATAGTATTTCGCATCAGGGGTATTATTTCAGCAACGCTTATACGGCCGGAATTCATACTTTCAATGGTATCTTCAGTTCGTTATTCTCAATGCCCGCTCTGTTTCGCCAGCATCCTATGAAAGAAAGTGCCATTTTAAAATATCACGGACTATTCAGCACATTGAAAGAAAAGGGATATTCAACAGCCTACTTTACAACCCACGACGGTCAGTTTGACAATGTAGAAGGTTTCCTGAAAAACAACGACTGCGAAACAGTCATTTCACAGGCCAATTATCCTGAATCGGAAATTAAAACCACACTGGGTGTACCGGATAAATACATGTTTGAATATTCCATGCCTATAATAAATAAACTAAGCGAAAAGAAGAAACCATTTGTTGCAGCATTTATGACTGCCAGTGACCACGGACCATATTACGTACCCGACTACTTTCATCCCCGAAGCAGCGAATTGAAAAAACAAGCGACCGAATTTGCCGACTATTCCCTGCAGAAGCTGATAGAGCTGTCCTCTAAACAAAAGTGGTTTAAAAACACGCTGTTTGTATTTGTTGCCGACCATGGTGCACCCATAGATAATACGTACGATATTGCGTTGGACTATAACCACGCACCATTGCTGTTTTACGCTCCAAACATTATCAAGGAACCTAAAACTCTGGATTGCATGGCGGGACAAATAGATATTTTTCCGACCATTATGGGACTACTCAAACAGCCTTACGCCAATAACACTCTTGGCATAGATCTGTTGAGCGAAAGTCGTCCGTACATTTTCTTTAATGCAGATGACAAATACGGCGTGATAGATCGGGATTGGTTACTGATTGCCAAAAACGATGGTTCGAAAAAGCTCTACAAATATCAGAGTAAAGACACCCATAACTATGCACCCGAACACAAAGAACTGATGGAAGAAATGAACAAATACGCCGCTTCGAACCTCCAGACATTCCAATATTTGATTCTGAAAAAGAAACAATAAATCTCCAATCACACATTATAAGCGTGCAAACTCAGGGGATTCCTGAGTTTGCACGCTTTTTTCATACTAATTATAAAACATTAGAGTTACAGAAGTTAAGCAATCCTAATTTTTCAACTTGAAAAATGGATATTCTCTTTTTAGATAGTATTTTTGTAAGGTAAACTTACAAGTTAGAATACCTATATGAACACAAAAGAATTATCAACTTCGCTTCGGACAGTGATTTCGAGCCTTCACAAAGGATTGCGCAAGCAGTTGTATTCAACAAATGCTTACTCAATGACCGAAATTGACACAATCAGACATTTATATCATTCCACTTCTCTGTTACCATCTGAACTGGCAGCTTTGACAAGGATTAAGACTCAATCCATGTCACAGATATTAAATAAAATAGAGAAACACGGCGTCATTCTGCGAACACCTTCAGAAACAGACAAACGCAAAGTATACATCTCGCTGAGCCCTTTCGGACTGGAAATGGTAAAGAAAATCAAATATGACAAGGACGAATGGCTACAGGCTGCTATTGAAAAAACACTTACCTCAGGAGAAAAAGAATTGCTTGAAAAGGCTTTGCCCGTACTCCACAAACTAATTGAAAACAAATAAAAAAGAGATTGTATGGAATGGTATCATTATTTCAGTGGAGTTTTTGCAGGAGTTTTTTTGTCAAACTCTGTACCTCATTTTGTGAAAGGTATTTGCGGTGATAAATTCCCCACACCGTTTGCAAAACCGCACGGCAAGGGACTTTCATCACCGGCACTAAACGTGGCGTGGGCATTACTCAACATGGTAATAGCTTATTTATTTTTCATATTTTCAAAATTATCCTTTCAGGATAATCTTTCATTAATTACATCTTTTGCCGGATTTGCCATTATGAGCTTAATTTCAAGCAAAGGATTTGCAAGCAAACACAAAGAATAAGAATAAAAAGTTAGTTTAGTTTTCATGACAACAAAAATAAGCACATTCAGAGCCTTCCGTAGCCGCAACTATTGTTTGTATTTTGGAGGACAGTCTGTCTCACTCATTGGCACCTGGATGCAGCGCACCGGGGTAAGTTGGGTAATTTACACAATGACTCATTCGGCTTTCATGCTCGGTATTACCATGTTTGCCACTCAGTTCCCCTCCTTTCTGCTCTCGTTGTACGGAGGCATTATTTCGGATAGGTATGACCGTTACAAAATTATGCTCGTAACCCAAATAGCCGCCATGATACAGGCTGTATTGCTGGCCGTATTGATGATTACGAACCATTATGAAGTATGGAGTATACTCACGCTAAGCGTAATCCTGGGTATCATCAATGCCTTTGATATGCCAGCGCGGCAACCGCTTGTTCACGAAATTATACACGACAAAGCCGACCTGCCAAACGCACTTGCTCTCAACTCTTCGATGGTCAATCTGGCTCGGGTAATTGGTCCGGCCATGTCGGGTATTATTCTGCAAAGGCTGGGCGCAGGTATTTGTTTTTCGTTGAACGCACTGAGTTTTGTGGCAGTAATAACGTCATTGTTGCTTATGAAACTACCGCCTGCTGCACAACACCCGGCACAAAAGAAAATTGCGACCGAGCTGAAAGATGGTTTTGTGTATATAAGAAACACACCTGTCATTGGTATGACATTACTTATGCTTAGCTGTATGAGCCTGTTGGTATTGCCTTACAATACGCTTTTACCCGTATTTGCCAAGGTTATTTTTAAAGGCGACGCCACCACTTTTGGGTATATCAACAGTTTCATTGGTGTAGGTGCATTGGGAGGTGCTTTCTTTCTGGCATCATTAAAACCCGGAGCTGACCTTAAAATTGTATTGCTTATTAATACGGTTATTCTGGGCGTCAGTCTGATGTTATTCTCGCATATCAGTTATTTCCCGTTGGCCATGCTGTTTGCTAGCACATGCGGTTTTGGCATGATGTCGCAAACCACCATTGGCAATACTATTGTACAAATTCATGCCGCCCCACACATGCGGGGACGAGTAATGAGCTTTTTTGCACTGGCATTTTTCGGCATGTTGCCGCTGGGCAGCCTGCTTGTGGGTGCCATATCCCAACGGATCGGAGCCCCAAACGCCTTGCTTTGTCAGGGTGCGATAGCCATAATCGTTGCGATTACATTTTCCGGCTTTCTGCGAAAAGACAAATTAGACAGAAAGGAAATAAAGAAAATTGCTGATGAAGAAAATCTGATTACAAAGACTATTTGAAATAACAAGTATCACAATTAAAACAATAGAATGGAATCAAACAACACAAATACCGCCTTGCTGGTCATGGATATGCAGACATCCTTACTTGCCAGACTTTCTGATGCCGCAGCATTTATCAGCAACGTGGACAAAGCCAGAACTCATGCACGCACCAACAACATACCCGTACTCTACATAGTGGTAGGTTTCAGACCGGGAATGCCTGAAATAAGCTCAAATAACAAAAGTTTCTCTGCTTACAAGGAACTGCTGACCAATGTCAGCATAGAGGACTGGAAAAAAATCGACCCTAAGATATCACCATTAGAAAACGAAATAGTGATTACGAAACGTCGTATTAGTGCATTCACGGGTAGCGACCTCGAAGTAATATTACGGGCACACGGCATTCAGCACCTAGCACTCACAGGCATTGCAACCGGCGGCGTGGTACTTTCCACCGTGCGCGAAGCTGCCGACAAAGATTACCGCATAACTGTACTATCCGATGGTTGTGCAGATGCCGATCAGGAAGTGCACCGCATACTCACCACCAAAATATTTCCACGCCAGGCCGACGTGATTACTGTGGAAGAATGGTGTAACATGTAAATAAACCATTCTTCTCTGACGCTTTCAGGTGCAAACAAGAAAAAAACACCCTCCTCTAAAAAATATTTTACTGACTCTATGATTTTTTATCCTTTTCTGCGAATAATATAGAAAACATTAAATACTCAAAGTGGAAAAGGATAAGTTTATTTCAGTCATTAAGGACTATCAAAATCTGATTTACAAGATTTGCTGTTCCTATTGCTCAAATGCCGAAAACAGAAAGGATTTGCAGCAAGAGATTCTAATTCAATTGTGGAATTCATTTTCTAAATTTGACGGACGCGCTAAATTATCAACATGGATTTACCGAATTGCATTGAATACGG
>Ga0302286_10002731_pt1 | contig 12135 bp, 9 predicted proteins | sample III_Fen_E2_3_FD_198765 | JGI IMG/M metagenome (GOLD analysis project Ga0302286, IMG submission 198765) | Peat permafrost microbial communities from Stordalen Mire near Abisko, Sweden - III_Fen_E2_3 | ecosystem: Environmental > Terrestrial > Soil > Wetlands > Permafrost | place: Sweden: Abisko...
GCAAGCCGAATCCTGCCTTAAGACCTTCGTTTGAAATGAATAAAACAACTAAAAATATCAGGGAAGTCTGGCGGTTGGATACAAGGGTAGGCATATATGGTAAACCGGCAGTAGGAACTGAACTGGTGTACTATGGGGATGATTTTGGATATATGAATGCTGTATCCCTGAAAAATGGCGTTGCGGCTTGGAAGTTTAAAACCGGAAGCAGGATTATATCCTCACCGGATGTCTATTTAGATAAAGTAGTATTTGGCTCTACCGACGGGAATATCTATTGTTTGAATTCATTTACCGGAAAATTACTCTGGAAATATGAAACTAAGAAAGCTGTAATGGGTTGCCCGTTGATTCAAAAGGATACCGTTTTTATCGGGGGAAGTGATGGTAGTTTTCGAGCGTTGAATTTAAAGAACGGAACACAGTTCTGGCAGTTTGCAGAATTAAAGAATTATGAAGAAGCACTTCCGGTTGTCACTTCCGATAAGGTTTATTTCGGAGTCTGGGATACTTATTTCTATGCCCTGAACAGAAAGGATGGTAAGTTAGCCTGGAAATGGAATAACGGAAATGCCGGAATTCACTATTCACCTGCGGCGGTAAAACCTGTTGTTTCAAACGGAAAAGTATTTATTACAGCTCCCGACCGTTATTGGACTGCATTAAATGCCCAAAATGGAACGATCGTGTGGCGGACAAATAAACATGAGGTGCGTGAGACTGAAGGGCTCTCAGAGGATGGAAGTGTGGTTTACAGTCGTTGCATGAACGATAGTGTAGTCGCCTTGGATACCCGTACAGATACACCGGACATCATATGGAAAAAGAGTGCCGGGTATGGGTACGATCATAATCCAAGCATGCTGACCAACCGGGATGGCGTGATAGTGTTCGGAACCAAGAATGGGGTACTCACAGGCATTGATACTACCAACGGTTCTGTATTGTGGACCTATAAGATCGGAAACTCAATTATCAACACCGTCACCATTTTACCAAAAAAAGAATGTATACTTACAACTTTCGAAGGAGTTGTAGCCAGAATAAAATATTGAAAGTATGAAACTTAATAAAATTGCCCGCTTAATAGGAGCAGACCTTAAAGGTATTCCGGATCAACCTGTCAATTGGTTATTAACCGACAGCCGTTCATTATCATTCCCGGCAGAGAGTTTGTTTTTTGCTATTCGCACCAGCCGGAATGACGGGCACAACTACGTTCAGGAGCTTTACCAGCAGAACCTGCGTTATTTTGTAGTAAGTGAAATGCAGCCTGAATATGATAAACTAACCGATGCTGTTTTTCTGAAAGTTACCGATACCCTGCAGGCCTTGCAAACCCTGGCGACTGCCCATCGGTTGGCATTCAAGATACCGGTCATTGGGATTACGGGTAGTAATGGTAAAACAGTTGTAAAAGAATGGCTTTATCAGCTGTTGCATACCGATTATCGTATTGTACGGTCCCCACGCAGTTACAACTCCCAACTCGGGGTGCCATTATCAGTCTGGGCATTAAATGAAAATACTCAACTGGGCATATTTGAAGCCGGCATTTCGGAAATGAACGAAATGGAGCATTTGCAGAAAATTATACAACCTACTATCGGTATCTTTACCAACCTGGGAGAAGCCCATCAGGAAAACTTTACGGGACTGAAACAAAAATGTGAAGAGAAATTGAAGCTTTTTACACAGGCAGAAACCCTAATTTATTGTTCCGATAATAAGCTGGTGGAGATCTGTATCGCACAATCCGGATTCAAAGGCAGATTATTTTCTTGGGGGAACAGTGTAAAAGCAGATTTACAGGTGCTGAAAGTAGTGAAAACAGCAACAGGCACGAACTTATCCCTGAAATACAACGAAACTGAAATGTCGGTTATCATTCCTTTTACCGATGATGCTTCAATTGAAAACGGGTTGCAATGTGTAGCGGTCATGCTGCAATTAGGCCTTGGTATAAAAGAAATAGCAAAACGGATCTTAGACCTGGAAGCAGTGGCTATGCGGCTTGAAGTCAAGGATGGAGTCCGTAATTGCCTGATTATAAATGATAGTTATAATTCTGATCTGAACTCATTGGCTATTGCCCTTGATTTTCTGAATCAACAGGCTACCGCTAAAAACCTTTCGAAAACACTGATCCTGTCCGATATCCTGCAAAGCGGACAATCTCCGGATGAATTATACAAAACTGTTGCGGAGTTGGTAAAAAACAAGAATATACAGCGCATCATAGGGATCGGAACTGAAATCTCAAAACATGAATCCGAATTCCAGTCATTGGACAAAACATTCTTTGAACATACCGAAGATTTTCTTAAATCCACACTGGTTCGTGAGTTGAGAAATGAAATAGTCCTGCTTAAAGGTTCCCGAAAATATCATTTTGAAGATATCTCCGAAAAACTGGAACTGGTTACTCATGAAACTACGCTGGAGGTAAACCTGAATGCATTGGTGGATAACCTGAATTATTTTCGTTCAAAGCTTCGTCCGGAGACTAAGATGATGTGTATGGTTAAAGCCTTTGCTTATGGAAGTGGTGCCGTAGAAGTGGCCCGTACACTGCAACATAACCGGTGTGACTATCTGGCAGTGGCAGTGGCTGATGAAGGTGCTGAATTACGCCGGGAAGGTATCCGTATTCCTATCATCGTTATGAATCCTGAGAAAGGTAGCTTTGGAATGATATTCGACAATAAGCTTGAACCAGAGATATACAGCTTTCGTTTGCTCGATGCGTTTGTTGTTGCGGCTGAAAAGTTAGGCCTGACCGATTATCCGATCCACATAAAGATAGATAGCGGTATGCACCGCTTAGGTTTTGAACAGCAGGACATGGAGCAACTGCTTGCCAGGCTCAAAAATCAGAATCAGGTGAAAGTGCGTTCTGTATTCTCTCATCTGGCAGGTTCGGATGATGCTAAATTCGATGCCTTTACAAGACAACAGATATCGGCCTTTACAACCTGTGCAGATCAGTTGTCGGCTGTCTTTTCACATTATATCATGCGTCATATCCTGAACTCGGCTGGGATTGAAAGATTCCCGGAATATCAGTTTGATATGGTACGTTTAGGGATCGGGCATTACGGCATCAGCTCGTTGCCGGATGTGAACCTGAAACAGGTATGTGCGCTGAAAACTGTTATCCTGCAGATCAAAAATGTAAAAGCAGGTGAAACGGTAGGGTATGGCCGCAAGGGTATAGTCAACGTTGATAAACGGATTGCTATCATTCCAATCGGCTATGCTGATGGCTTTGACCGTAAGTTGGGGAATGGAGTAGGAGAGGTGCTTATCAATGATCAGCGTGCTAAAGTTATCGGCAATGTCTGCATGGACCTGGTTATCATCGATGTAACCAATATAGAAGCCAAAGAGGGAGATGTCGTTGAGATCTTTGGTGATCATTTGACCATATCCGAAGTGGCAAACTGGCTAAAGACCATTCCGTATGAAGTGCTTACCAGCGTTTCAAGAAGAGTGAAGAGGGTTTATTTCCAGGAATAGTTTAGTTGATTAAGTTGATTCAATTGTTTAAGTAGACTGGTTAATAGTTCAGTCAATCAAAAGAATAACACTATCTATTAAATACTAAATTTAGAACTAAGACCAACCAATTAACCAATCAATCAACAAAACACAATGATCCTTGTTCTTATTCAACAAATTGCTACTGCCAACGTATTGATTAAAAGTGCATCCATACTGGCTACCCAGCTTCAGAAACCATTTGGATTGCTGTGTTTTGTTGATACTGACGAACAGCTTGTTGTCCGCGAAGAGGAATTGAATAAATTGATGATTGAAAACACTCTGGATAAAACACAAATTGTTGTTCGGAATATTAAGTTGAATACCATTACTTCGGTTTGTGAGGAGTTGGAGGCTGCCTTTCTATTTATACAGTTGCCCGGTGAAAATACAAAATCGATCCGTAGTTTGTTGAATGATTGCCGGGAGCTGCGCATTCCGTATTTGTTTTACAAGGATTCATTCCCGGCATTAAACCTGACAAAAGTGATTCTGCCCATAGGCTTCCTGGAAGAAGAACTCGAGAAGGCGCAATTTGCAGCCGCTTTTGGACGCTTTTGCGGCTCAAAGGTAAAAATGCTTCTTGCCAATGATTACGGCTCTAAGGCGGCAACTAATGCGGAAAAAATGAAGCTTCTGTTCGATAAGTTTGATTTTACCTATACGCTTGAAAAAGCCTCAAAGGATAGTTTTAAGGTAGAGGCAGAATCCATTCAGGTTGCTGAAAAGGAAAATGCAGGAATCATCATTATTTCTGCATCGCGTGATTACGGACTGGATGATATCCTGTTCGGACCTAAGGAATACCATGTGGTGAAAAAGTCACCGATACCTGTACTCCTGGTAAACCCCCGTGGAGATTTATATGCCCTGTGCGACTGAATCCAAACCATACAAAAACAGCCTGTTATCGTTGATCCGATAACAGGCTGTTTTAATTTTGGGAAGTTTATACCACATAGAATCTGGTAGTCCCACTCCAGCTCTTGCCGCCGTTCAGGGCTTGCATGCCGGTTACCTCTGCCGGTAACTTCAGGTTTGGTGCATTGATTGCCCAGGTCTGTGGTTCGGGGCATACCCAGTCCACCTCACCACCATTGTTCCACAAGGTCCAGTGCTTGAATTTGCTGTCAACTTCATAATGCACACTGATATTGTCCTTAGTATTGGTCAGGATGGCACCGTGATAGGTTCTCCCGTTCTCCTGGATACCTTCATCGGTAAGTGCAATCTCAATCGGTGTTCCGGTAGGGTTGATTCCTTCCGTACGGAGCAATGCTTCTTCTTCGGTCAGATCCAGCAGATTGCCTGTTGGTAAGCCGCGATCGGATAATTCCCACTGCTTTCCGGCAGACAGTCGTAATTTATAATCCGAGCGGACAGTATCTTTTGAAAATGGAAGCCTTAAAGGAGTGTGATATCCTACACCAAGAGGCATCGGTTTTGTTCCTAAATTGGTGAAGGTAATAATATGGGTTAATTCTTTGTCCGAAAGGATAAATCTGATTTTACAGGTGAACTCATGAGGAAAATTCTCATAGATCGCATTGTTAATCCTATTTGAGAAGAAGCTGGCTTCAACCTCAACGGCATCTGAAGAATAACGGGTCCTGGTAATGGTGAACGGCTCCGATTTAATGATTCCGTGATGATAGTTGTTCTGTGCAGGAATTGTAATTGGAAATACATAATTCTTTCCTGCAAAACTGTATTTTCCATCTTCAATCCTGTTAGGTGGAAAAAGCAATGGTACTCCATATATCTGTGGTCGGCTCTTGAAAGTATCCATCTCCTCAGCTGTTGGCGTCCGTAGGATATCAACCTGTTTTTCTTTGTTATAGAGTCTTACCAGATTTGCACCTACCGATGGGACGATTATTGCTTCGTAAACATTGGTCTCGAGTAAAATGGCTTCTGTTCCATTCCAGTTAATCTTTTCTATATTCATTGTTATTGTCTCTTTGTTTGAAGGATGTATAGTTCCCTGCTAATTCTATGTTTTGCAAATTTACTAAATAGTTGCGAATAGTGCTTTGTTTCAGAAGAAAAAATGTCATATTCTTTAAGCCCCGGTTTCTTCGTCTGTGTGTGAAGTGAACTAAAATGCAGTATCCGGCTGTTGGCAATACGTATAAAAGCAGAAGAGGTGTGCAGAATCTGCATACCTCTTCCTTAAATATTAAGCTTAAATCAGTTGTTTAGTTGACCGGGCTTAGTTCTGCTGTTGCATTGATAGTTACTGCATCGCCAACCATTGCTGCCGGGAACTTGTTCCCGATGCCAAATTCCGTTCTGTTCAAAAGGCCGGTAATGGTAAAGACTGCAATTTCCTTCTTGTTCGTGGGGTTCGTTACTTTTCCTTCGAATACTACATCCAGTACCACCACGCGGGTAATTCCATGCATGGTCAGGTTGCCGGTCAGCTTATATTCATTCCCTTTGATGTTTTTCAGCAAAGTACTCTTGAAAATTAATGTCGGGTATTTTTGAGCATCAAAGAAGTCCTGGCTTTTCAAGTGTGTGTCACGCTGCGGTTCATCGGTATTAATACTTGCTATCTGGGCTGTCAATTCTATTTTAGCATCGCTGTAATCAGGTTTTGTGGTGACGGCAGTTATTTTAAATTGTTTAAAATTACCGGTTACATGTGATATTAACAGATGTGAAATGCTGAATCCCAGCCTGGAATGAGCTGGATCAGTTACCCAGGTTTGCGAAAAAGCGGTACTTGCAAATAGTACCAGTATCAACGAAAGACTAATTTTTTTCATAATTGTTTGTTTTGATTTTTGGAAAAGAGAGTTAGTTCTGATTCATAATGGCTTATGTTCCATTTTTTTGCATCTGATTGAACTAGCCTACTAAAAGGGAATATCAAAACCCATTAATGACGGTTGTTTCAGATACAGGATATTTGTTTTAAAACATGTTTAACCGGCATTTTGTTCTTTTAAAGATCTATTTTTCCGGATAAATGTTTCTAAGGCAAGTTGTATTCAGGGTGGTTCTGAAAATACGGTTCCTCTATCTCTTAGAATGAAAAAAAGTCATGCTATCCCTTCCTGAGGATAACATGACTTGATGTTTTAAAGCTATTGAGTTCCCTGGCGTCGGGAATTGGTACCTGCTTGTTTACAGGAATTGTAGTATCATATCTCTTTTATAAATACAGTTCACCAAAGTATTCAGGACAATGAAAATCGGGTTTTTCTGTTTTGACAGGACTCCAGGTAACAAAATGCATCGAATCGGTACCATCGGCACATTTATAAAAATTACCCAATAGTTTATTCGGTAAATTTGCAGGATCTATCCCTATGAGTTTAAAGGGTATTTCTACTGTCAGTTCCCATTCAAACGAACCTTCCATTTCATTAAATGCCCTGCGGCCAATGGAAGGGGCGCGTTTTATGGTAAGCAATTCCTCTTTCGAAAAGAGAACTACTTCCTCAAACCTGCTTTTACGGGTAGATGCGGAACAGGTACCGATGCAGTTGAACTCAAAGTTGGTATACTTGTCAGCTCCTGCAGGCATACAAAAGAATTCCACACAGCTGTCTTCGTGCACAGGATCCTGATCATTGGAATAAATGGCCCGTAACATACTTCCCCGTACTGAATATTTGATAAAAATGCTGTTTTTTGACCGGGCGATATTAAATTGAGTGATCGGACGGTAGGGATATTCAGTTGCCCAGTTTAATTTATCTATCGCATCCAACACACCTAAATCGTCAAGAATATCTCTTGCCGATTCAATATCGATATCATCTAAAGCTCCGATATATGGAATAATTAAGCTTTTCATAGTTCCCTTTGTAAATAAATTTTTGCAATATTAGCCAATAATTCTGACAAATACGCTTTTTAAACAGGTTTTTTTTGTGATATTATAACCTAAACGATGTTAATGCAACTAAATCAGCTTCTTGGCATTATCCTCTCAAATAAATCTGAAGGGATAGCACTCTGAAAAAAAGGACAAACCTTCCAGATTGGCTGATTTGTCCTTTTAGTTGACTTCTTAAAAACAAACTGTGTGCTTAAGCAATAGCGGCATTTTCAGCCCTCTTAAATCCAGTAACAAGCTCGTCTATAATTTCCTTCACCGAGGTGATCTTGGTTGCCAGGTAGGCGTTGCTGCCTGCAAAGGCATACCCTTTATCCATTTTCCCCTGGTATGCGTTGTAAAGTGCCAGGATAATACAATAGGGCACTTTGGTGTAGTCACAGGTGTGCAAACAATTGTACGGGCATGACTTCGGTTTGGTAAGGCCTAGCTTTACTCTCTCAAGAAACTCACCTTTCAATGCACGGCCGGGCATACCTACCGGGCTTTGAATGATTTCAACATCATGGTCATGCGCCTTGATGTAGGTTTCCTTAAACTTGATATCTGCATCACACTCCTTTGTGGTGACAAAACGGCTGGCAATTTGTACGCCCTTGGCCCCTAACTGCATTAGTTCGTAAATATCTTCGCCTGTATAAATACCACCGGCTGCAATAACAGGAATCTCCTGATTGTATTTCTCTTCGAAGATGGCTACTTCTTTCACGACTTCCGGAATCAGTTTCTGAATAGAGAAGTTCTCATCTTCAATCTGAACCGTTTTAAATCCTAGATGTCCGCCCGCTTTCGGGCCTTCTACTACTACCAGATCAGGTAAATAATCATACAGTGTTTTCCACTTTTCACAGATAATTCGCGCTGCCCTGGCTGACGATACTATGGGAACCAGCTTGGTGGTGCAGTCCGGAGTCCGGTATTTTGGTAAATCCATCGGTAGACCCGCACCTGCAAAGATAATATCCGCTTTTTCAGCGATGGCTGTTTTGACCATATCACTGAAATTCGTCAACGCCATCATGATGTTTACGCCAATGATGCCTGATGATTTTTCTTTTGCTTTTCTAATTTCCTCACGCAGGCCAATTATACAAGCTTCCATATAGTCTTTCGCAGTATTGCGATAGATAAGACCGATTCCCGCACACGAAATAACGCCTACTCCCCCTTCATTTGCAACGGCAGACGCTAAACCGGATAAAGAAATTCCGACACCCATACCTCCTTGTATTATTGGTATGCGAGCTATCAGATTTCCAATTTTTAAGTTATTCATATTGCACATTTTGATATTATTTGTGCAAATGTACGAATTATTAGGCAATTAAAGTGAAGACTTTAATGTATCTATCATACATTTAACAGTATTCTTGCTGTTATTAGCACGTTTTTGTGTAAATATGAAAGAAATCATCATTTTCAGAAAATTGATGGTGATTCCGGTCCCTTTTTACGGATGATTTCCGGAATTAGGAAATTCTATCAAAACATAGTATCTTTGAATTCAAAATTTTAAAAGTATCCACTTTAGATATGACTTTTACTGCAATTGACTTTGAAACTGCCCATGCCAGTTTCCCCTGTGAAATTGGCCTGACCCGCGTTCGGGATGGTCAGATACTTGAATCTAAATCCTGGTTAATAAAACCGGCTTGCTACCCGTATATGAATCCCTGGAATCAAAAAGTGCACGGCATTTCCTCCCATGACGTATCTACTGCCCGTACTTTTGAAGAACTTTGGGGCGAACTCATGCCCTGGATGGAAGATACCGTTATGGTAGCCCACAATGCTGCTTTTGATATGCGGGTGTTGCGCGCTGCGTTGGCTTATTACGACCTGGCTATTCCCCGGGTTGAGTATTTTTGTACGGTCAGTCTTTCCCGGAAAGTATGGAAACAGCTGCCCAGTCATTCCCTGGATGCTGTCAGCAGGTTTCACAATATCCAATTCAACCACCACCGGGCAGGTGATGATGCCGAAGTATGTGCTATGATCGCCCTGAAGGCTTTTGAAGCTATTGAGGCACAGAATATACAGGATGGACTTTGTAAGACGGGATTGTTGCTTAAAAAGCTTTAAAACAGGGAATATTAACCTGTATGAACTTGATAAGTAAGTTCACAAATAAATTGTCCTGTAATTTACTTCGTAGACTCTTGTAAAGTGAACGGTCTGAATGCGGAATTTATAGACTAGGAAAACTTACACATTAAAAGTTGAAGTGATTTAAAAATAAGAATACGATTTTAAATGTGAAGGTGTTGTGTTTCATACTGGAACTTAATAATTATAAAATGAGGTGGTTCGATGAATAAACCTTATTTTTTTTCACTCTCAGTAGAAAACCTTATTCCCTCATTTCATAAATCCATTCCCATAAATAACAGCAATCAGGCACTAGTTGTAATTTACAATTCCGGTTATATACTTTTCAATAAATAAGGGAATTAGGGTTGTGGTTATATCGTTTGTTTTTTCTACTTAGGGTAAAAAATAAGAAATAAGGTCTCCGCTTTTCAGGCATTATAAACTCTATTTGGAATAGAGTTTTCTGGCATTATCCTTTGTGTGTTACACAAACTATTTCGATTCTTAACTGAATATAGTTCATTAAAAAAGGTTTATTGAAATGAATTTCAATAAACCTTTTTTGTTTGTAAATGAAGTGACTCTTTTAAACTGATTTTATTCCTGTTCAAAGTCGTATCCCCTTCATCCTGTTCAATCTGATATCATTGTCAGCGCTGAATTATATTCCCAGGGAAGCGCGTACTGCTTCGATCTTTTTATTGGCTGTTGCGTCAGCTGCATCATATTCCCCGCGGGTTTTCATGTCGCCACGTACTTCTATGTAGAATTTGATCTTTGGTTCTGTGCCCGAAGGTCGTACCGATATCTTCGTACCATCCTCGGTAAAGTATTGCAATACATTGGAAGTGGCAGGCATGATCAGGTCGGTCACTACATGGGTGTCCAGGTTAGTCATCTTCAGGGCTTCATAATCTTTTATGTATTTGACTTTCGATCCTGCAATTTCCTTTGGTGGATTGGATCTGAAATTCTTCATCATGTGAATGATTTCCTCTGCACCCGATTTGCCTTTCCGAACTACCGATATGCCTTTATCTTTTCCAAACCCGTATTCAACGTAGATGTCCTGTATTAATTCAAACAGTGTCTTGCCATTGTCTTTTGCCCAGGCAGCAATCTCTGCCATCATGGCACAAGAGGATACAGCATCTTTATCACGGGCAAATTCTTCAGGTAGGAACCCGTAGCTTTCTTCCCCGCCACCGATATATTGTTTCTTGCCCTCATTTTCACGAATCACGGCTGCAATCCATTTGAATCCGGTGAAACAATCGAAGCATTCCACCTCATTCCGTTCGGCGATTTGCTTGATAATCTCAGTTGTTACAATGGTTTTTACGATATATTCGTTGCCATTCAGTTTACCCAGCTCTTTCCAGCGGCGTATCAGGTAGTAGATAAAGAGCATGGCTGTCTGATTTCCATTCACCAGGATCCATTCGCCTTTGTCATTCTTAACTGCAATTCCCAGTCTGTCTGCATCAGGGTCGGAGGCCATCACGATATCGGCATCCGTTTCAATGGCTTTTTTCACGGCCATATCCAGTGCTGCCGGTTCTTCCGGGTTCGGGGATACTACTGTGGGGAAATTACCACTGGTAACATCCTGTTCCGGTACGTGGATAATGTTGTTGAAACCGTACTCCTTCAAGGCCCGGGGGATGAGCCTGACTCCGGTCCCGTGAATCGGGGTGTACACGATTTTCAGGTCGCTGTTGCGTTTTATGGCTTCCGGTGAAAGGGAAAGTGTTTTGATACAGTCGATAAAGGCTTTATCGATCTCTTCGCCGATACTCTCAATCAGGGCCGGATTGCCTTTGAATTTGATATCAGCCACATTGGTGATTTTATTTACCTCGGTGATCACGTTCACATCATGGGGGGCAATCATTTGCGCCCCATCATCCCAATACGCTTTATACCCGTTGTATTCTTTCGGATTGTGAGAAGCTGTCAGGATGATTCCGCTCTGGCATCCCAGCTTGCGGATAGCAAAAGAAGCTTCCGGGGTAGGACGGAGGTCTTCAAATAAATAGACCTTGATACCGTTCGCCGAGAATATATTGGCTGAGATCTCTGCAAACTTGCGGCTGTTGTTGCGACAATCATGCCCGATCACCACGCTGATCTGAGGTATGGCCGGAAATTGGGCTTTCAGGTAATTGCTTAAACCCTGGGTGGCGGCACCTACGGTGTAAATGTTCATCCGGTTGGTCCCGGCACCCATGATCCCGCGTAATCCTCCTGTCCCAAATTCCAGGTTCCGGTAAAATGATTCAATTAATTCAGTCTTATCCTCAGCGTCCATCATCCGACGGACATCGGTTTTTGTTTCTTCGTTGTAATTACCATTCAGCCAAGTTTGTGCTTTTGCGAGCACCTCGGTTAATAATGCATTGGTTTCCATATTGTTTTATGTTTGATTATTCGTTTTGAATTGGATTGCTAAAATACTCCTTTTTTTTGAATATGTAAACATTTCCAGGAATAGATAGCTCTAAATTTTACAACTAATTTTCCGTTTTTCATTTCCGGATGACATAAAAGAAGCTTCCACAGCCATTTTCTCTTAATTTCAAACTCTATCACCCTATCATCATATCACCACCATAGCGCAGATGTCCCATAGATATCCCATAGATATCCCA
>Ga0302286_10002734_pt1 | contig 12134 bp, 5 predicted proteins | sample III_Fen_E2_3_FD_198765 | JGI IMG/M metagenome (GOLD analysis project Ga0302286, IMG submission 198765) | Peat permafrost microbial communities from Stordalen Mire near Abisko, Sweden - III_Fen_E2_3 | ecosystem: Environmental > Terrestrial > Soil > Wetlands > Permafrost | place: Sweden: Abisko...
AATATAAACACAATAACTTGGCAAAGCATTAAACCCTGTACTGTTATTTGTTTCTTGATTATATCCAACAACATCAGGATTTGTTGATGGTTCCCAACCCGAAGTTGATGCTAACGATTTTGCTATAAAATAACTACATTGATTGATGTCCGATCCATTATGAACAAGTTGGTATAGTAGTGTTAACCAATCTTTATGTTCTGGCACATGCCAACCTTTAGGACATAATTTGTTCGTGTTTACTGCAAGCCAATTATAAAGTCGACCATGTTTGCTTACGGTATTTGAATCGAAATTCCCATTACAGTAATAGCCACTATCTACTTCATACCATTTGTCAATAGTATTCCAACTAGCCGAATCAGCTTTATAGCCTATTTTTGTTCCATCATTATATGTTGTTGTCTTTAAATTTTCAGCCATCCATTTTTGAGTACAGATATTAATTGTTTTATATACATTACCCTCAATGTCGCTTACTGTTTCGGTTTGCGAATGTAAAAACAGGCTATAACAAATACATACTGCAACCAAAAAAGATTTTCGCAGTACATTGTTGTTTACTATTTTCAAATATTGTTTCATGTGTTTATATCTTTTAATTCTTAAAGGTCAGATGGAATTCGCCATTAAATCAACTTTGCTAACTGTGCATGTTTTGCTCATGGCTATTTCATGTGTTCCAATTTATTATATAGACACAATAATACTTGATATACCGTAATCGATTTGCGATTAAAATTGTTTAAAATAAAAAATAATTATTCCGAATTGTATTTTCTTCTAAAACTGACTGTCGGAGGCCTCCGAAAATCAGAACTAAAAATAAAACTGACTGTCGGAGACCTCCGAAAATCAGAAATAGGAATAAAAGTGACTGTCGGAGACCTCCGAAAGTCAGAAATAGAAATAAAATGGCTGTCGGAGACTTCCGAAAGTCAGAACTAAGAATAAAAGTGACTTTCGGAGATCTCCGAAAGTTATAAATAGAAATAAAGTGGCTGTCGGAGATCTCCGAAAGTTAGAACTAAGAATAAAACTGACTTTCGGCAACCTCTGAAAGTCAGAACTACGCATAAAACCGATTTTCTTTATAATATATTTTTGTCCTCAGGAGTGTAAATGTGTAACTCAGGACATCATTTATGTAATAATCGACTCCGATTTTTTGAGTACATACTATTGTAAACGGTGAATGTAAACTGATTTGTGTCAGATTTAATTTTACTATATTTGGGCTACTTAAAAATTTAAATCAATTTACTATGCAATACGGATATTTCGACGATGCACGTAAAGAATACGTGGTTACAAAACCCAACACTCCCAAATCGTGGAGCAACTACCTTGGTGATACTCGCTACGGTGCAATAATTACAAACAACGCTGGCGGATATAGTTTCTTCCGTTCAAGTGTACAAGGTCGCTTTATGCGATTGAAGTTCAACACCGTTCCACTCGATCAACCAGGTCGTTACATTTATCTGCACGACAAAGACAATAAAGATTTCTGGTCGGGATCGTGGCAACCAGTTGGCAAACCGCTCGATACATACAAGAGTGAATGTCGTCACGGTTCGGCTTATACCATTATAAGTTCAGAATATACCGGCATCAAAACCGAGACTTTGTATTTTGTACCAATGGGTCAAGATTTCGAGGTATGGCGTGTGAAGGTGACCAACGACAGCGGCAAAAAACGTTCGCTCAGAGCATTTACTTATGTTGAATTTGCATCGAACTGGAACATGCACGACGATCAAAACAACCTTCAATACACCCAATACATTATCAAAACATCGTATGCCGATGGATTTGTCGATCATGGCTCAAATCTTTTCATTCCCGTTGATCCCGAAAACTTTCAAAATAAAGATCAAGCTCGTCATTCGTTTATTGGAGTTGTTGGCCAAGCAGTAACTGGCTTCGACAGCGACCGCGATAAATTCATCGGTGATTATCATACATATGCAAATCCTCTTTCGGTTGTTAACGGACAATGTTCAAACTCATTGACCGAAGGCGACAATGGTTGCGGAACCTTGCAAATGGAAATCGACCTTGAACCAGGCGAAACAAAAGAGTTTACCGTAATCTTAGGTATTGGTGCAGCTGCTGTTGAAGGTAAAAAAGCTGCTTCAGTCGTTGCAACACCAGCTAAGGTTGATGAAGAATTCCAAAAAGTAGTAGCATATTGGCATGGTCGTATCGAAGGATTGACAGCTCAAACTCCCGATGCAGGATTCAACAGCATGATAAATATGTGGAATCCATTCAACAACCTTATTACTTTTGCTTGGAGTCGTGCGGCAAGTCTAATTTATAGTGGAGAACGCGACGGATTAGGTTATCGCGATACCATTCAAGATATGATTGGAGTTCTCCATAATATTCCCGAAGAAGCAATCGGTCGTCTTGAATTGATGATTACTGGACAAAACTCTAACGGCGGTGCAATGCCAGTTGTAAAACCATATGCTCACAAACCAGGAAGCGAAACTCCAACACCCGAAAAAGATTTCCGTTCAGACGATTGTATGTGGTTGTTCAATACAATTCCAGCTTATGTTAAAGAAACAGGAGATATTAATTTCTACGATAAAGTTCTTCCTTATAGCGATAAAGGCGAAGGAACTATTCTTGACCATTTACGACGTGCAATACAATTTAATTTAGATAGATTAGGTGCTCATGGTTTACCATGTGGACTTCATGCCGATTGGAACGATTGTTTAGTTCTTGGAGCAAAAGGCGAAACTGTATTTGTAGCAATGCAGTTGCGTTATGCAATGACTGTTTATGCAAACATTTGCGAAATGCTTGGTGGCAAACAAAGCGAAATCGACTGGGTTAAAGGCGTACTTGCAACGCTCGACACAAATATTGAAAAACATGCATGGGATGGCGAATGGTATTTACGTGCGTATAAAGATAATGGCTACAAATTCGGTTCAAAAGAAAGCGAAGAAGGAAATATTTTCCTTAATCCACAATCGTGGGCAATTATATCGGGAGCTGCTCAAGGCGAACGTGCCGAAATGGTAATGAACAGCGTAGAAAAACATTTAGCAACTGAGTTTGGTGTAGTTCTTTGCGATCCTCCGTACGAAAAAACAGAATCGTCGGTAATCAAAGCTCCATTGTTCAATAAAGGAATGAAAGAAAATGGTGCAATATTCCAACACACACAAGGTTGGGCAATTATGGCCGATTGTATTCTTGGACACGGAACTCGTGCAATGAAAAACTACAAATCGTATCTTCCTGCATCGTACAACGAACGTGCTGAAATTCGCCAAATAGAACCTTACGTATATGCACAATCAACACATTCGAAATATAATAGCCGTGCTGGTCAAAGTCGTTGTCCTTGGTTAAGCGGAACAGCAGCTTGGGCATATTTCACAGCTGCACAACACATTCTTGGAATTCAACCCGAATACAAAGGTTTAACCATTAATCCATGTATTCCTGCCGACTGGAAAGGTTTCTCAGCTAGTCGCAAATTCCGTGGAACAGTTGTAAACATTACAGTTCAAAACCCAAAAGGAATTGAAAAAGGTGTAGCTAAATTAAGCGTTAATGGCGAAGAATTAAAAGGTAACTTTATTCCAGCTGAAAAACTAACTGCGATAACTGAGGTTGTTGTGGTGATGGGATAAATATTGAAACGAGACTAGACCCCGAGGGTTTTCAAAACCCTCGGGGTCTTTAACAAATAATAATCAACTTTAATAAGAGAGCCTGAGAGTATTCAAAACCCTCAGGCTCTTAATCAATAAAAAACAAACTTATGGGCAATAACCGAATCCCATTACAACCGAACTCAATATATCACATTTACAATCATGCCGTAGGTAACGAAAATATATTTCGTACTCACGAAAATTTCATTTACTTCCTTAAAAAGTATAAGGAACATATTTTTCCAATTGCAGATACTTTTGCTTTTTGTTTAATGCCAAATCATTTTCATCTAGCTGTAAGAATAAGATCGGAAAAGGAGTTACAATATTTAGACCCCGAGGGTTTTGAAAACCCTCGGGGTCTAAATATTGCGATTTCCCAACATATTGGCAATTTCTTTAATGCATACACCAAAGCTTATAATAAACAATTTAATAGAAAAGGCAAATTATTTTGTGATAGTTTTGAAAGGAAAGAAATAACGAGCGAAGATTATTTTAGAAGAATCATTCACTACATTCACTTTAATCCTGTTCATCATAGTTTTGCAAAAGATTTAAGAGACTGGAAATATTCGTCATTTGAAAGTTTTTTCTCCGAAAAAGCTTCAAGAATTAATAGAGATGAAGTTATAAGCTGGTTTGGTTCTATTGATGAATTTACTTTATTTCATCAAAAAGAAATTGACGAAAAAATGATTTTAGATTTAGAACAAATTTAACATTTACACTTCAGTCAATTCGCTACCTCGTCCCCAAAACTGAATCATTCCTGGTCCCATAAATTCATTTGGTCTTGCTTGAAATCCAAATCTCTGGTAAAAAGGTTCAAGATCCTTTGCAGCCATCAGTCCCACATAGCTATTGTAAGGAGCATTCTCTTTCAAATATTCCATTACTTTTTCGAGTAAACCAGTCCCAATTCTCTGTTTTTGAAATTGAGGATGAACCATAACATCTTGGATATAAAAACAAAGTCCGCCATCGCCAACAATGCGTGCCGAACCAACTATTTCTCCAGATTCATTAAATGCACAAACGGCATAAAGATTTTTGTCTAATGCTCGTTCAATAACATCATATGGCATTTGACCCCAACCCACTAAATCGCGAAGCAATAAGTATTCGCTTGGTTTTGGGTTTTGATTGATATAAGTAATCATAGATTGCACAGTAATTATTCGCAAATAATCTTAACAGAATGCTTGCCTTGAGGTAATTTCACAGAGAATAAAGTAGTTCCATAAACAGGGCAATTCAATATTTGGCCATCAACAAAAATCTGTTTTGGTTTTTTAGAAAGAAGAATATAGCAAGATGTTATTTCGTCGGAATAGCTCAATGAAAGTTCATTGTCCGAAAAATCGGCATTATGCAATTCGCTACTTATACTCAGTAATGCTACATTATGTAATGAAAGACCTAAGTAATCTAATGTCAATAGATGTGTACCTTCGGGAATTATCACTTGATTGTCATTTCTTGCAGACCAAGGTTTATTATCGAGTTTACAATTACCTTTGAAATTTCCAATATTTATCGAAATGGTGTAGGGGGTTTCTATACTCCATTGCAAAGATGAGATTTCAGTAATAACTGCTTTTCGAGCTAATACGCTGCTTATGTTTTTAAAGTCGATGATAGTAACACCATCTTCGGCATAAAAAGCTGGACGAACATTTTCAATCGACATATTATAGGCAATTTGTCTAATTTCTTCGCCTGTTGGTTTTTCTGATGGAAAACCTCCAAAACCTTTTTCGTGACTACCTACAACATTGCAATCGAACACCAAACGATGTTCATCTTTTGCAGTTTTTCTGTATAATTTTCCAAGATTATCGTAACGCTCTGGACCTGTTCCCCAGCAATTTGAAGGATCTTCTATCTGTAAGGTAATGTTATATTTATTGTAGAGTGCCAATGTGTATTCGGTCGACTCGCCAATATTGTCCGATTCGGCAGGCTTTAAACTCACATCAATTCCCGTCATCATGACATCAAAACCCGATTTCTTTGTTTTTATATTGTTCAAAAACTCTAAAAACTGTGACTTAATGCGAAACGATAAATCTTTGCGATAATTGGCAAATAAACGCCAGCTTGTATCATTCGTTTTCCAATAATTGAGGCTTTTTTTATCAAAAAGTTCAATTGGATCGAAACCTGCTTTTAGCTTAAACTCATTACGAACAATACTGTTCATCGGAGTAAAATTATTTGGATTGTCAAAACCTTGTGGATGTGGTTCAAAATACATTTCGGCAAAGTTTACACCGTCCCAATCGTTATGCAAAAGAAAGGTATCAAGCTCAGTGAATACTTCTTTTCGGCAAGCATCATCGGCCAAATTCATTAATTTTCGCCAGTCGATATGTGCATCACGTCCTGTTGCAGTTTTTTCACGCCATAGTGGATGTTTATCCCAAAATTGTGCAGTAATTTCGGGCGTTTCGAGCCAACAATAAGCTTGAATTCCATTTTCATGACAAGCTCGTAAAATCGATTTATAATTAACTTCTTCGCCAAAATACCAACCAGCAACATACACTTTTGCAATCATACGTTTTCGCCAAAGTGTTGCCAAGGAATCAATATTTAGATTTTCTTCACGCATTCCAGGATCAAAATACATTTCCATCGAACGACGTTCTGCAATTCGTTCTATTCCAAGATAGCGTTCCATCCATTCTATTAGAAAGGGATATTGCGAATAACCTTTTTTTGTATTTGGGTCAAACAGACTAGCAATGCTTATATAATTTCCTCTTTTATATCTTCCGCTAATCGCAATTGGTTTGCCCGTTTGAATATTATAAGCAAGTACCGAATCGTTTCCAATGCTATCGAATGGAATAACTTCTCTAACCGTATTCCAATATAGGGTATCTTTTGAGAAATGAGTATCACGAATTAATCTAACTTTTTCAGCTTTCGATTGAGACTTTAGCCCCAATTGTTGTGTTAGTTCCGAAATTCCGTCTGTAAAAAGATTTCCACCGATTTTTACAAAATGAGTTATTTTCGATACAACGGAATCGTTCAATGATTTTGCCGATGCTAATGGTACGATCAAAATCTCATATTCCGAAATATCAACTGATGAAATAGATTGAAGCGAAATATCAGTATATCGAATGCCCGAAACATTTAGTATTTGGTGCAATGAGGCTAAATCATTCTTTTCATTAATATTTAGAGAAACTGTATCGGTTGGAATTAGAAAAATTGTTTTGTGTATTTTGAAAGCTGTTGTTTTTTGTTGAGCTTGAACAGGATAATTTAGAATAGATGTGAAAAACAGAATTGTTAAACTTGTAATTAATGTATGGATTTTAGTAATGTTTTTTTTCATAAATGTTTATTAAACGATTCTGTAAATATTGGAACCAAATATAAAACTAAAAAAAATCGATATGAAAAAATAAAAACAAAAAAGACTTGTATAAACCAAATAATAATATCGATTTATACAAGTCATAAATAGTTAAGTGTTTTATTTTATGAACTTAAAAGTCTGTAATTCATCGTTAATAATGATTCGTAGAATATACATTCCACTTGCAAAATTCTTTGTTGATATACTTTGAACTCCTTCAAATTTTGAGCTTACTATTGCTCTTCCTTCAATATCAAATATATTGCAGTAATATGTACTTGAATTCTCGTTTGGAGAAATATTTATATCTCCTAGTGAATTCAATGTGGCATTTATCAAACTTTTTTCAGCAATTATGTTTGAACCAACAACTATGTTTCCTTCCCAATTTTTAATTAAATACTTAACTAAAATTCCCGATTTTGTTAATTCAGAATCGTCCCATTGACCATATTCGCTAACCCCATTTAGAAGTGCCGAAGCACCTTCATTTTTATCGTTCAATGCCCAATTACAATTCGTTAATTTATAATCTTTCATAAATTGTATCCATGGTTTTAGAGAATCGGTTGCAACTTCACCGTCACCACTAGCATCTACAGTTCCCCATTCAGTAACCATTAGTGCTATACCATTGTTCATAGCCTTAATTGCATAATCACGTAAATCTTTACCATGAGTTCCTGCATAAAAATGAAGGGTATATGCAATATTTTTATATGCTGAAATAGGGTTTAACGATGCCGAATAAACATCTTGCGACCAATATGGTGTCCCAACAACAATAATGTTGTTTTTATCATATCCTCTAATTGTTTGAATAACTTCATTTGCATAAGGTTTGATTACAGTATTCCAACTTATTGCTAATGGTTCGTTATATATTTCGTAAATAATGTTTGGATAGGAATTATACTTCTTAGCCATGTATTGAAAAAATGCTTTTGCTTCTGTCTTATAATCTTCAGCATGATGCGAATGCCAATCGATAATTACATACATCCCATCTTTAATTGCTTCATCTATTACTTCTTCTACTTTTGCTTTATTTTCGGGGTAATTTATATATCCACCATTCTCATCAACGCCCATGGCAGCCCTTATAATTGGTGCACCCCAATCATAATTTACCCAACTAACAGCATAGGGATTGTAGAATTTCTCTCCACCCCATGCATTGTTACTCCAAAAAAGACTTGGTCCAGCAAAGCAAACTGGATTACCATTTTTATCTAAAATTTGAGAGCCTTTTACCGATAATTGCCCATGCATATCAACAGCTGTTTGTGCTAATAAATGAATACTTATTGATAATATCAATAATGCTAATAGTAGTGGTTTCTTCATATTATTTCGTTTATATTAAATGATAATTATTCCTGCAATACTAGATTATATTTCTATAGACACCATTTTTAATAATATTCCGTAAAGAAATGTAAATTATTTTAATTCAATTTAATTTTTTTTGAGTAATCGTAGTTTAAAAACAAAAAGCCGAACATTGCTGCTCGGCTTAAATATAAAGGCTTGAGTAATTATTCTTTAATGATTTTTTGACTGTAAATTTTACCTTCGGTAAATATTTTTATTATATATAAACCCGATGGAAGTGATTGAATTGAAATCCCTTTTGTGTCAGTATTTAAGTTTCCTTCTTGAACAATATTTCCTAATATCGAACAGATTTCAACTTTATTAATTTTTATAGCTTTATTTGATTTAATGTAAATCATCGATTTTGTTGGAGATGGAAATACAGATATGTTTGTCTTACCTAAAATTGCAATATCTGTTATTTCATTAAGGTCGATAATACCGTTTCCATTAATATCACCAAGGGTTTCTGCTTTTGAATCAATGGTTCCGTTACCATTAATGTCACCAGTTATTTCAGGAGGTGTTATTTCTCCATCGCCATTCAAATCGCCAGCAATTTCATTTCTAAAACCAGTTTTTAGTGCTGTTTCAAGATTATCGATAACACCATTCCCATTTATGTCGCCAGCAATTTCTGTTGCATCAATTACTTTGTTGCCATTAACATCACCACAAATTTCTCCATTATTAATAATACCGTCACCGTCAATATCTCCAGCTGTTTCTGTTTCATCGATTGTGCCATCGTTATTTGTGTCGCCTATAATTTTTACTGAAATAAAATAATGCACTAAACTGTCACAAACAACAGTGTTATTGTAATGAATATCAATGGTATCTGCTGTTTTGTAATATATAGAGCCAATTAATGTACTATCACCTTTATTTATTGTAACAGAAACCGAATCTTCAGTAGGATCAACAATACTAAATGTTACAGCTGTTTTTGCACTTTGACAACCTCCAACAACTTGCGATGCATAGTAAGTGAATGTTCCTTTTGAGAAGGTATTTATTCCTAATAAAAAGAATGGATTACCTTTGTTTATAAAGCTAGCATTTAATGCTTCTTCTTTTATATTGGCAGTATTATCGTACCAATAAACATCTGCACCATTAATTGTATTTACACTTAATGTAATGCTATTTGTAGTGTTTTTGCATATCGGTGAATTTACAATTACTACTGGTTCTTTGGTTTCATTTACTGTTAATGAAAACTCAGTTCCTGGACCCATACAATTATCATCGATATCATGTTCGGCTACCCAGTATTTATATATTTGAGCATTTACGTTTGGAATTACTGGAGTAAATACTTGTCCAGCTGATATGGTTGCCAATTTCTTAGCTTTTGATGGATATATATATGGACTCATATCATAAACTTCAAACTCATATTTATGACTATTAACCGATGTCCGTGTAATCGTAAATGAAGGTATTGTGTCGTATATACAAATAGTTTGGCATTGTACAATTGGACTCTTAGCTACACAATTTTCAAAAACCATCCAAGCTTCAGTCATTGTACTTTTACAACCATAGCTATCTATTTGTAATACTTTGTATGGATAAGCCACATCGAATGTAGGTTCTGGTCCAGAATATGTGTAGGTAGCTGCTGTGCCAGCGGGTGCAGGAATAGGTGTTATTCCATCAATATTGTACCATTGTATTGAACTTGCAGTTAATGTTGCTGTAGCCGATGGTATTGAATTGCCATATCCTAATATTGTAGGAGCCGATGTTACAACTTGAGGTGCTGGAACATAATGAATAGCTATCGTTTTCTTTACTGAGTCTTTACATTGTTTGTCAGTTGTACGAACATATTCTACATCATAATACATGTCCGCTGTTGGTATACCGATATTAATAACTGCAGCTTTTGTTGTTACTCCATTTTTAGTTACTTTAAACAAATCTGTTCCTGCTAAACCATGGGTGTCCGATCCGCTTATATTTATTACGCCACCTTTATCATTGTAACAATAGTCGCTTAAAACTGAACTGGAAATTTGGGGATAAGGCTTGGGAAATATCGTAGAAACTACTGGAGACGCTGGACTCCAACATGATATTCCTGATGATGCTTCTATTGCACTATATCTAACATAATACGTGATAGTTTGTGAGTAATTTGTAGGTATATATGTTGAACTTGTTGCATTTATAATTTTTGAAGCTAAACTTGCATCGTTCCACCATTCCCATGTTACTTTTGCAGCATCCAGTTGTTGTATACTTTGTGTCGGAATAGTCGCTACTAATGCCGAACTAGCTAGGGTTGGATCGTTCTCGCATTTTTCTATTCCAGCTACAACTGGTGCTTGCCAAGGACAATCACCTAAATTAAGATTTACTGCTACAACTTCACTTTCACAACCTGTTGCATCTGTTTGGCTTATCCAATAGGTTTTTGTAAATGTTTTTGGATTACCTGCTGCAGTTACTTCAGCTTGAATTGCAACTTTGTCGGGAGTGTAATTGTTTGTTGTTGATAATAATGCTATTTTATTTTGATCTGCATACCATTTGATTTTTACTCCAGTTCCTTTTGTATTTGCTGTCAAGAAGTTTACAGGGATATTTGCGATGTCACCAATCGACCATGTTTTATCTTCGGTTAGTGGTGTTTCCACGAAGTGTGCAGTAATACTAGTAGATTTGGTTGTTGAACAAGTATGACCATCTGCTTGAGTTTCGGTAACAGTATAACATAAGTTAATTGTTTTTGTTGCTGTACTTACTATTCCTGGATCCCATGTATGTGCTGATGCATCTAAACCCGAATCATCACCAATTAAAACACCATTCCCAGAAACGTTAATGTCAACTTTGCCATCTGCACTACATACATCCTTTGGTACACTTATGTTTACCGTTGGATTTGCCACAACGTTTATCGTTACTTTCTTCACAGAAGAATAGCAATTATATGCATGATTATATTGTGCTACATAAACAGTCTCAGTTATTGGGGATGTTTTGGCTATACTTGAGGTATAAATATTTACACCATCAAATCCTGAAATTGGTGCTCCACCAATAGTACTAGTTGGGTACCAAACGAGTTTATCGCCTGAACCTTGTGTGCCTTGTGGTATTGCTATTGCTGTTAATGCTAATGGATCGTTTACACAATAATAAGGATCTACAACAGTTGGTGCTAATGCAGGACACATGGATAAAATTAACTCTTCGTCAACACAGTTACTCACACAGCCACTAACACTTTCCTTTTGACGAACTTTGTAAGTATAACTTTTAGATGGCATTGCTCCTAAATTAGTTGCAGTTAAGCCTGTTATAAGTGTATTTCCTGTTGAATGTACTGTTGTACAAGTTGCATCCATCCATTGAATTTCATTATTTCCCGTTCCCATTGCATATAGGTTTGCTGGTTCACTTATACTATTGGCTACAAAATCAACAACAATTGTCTTAGGATTAGGTGAACTTACTGTAGGAGCTGTTAAACAATGTACTTTTATTTGTTTCTGTACCGAATCTTTACAACCGTCAACGCTTGTTCTTACAAATTCAACAGTATATGAAGTATCTGATTTTTGATTTTCAATTGAAATAACTGATGAATTAATTAATTTACCATTAACATTATATGTGTTAACACCAGTTAATCCTTTAGAATCTATTCCATTTAACACTATAAAATTATCGTAATT
>Ga0302286_10002735_pt1 | contig 12133 bp, 9 predicted proteins | sample III_Fen_E2_3_FD_198765 | JGI IMG/M metagenome (GOLD analysis project Ga0302286, IMG submission 198765) | Peat permafrost microbial communities from Stordalen Mire near Abisko, Sweden - III_Fen_E2_3 | ecosystem: Environmental > Terrestrial > Soil > Wetlands > Permafrost | place: Sweden: Abisko...
TATATTTATAAACCGAAGTTATCCGCAAGTTTTTTTCAGTCAAAAAGCCTCTTACCGATCCGGAATATCCTATCCCAATGCCGTTATACGTCATGGGCGAAAGGTACGGATCGGAAAAAGAAAGCGTAGAGAAGCTATACGCATTAGCCTCCGAAGAAAGAAAATATTTTTTATCGTCGGTGGACTGAGCTTTTGCCAACAGACAGAAGCCCACCACCAACATAATCAGAAAGATTTTTTTCATCAATTATTTTGATTACCAAAATCACAATTAAAAACAGGAATTATTTTCAGGCTTCCTTCCAATCGCCATTAATTTTTATCAGGGTTATCAATTTATCAACCGCTTCATTTTCATCAATATTGCGTTCAATACATTCCTTCTTTTTATATAAACTGACTTTTCCACGTCCGGCACCAACATATCCATAATCCGCATCGGCCATTTCGCCCGGACCATTCACAATGCAGCCCATAATTCCGACTTTCAGCCCTTTCAGATGCGAAGTTTTACCTTTGATCTGCGCAATTACGGTTTGTAAATGAAACATGGTTCGGCCACAGCCGGGGCACGAAATGTATTCCGTTTTGGTAACTCTGACCCGAGATGCCTGCAAAATTCCAAAAGCAACCGAGTTGATTTCTTCAGCCGAAATTGTACCTTCATTTTCCAAAAACACTCCATCGCCAAAACCATCAACAAACAAAGCTCCCAAATCGGCTGCTGCCTTTATTTGCAATTGTTGTAAATCATTTTCGGTATAACGACGGCAGATTACAACCGGCACCGTACAACCGGCATTCAACAATGTATGGAAGAATGCCCGTAGTTCGCCAACCGGATTTCTATGCGTGCTTGAAAGCAACACAACAATGTCGCGTCTTTCCAACAATAATCCCAGTATTCTTGGTGTCAGTTCAGGAAAACTTGTTTTTAAAAATTTTAGAGGAGCTTCATCGTGCAAAAGCAAATCAATATCCAACGAAGAATAAACCGGAATATCCGAATTTTTAAGAATAATATCCGGAGCAGTAGTGTAATTAGCAGGTTCTGCTGCCAGAACTACCGGAACATTCTCGCCACCAATTATTCCAACCGGTTGCGTTTCACGACGTGAATATTCATACCGGTTAAACAAAATATGTTCCGCTGCCACAATGGGTTGGTGACTTTGTCGTGCGGTAATATACGAAACCAGCAATTTAGCTACCGGAACTTCAGCTTCAGGTTCTTCGCTAAGCGAAACGCGAATCGTATCGCCAATGCCATCGGCCAACAAGGTACCAATTCCTACCGATGATTTAATCCGACCATCTTCACCATCGCCCGCTTCGGTAACACCTAAATGCAACGGATAACTCATTCCGGCCTTTTCCATTTCGTCCACCAGCAAACGAACGGTTTGCACCATCATTACGGTATTGGATGTTTTCATGGAAATAACCACGTTGTGAAAATCCTCTTCGCGACAAATGTTCAGAAATTCAACACACGATTCAACCATGCCGCGCGATGTATCGCCGTAACGGTTCATCATTCGTTCACTCAGCGAACCGTGATTCACGCCTATTCGGATGGCGGTATTATGTTCTTTGCAAATTTTCAGGAAAGGAATAAAGCGGGCACGGATTTTTTGATATTCCGCTTCAAATTCTTCGTCCGTATAGTCCGACGTATCACCGGGTTTGATACTTCCCACGTAATTTCCGGGATTTATGCGCACTTTTTCAACGTGTTTTGCAGCCACATCGGCTGCATTCGCGTTGAAATGGATATCGGCCACCAGAGGAACCGGGCAATTTGCGCTCCGCAATTCATCATGGATTAATTTTATACTTTCTGCTTCACGAACACCTTGCGTAGTGAAACGAACCAAGTCACCCCCAGCGTCAACAATTCGTAAGCACTGAGACACAGAGTTTTTAATATCGTTTGTATCCGTATTGGCCATCGACTGAATACGAACGGGGTTGTTTCCACCCAGGAATAGATTTCCTATTCTGACTGCCGAAGAAATTCGGCGGTTATAATTGAATTGATTAAATTTGTACATAGCTTTCTTTATAGTTGTGCAAAATTACACTTTTTTGTACATGAAACGCTTAAGCATGCAAAAAGTTATCCTTAAATGGGATGATTTCAACTGAAAATAAGCTGAACTTCTTTTGAGATCAGGGTTGAATTTAATAATTCGAAATGACAAAAAGTACACTTATAAAATTCTAAAGTTCTGCAACTTAAAAACCAAAAACCAATAAAACAGTCATTTTTAGAACAATAGTACTTATTTTTTTTGTAATTTTGCGTTCAATAAAAGATTTTATTTCATGGTTGAGTTGATAAATTTGAGCTGGATTATAGCATTGTTGGCAGTGATTGCCCTGTTGCTTGTTCCTGCAAATATGAAAGCATACACGGCAGTTTTTGGCGTGGTTGCCAATGCAATAACGACAAGTTGGTTAGCCATCCTGGCGCTAACGGGACAATTGGTGAGTTTTACTTTTTACGGTGGCAATATCATGGGCAACATTCTAATACGCGTCGATCAATTGTCTGCATGGTTTATTCTGATAATCAATTTTACCTGCATTACAGGCGTTTTTTATGGTTCGGGCTATCTAAAAGTCTACCAGAATCCTGCCAAAAAACTTTCGATGCACTGGATATTATTTATCCTTTTTCAACTTTCGATGGTGTGGGTTTGTATGATACAACATAGTTTGATGTTCCTGATTGCGTGGGAAATCATGTCGTTATCGTCGATGATGCTGGTCATTTTTGATGCTAATAATCCAAAAACATTAAAAGCCGGTATCAATTATCTGGTTCAAATGCATATTAGCGTGGTATTTCTCACTGTTGGTTTTGTTTGGGTGTATTTTCAAACCGGTTCGTTTGGTTTTGATGCCTTTTCAACTTATTTCAGTCTGAACAGTAACATTTGGCCTTTTCTGGTTTTCTTTGTCGGGTTCGGACTGAAAGCCGGATTTATCCCACTTCACAGCTGGTTACCCCACGCCCACCCTGCTGCGCCTTCACATGTATCCGGCGTGATGTCCGGTGTAATTGTCAAACTCGGCATTTACGGTATTTTCCGTGTAGCATCCTATTTACAAAGCGATTACCTCGTTCTTGGCGAAATTCTTGTTATCGTTTCTGTTTTGACAGGTTTGTTTGGGATTATCAATGCTGCTATGCATCGCGATTTCAAGAAAATGCTGGCTTACTGCACCATCGAAAATATTGGGATAATTGGAATCGGAATTGGAATCGGGTTGATCGGAATTGGCAATCATCTTCCAATTTTATATTATCTCGGATTTGGTGGAGCATTATTACATGTTCTAAATCATTCACTTTTCAAATCGTTATTGTTTTATTCGGCAGGTTCGGTTTATCAGCAGACCCACACACGCGATATGGAAAAACTGGGCGGATTGATTAAAAGCATGCCCCGCACCGCAGTAGTTTTTCTGATTGGAGCCATTGCCATTGGAGGAATGCCGCCGTTCAATGGATTTATTTCTGAATTTCTGATTTACAGCGGATTGATTGAAGGAATAAAACTTCAAAACATGGATCAGATTATATTAATGGTACTAACCTTTGCCGGATTGAGCATTATTGGTGGACTCTCCATTCTGACATTTACCAAAGCTTTCGGAACTATTTTTCTGGGAACACAACGACAACCGTTAGCACATAAACCTCACGAAGTTACGTCGTTGATGTTGATTCCACAGTATGTAATTATTGTCGCAATGCTTTCTGTGGCTGTTTTTCCTCAATTTTATATGCTGATTATCGGCAATGTGCTTTCGGGACTCACCAAAAGCGTTGCCATCCCGCAACCAGTGGAATTTACTGCTTATATTTCCATTATGCGAAGTATCAGTTTGTATTCCTTACTTTTTATTGGCGTAATTTTGACATTTTGGGGAATCCGGGGGTTGGTTTTGCGCGGAAAAACTCAAATCGTTGGTCCAACCTGGGGTTGCGGTTATACGGCCGGAACCAGCAAAATCCAGTACACCGGCAAATCTTATTCAAAATCGCTGAGCAAAATGTTCAACTTTTTAGTGATTGAACGGAAACAATACGACGAACTAAAAGCCGGTGAAATTTTCCCTGAAAATAAAAAATACACATCGCATTATCACGATTTTTTTGAATTCCATTTTATACGAACCATTACCAACCAGTTGATTTACAGCACAAATTATTTCAAATTCATTCAAAATGGACGAATTCAATCGTATGTGTTGTACGGCATTGTGTTTATTTTGGCCATTTTTTTACTGACGATTTTTAATATCATTTTATGATTATAACGTTGGCTTTTATATTGATTCCATTCATAGCAATATGCCTGATTCCTTTTCTGAAAGTGAAAGGAAAAGCAATTGCTGTTTATGCGTCTGTCAGTATTATTGCCATCCTAACCAGCACTCTGGCTTTTCAGGGATTAACCGGCGCCAATTTCAGTGTCACATTGCTGGGCAGCTTAATCAGCGGTCCGATAAATATAAAAATTGATGCACTTTCGGGCTGGTTCATATTGATTATCAATTTTACTTTTCTCACCGGTGGTTTCTATGGTTTATTTTATATGAATGCTTACCGCGAACAGAAGAAAAATATATCGTTGCACGGAATTCTTTTTGTGTTGCTGCATACTTCATTGATAAGTCTTTGTACCATTCAAAACAGCATTGCTTTTCTGGTTGCCTGGGAAATTATGGCACTTTCGGCTTTTTTAAGTGTCATTTTCGAACATGAAAAAATTGCAACGGTAAAAGCCGGTATCAATTACCTTATTCAATCACATGTTTCCATTATATTTTTAATGATTGGATTTATCTGGGTGGCCGGACAAACCGGAAGTTACGATTTTAGTTCCATTCACAGTTATTCCCAAACGCATTCCGGTGCTCTTTCTCTGACGTTATTTTTGTTTTTCTTTATCGGATTTGCCATTAAAGCCGGATTTATTCCCTTTCACACGTGGTTGCCATACGCGCACCCGGCAGCACCGGCTCATATTTCTGGAATTATGTCGGGCGTTTTGATAAAAATCGGCATCTTCGGCATTTTACGAATGCTTTTGTTGATTGAATTGAATTATACGACAATCGGCACAATTATTCTGGTTATTTCCATTCTGTCAGGTATTTATGGTGTAATGTTAGCCATTTTGCAACATAATTTAAAAAAACTCCTGGCTTATCACAGCATCGAAAATATCGGAATTATCGGAATCGGAATCGGCTTAGGTTGCCTTGGTTTGGGAACACACAATCCGGTACTCAGTTCGCTTGGATTTGCCGGTGCGTTGTTGCACACACTGAATCACTCGCTTTTCAAATCGCTGCTGTTTTTTACCGCCGGAAATGTCTATCAGTCAACACACACGCTGGATATTGAAAAATTGGGCGGATTGGTCAAAAAAATGCCGCAAACCTCCATTCTTTTTTTGATTTCTGCGTTGGCCATTTGCGGATTACCACCGTTTAACGGATTTATTTCCGAATTTATACTTTACACCGGCCTGTACAGTTGGATTCAAAATGCACAAATCACATCATTAATCACAATCGTGTTTACCATTTCCGGATTGGTTTTGATTGGCGGGCTGGCCATTATGTGCTTTACAAAAGCTTTTGGCGTTGTTTTTTTAGGAAATCCTCGACACATTTTCCATCACGAAATCAGAGAAGTTTCGTTTTTTCAATTGCTGCCACTGTATTTCATTGCTGCATTTATTTGTCTTATCGGAATATTCCCCGTGTATTTTTTAGATTTGCTGATAAAACCGGTTCAGCTTTTTACAGGAATGCAGCAACTTCAGTTTGCTTCGTTTAGCGGAAACGGAATGGAATCACTGCTTTCCATCAGTCATGCCAGCTGGTTCCTGATTGCATTTGTTATTTTGATGCTGGGAATCCGAAAACTGGCACTTCGAAAAAGAACTGTAACCATTTTGCCAACCTGGAACTGTGCCTATACCGCTCCAACAGCCAAAATCCAATATACGGCCAGTTCATTTGTAAAAACGTACAGCAAACTTTTTGGTATGTTTTTCCTGATTTTTAAAAAAGAAAAAGAAGTAACCGGCATTTTCCCTGCGCATGCCTATCTCGAAACGCGTCCTTACGACAAAATTGAAAAATGGCTGATTGATTATCCAACCACCAATTTCAAGTTATTTTTGGGTCGTTTCAGGTTTTTCCAAAACGGGAAACTGCAATTTTACATTTTATACGGAATACTTTTTATCATTTCAATTATCAGTATTCCAATTATTTACGATAAAATCATCCTGTTTATTGAATTTTTAAAACAACTATAATTATGCTGAGTTTTTTATTAATCATCTTAGCCGCCACATTCTTTACCGGAATAATTATCCGAACAAAAAGCATTGCTTCGGGTCGAAAAGGACCGGGAATTTTCCAGCCGATCAGAGATGTTATACGGCTTTTCAAAAAAGGTGCCGTATACAGCGAAACATCCAGTTTTGTGTTCCGGATTGCGCCCACCATTTACTTTTCGTCGGTTTTTGTGGCCATGTTGGTGGTTCCGTTCGGACAATCAAAAGGACTGATAAGTTTCAACGGCGACTTTATCTTTTTTGCTTATGTCCTCGGAATTGGCAAATTTTTCAGCATTATCGGTGCGCTAGATACCGGAAGCAGTTTTGAAGGAATGGGAGCCAGTCGCGAAGCACTTTATTCTATGTTTGCTGAACCGGCGTTTTTCATTTTAATGGGTTCGTTGGCATTAATGACAGGTCATACTTCATTTCAGGAAATATTTTCTACACTTCATTTGGGTTCATCCATAACGTATGCATTGGGAACATTAGCTGCCTTAGTGTTTTTAATGATTGCCATGATTGAAAACAGTCGCATGCCGATTGACGACCCTAAAACGCATTTGGAACTTACCATGGTTCACGAAGTTATGATTTTAGACAACAGTGGATTCGATCTGGGTTTAATCCTCACCGCCGGCTACCTGAAATTTGCGATTTATGGTGCCATTATTTTTAATCTTTTCAGCGGAGTGGTTGCTTACGAATATGCCATACCGCTGTTTTTCATTATGCAGGCATTTCTTGCAATGGTTGTTGGAATCATTGAATCATTTATGGCGCGTTCGAGAATGAATCACAATGCGCAATTTATTGTTGTGCTTTCGTCGGTGTCGCTACTGATCTTTTTCGGCGCCTTATTGGTGGCGGGAAAATTTATTTGAACATTAAAAACTGAATCATATGTTACACGTACTTTTAATTGTTTTTCTGATTTCACTGTTTTACCTGGCAATTGCCAATCGCATGACCAGTTATGTGAAATTGCTGGCTCTTCAGGGAATTTTGCTTTTCTTCGTGGCATTTTTAGAATTGAAACATATCAATACAGTCAATCTAATACTGATTTTGCTGGAAACCATCATTTTCAAATCGGTGGCAGTTCCTGTCTTTTTAAATTATATTCTTAAACGGAATAATATCACACGTGAAGCAGAGCCTTTTGTTCCCAATTTTGTGTCATTGATTATTACTACTGTCATTGTAGTGACGACAATCATATTATCTAACACAATGGAAGAAAGTTATTTGGATAAAATGTACTTTGTAGTGGCACTTTCCACTTTATTTACGGGATTGTACTTTATAGCTTCACGCCGTAAAATCATAACACACGTAATGGGTTATTTGGTTATTGAAAATGGCGTTTTTGTTTTATCTCTCGCTGTCGGAAATGAAATGCCCATGTTGGTGAATTTAGGTATTATGCTTGATATTTTCGCCAGTGTATTGATTTTAGGTGTTTTCCTGAATAAAATCGGTGACGTATTTAAAGATATTGATGTAAATCAACTTACAAATTTGAAAGACTATTGATATGTTGGTAGTTTATAGTTGGTAGTATAGTAAAAAGTAAAAATTTATTTATGATAATAATATATTTAATTGGCTCAGTTTTAATAGGCACCGGAATCTTTATCAACCGTGGGAAAGTGCTCAATTACGCATTAATTTGGCTATTCGTAGCCTTGCAATGCACGTTCACGGTTTATGCTTGTATGCATTACAACCAAACTGAATTCAATTATTTCACGTTCGATGCGCTGGGTTTAATCATGCTGTTGACAGCCACCATTATTGCCATTCCGGCGGTCATTCACAGCCATATTTACATTGAAGAAAGTGAAGAAAAAACGCCACGGTCGCGGTCATTTTATTTTGGTGCGCTGGTGCTTTTAATAACGGCAGTCAGTGCTGCCTATCTGGCAAATCATATTGCAGTGGTGTGGATTTTCACCGAAATAACCACATTGAGTGCTTCCGCCCTGATTTATCACCATCGGAATAAACTGGCACTGGAAGGCACCTGGAAATATGTTTTCATCTGTGCCATCAGCATTACATTTGTATTTATCGGCATCTTATTTTTAAGTCTTTCGTTTGCCAAAGGTGGTTCTGACGATTTATCTTACAAAAATCTATTGTCGCACAGTTCTTTGCTCAATTTATCGTGGTTGCGATTGGCATTTCTGTTTATTTTCACCGGATTTACTGCGAAACTGGGACTTTTTCCAATGTTTACAGCCGGCGTTGATGCTAAGGATAAAGCTCCCGGTCCAGCCGCGGCTTTACTTTCAAGTATCGTGATGTGTATGGGTTTTGTTGGAATTTTCCGATTTTACATTTTAGTAGCAAATACACCATTATTGCATTGGGCAAGCCTTGTAGTCGGTATTGCGGCTTTTTTGTCGTTGTTTATTGCGGCTGTTTACATGATAAAAGTGAAAAACATCAAACGTATGATGGCATATTCAAGCGTCGAACATATGGGATTAGTGATGCTGGGAATTGCTGCCGGCGGAATTGGTTATTATGCTGCCATTCTGCATATTGTGCTGCATTCATTTGTAAAATCGAGTCTTTTCTTTCAATATAACCAAATCTACCGGGTTTTCAGAAATAAAAATATTTATCAGTTGGGTAATTATTTCAAATACAATACCACCGGAGCCATTGTGGTGCTGCTGGCATTTATAAGTGTTACTGCAATGCCACCGTCGGGTATGTTTGTAAGCGAATTTTTGATTTTCCGTTCGTTATTTGAATCGAACCAACTCATTTTATTATTAGTTGTTTTACTGTTACTTACGCTTATTATCTGGGCATTTGCCAAAAGCGTCTTCAAAATATTATTTATTCCGGCAGTCAACTTTGACGAGTCAACAGTTCCTGTTTTAAGCCCGTGGAGGTCGGTTTCGCAGTTTATTCTTATTGGTGGTGCTGCCTATCTGGGATTAAACCCGCCACTTATTTTTGTCGATTTAATTAAAACGAGTATAATGTTATTACCTCATTGATATGAATTACATCAGCATAAAAAACAATCAGACCATTTTGCTTTCAGACATTCCTGAAAGTAATTATGAATGGTTTTATGACATGAACCTCGATTTGGTTTCAGGCCATACCGAACGGCATTGCGTGAATTATTTCGGTTATAAAGTAGGTAATAATATTAAACTTATCTGCTGCATTGCAGATGATTCCACGCACGAAATTTTGGTTTCCACCTGCCTGGTTCACAAAGCGCATGCGTTGGAATCTTTTTCTAAGCAATTATTATGTTTTGAAAAATTCGAGCGCGAAATTCACGAAAACTTTGGCATTAACTATATCGATCATCCTTGGCTGAAACCGGTTCGTTATGCCTTCAACCGTGATGACAAGTCCCTGACAATGGACAATTATCCATTTTACAGCATCGACAGCGAAGAATTACATGAAGTGGGCGTCGGTCCAATTCATGCAGGAATTATTGAACCGGGACATTTCCGTTTCATCTGCAACGGCGAACAAATTCTACATCTCGAAATTCAGTTAGGCTACCAACACCGCGGCATCGAACAATTATTTATTGATAAAAAGAAACTGGTTGAAAGAGCCACTTTGGCTGAAGATATCGCCGGGGACACGGTTGTTGGACACAGTACAACTTTTGCACACGTCTGGGAAAGTTTATGTGGTTTTGAAGCAACCAACGAGTTGGAATTCTTACGAACATTGGCTTTGGAACTGGAACGCATTGCCGTTCATGTTGGCGATTTAAGTGCAGCTTGTACTGATATTGCCTATCAACTTGGAAGCTCAGTTTTTGGACGATTGCGGACACCCATTATAAATTTTCTTCAGGAATGGTGCGGAAACCGTTTGTCCAAAGGTTTAATAAGACCGGCTCAAAATAAGTTTCCATTTACTCCGGCATTAGCCGAAAGATTGAAAATGATTCTTGATATTTTCGAGCCTGATTTCAACGAAATGTCAGAAAAGCTTTTTACATTATCAAGCACATTATCGCGTTTTGAGAGAACCGGATTAGTTTCCAATGAAGACGCCATCTCTATCGGGGCGGTTGGCATGGCAGCCCGAATGACGAATCTGAATCGCGACATTCGCTCTTCTCATCCATTTAGTTTATATGCTGATTTAGACCACAAACCTATTATTAAACGGCATGGTGACGTTTATTCCCGTGTACAAATCAGAAGACGTGAAGTTGAACAATCACTGCGTTATATCCGAAAATTAATATCAGAAGTTCCTGTTCAAACCTCAAAAGTTGAAATTCTGAATACACCTAAACCAAATTCCTTCTGCATTTCATTAGTTGAAGGTTGGCGCGGCGAAATTTGCCATTGTGCCTTAACCGATAAAGAAGGCGATTTGATGCTTTATAAAATTAAAGATCCATCGTTTCATAATTGGCTTGCTTTGGCTTTAGCCGTTAGGAATAATGAAATATCGGATTTTCCGATTTGCAATAAAAGCTTTAACCTTTCCTATTCAGGACATGATTTATAACTCTAAAAAGAAAGAACGATGTTTGACAATATAAAAATACTATTTCATCAAGGGAAACAATTTATTCCGGATCCTACAACGGTTCAGATTCCCGGCATTTTCAGAGGTCGACCCGTGATTAGCACTGAAAAAGTGAACAAAAAAGAATTGAGTGATTTGTGCCCCACAAATGCCATTTCCGTTCATCCGGTAAGCATTAATTTGGGAAAATGTACGTTCTGCGGAGAATGTGCGTTGCGCTTTCCAACTAAAATTACATTTTCAAAAGATTATAAATTAGCTACAAACAACCTGGAACGACTGATTATCAAAGAAGGCGAAGACAAACCCATAGAAGTCAATCCTGATTTAGTTCGAAGTGAAATTCACCGGATTTTAGGCCGGTCACTAAAACTTCGGCAGATTTCAGCCGGTGGCGATAACAGTTACGAAATGGAGCTCAATGCGACTAACAATGTACAGTTTGATATGAGTCGGTATGGTATTGATTTTGTAGCCTCACCAAGACATGCTGATGGGATTGTAATTACCGGTCCTATTACTCAAAATATGGCCAAAGCAGTTGAGATTTGCTATGATGCCACGCCCGACCCTAAAATAATTGTTTTGGTAGGAACAGATGCAATCAGTGGCGGAATATTTGCCGGCAGCCAAGCTATCGATCGTAGTTTTTTTTCCAACCATCATGTCGATCTTTATATTCCCGGAAATCCTGCTCATCCGCTGACCATTATAAACGGATTGCTTGATTTAACCCGAAAGCATACTGAAAAATGAGTTTATCCGAAATCTCAACCAACTATTGTAAAGAAATTAAAAAACGATTTTATTGAAATAAACACAAAAAGTTTTACCAATCCAAAGCAAAAGCTTATTTTTGTATAGATTTTTTTGAAAAATGGCCAATAAATACGAAGAACTAATATACGCATTTGAGAAAAAACTGCGAAAATTGATTACGAAGTATAAGTCATTACAAGAACAAAACGCTGTGCTGACGGTCGAATTAGAACGCAAGCAAACTGATTTAATGGAGGCGCACAAGGAAATTCTAGAACTTCGAAAAAATTACGACCATTTGCGTATGGCAAATAATTTGAGCGGTTCGGATGCCGAAAAAGCCGAATCTCAAAAACAGATTGCAAAAATGGTGCGGGAAATTGACAAATGTATAGCTCTTTTAGATGAATAGAGCTTATGAAAGACGATAATTTTATAATAAATGTTCAAATTAGTGGCCT
>Ga0302286_10002736_pt1 | contig 12133 bp, 6 predicted proteins | sample III_Fen_E2_3_FD_198765 | JGI IMG/M metagenome (GOLD analysis project Ga0302286, IMG submission 198765) | Peat permafrost microbial communities from Stordalen Mire near Abisko, Sweden - III_Fen_E2_3 | ecosystem: Environmental > Terrestrial > Soil > Wetlands > Permafrost | place: Sweden: Abisko...
TTTTCCATGTGAAGCATACCTCCCAGTCCAAAACCGCGAAGGCAAACGGTATCGCCTTTCTGATTGACAATCTGATCGCCGGAAACTTTCAGCATGTTAGCCGATTCGTCATTTTGGGTTGTTTTTGAGCAAGCTGAAAACAAAAATACACTTAGAAAAACCAAAGTAAAAAATTGAATTGATCGTTTCATAATATTCTCAAATAGTAGTTAGTTATATTGTTTTGTCTTTTATAAATCCATCGAGCAATACCTTGTCGCCGGGGCTCATTCTATTTTTTGCAAATACAGCCTGATGCCAGTAAGGATACAGTAGCGCCGGTTTGCTCACTTCATTCAGTCTTTGCATTTCATCTTCCGTAAGTTTTACTTCGGAGGCAGCAATATTAATCTTTATTTGCTCGATGGAACGTCCTCCGATTACCAGCGACGACACACCCGGACGGTGAAGAAGCCATGCTAACGAAACCTGTGCAGCGGAAATTTGTTTCTCGTTGGCAATAGCATTAACAACATCCACTATGCGCCACAACCTTTCAAAATCCCGAACAGGCGGTTCCGTCCATCCTTCGGCAAAACGGGTTCCCTGTTGAGCCTGCATTTCGCGGGTATATTTTCCGGAAAGCAATCCTCCGGCAAGCGGACTCCAAATCAATCCTCCCAATCCCTGATCGACACCTATCGGCAGTAATTCGTATTCAGCTTCCCGGGCTTCGAGCGAGTAATGAATCTGTTGAGTCACAAACCGCTGGTAATTGTGCATATTGCTGGCATTCATCGCTTTCATTATGTGCCAACCCGAAAAATTGGAGCAACCAATATACCTGATTTTTCCCTGCTTCACTAATGTATCCAGCGCCTCAAGCATTTCTTCCACCGGCGTCAGTCCATCCCATTCGTGCATATAATAAATATCAATGACGTCTGTTCGGAGCTTTTTCAGACTTTTCTCACATTCACTGATTAAGTGATATCTGGAAAATCCTTCCTGATTGGGTCCGTCGCCTATCGGCATTCGGGCCTTGGTAGAAATCAGCACATCACCGGGACGTTTTCCGTTTAGGATTTGTCCGATCATTTCCTCCGATACTCCGGCAGAATACATATTGGCAGTATCAAGAACATTTACACCTTTATCGATACTATAATCAATAATCTCAAGGGCTTGTTTCATGTCCGAAGCACCCACCTTTGCAAACATCCCCTGACCGCCAAAAGTCATTGTTCCGAGTGTAATCGTTGATACTTTCAGACCCGAACGGCCCAAAAATCTATATTCCATAATTTGTTTTTTAATTTTTCAACTAATATACTATCAACTGATAAACAATACAATAGCATTTGAGTTTAGATACAAACGAAGAGGACTTGGACCTTTTCCAAAATGTTTATAAAAAAACTTCTCAGTGATTATTTGTCCGTACCTTTCTTTGTTGCATACATTGGGTAACCTACAATTGGTTTGCTTGCCAGGTAGCTCTTCAACCAAACCATGGATGGGTTTTCAACACCGTCTTTGCTCACAATGCCTGTCCCGGTCATCCAGGTTGTGTTTTGAATGTATCCCCACAACGTAATTCCGGCAACTGCCGGATGTTCCCAAAAAACAGGAAATGCTTTTTTGTAGCTGATCAATTGAAGTGAATCATTAGCTTGCTGCCTTCCTTTCAGCCCACCATTCATGTCCAGTTCGGTAACAAAAATGGGCAATCCTGAAGTAGCCATTAGGTTTAACGACGATTTAATAGTATCAGCAGTTGGTTTATCCACATTGAATGCATGTGCCTGAGTTCCAAATCCATCAACCAGCCCCCTATCTCTCAGCACTTTGAATAATTCAAGTTGTGACTTAATTGACTTCGTATCACCCTCCAAACCATAATCATTAAGAACAAGCTTTGTATTCGGCAAGTATTTTCTACCTTGCTCGAACAACCAAATCTGCCAACCGTAATCCTCCGGTTTTGTGCCCGGACCACCAAAAAGTTCTCTGAATTTTTGATTATCCTTTTGGTGATTACCCAGTTGCTCGTTTAATAAATCAATTTGATCGGATAATGGATAGCGTTCGGCAATCATTTGGAGTCGCTTCACAACTTCGGCTTTTGCTTCCTCTATTGATAAGGATAACAACCATTGCGGAAATTGACTGGCCCAAACTCCCGCGTGGTAGCGGAACATCATATTTCTATCCTTAGCATAATTGTAAGCATTATCTGCATTTTCATAGGTCATTACACCGCGTGTTGCTTCCATCATTCCCCATTTACAAGCATTTTCAGAAGTTGCTCCGTTCCAATATGTATCATAATTAGCCGATACTTTAGGTTGGAGAATATTGGCCAGATATTTACCTTTCCCGGCACTTAAACCCAATGACGTAACATCCTTTGAGCCAACGGTAATAATTACTCCCACCGAGTTAAACTCAACTCCTTTGTTATTGATAGCCTTGGCTTTCAAAGTATAAGTTCCAGCCTGAACGTTTTTCCAAATAAAGGTGTAAGTATAATTTGTTTGCTTTGTTACCTTCGAAAGTGAGTGGCTTCCGTTAAAGAACTCCACACTGGTAACCGTCCCATTATTGGCCGATTTACCAAAATCTGTGGCATAAACATGTATTTCCACATCAGTACCCGCTTTGAAATATGCATTATTAAAAGGAACGGTAATAACACAGGATGGCGGATAGCTTTGCGCCCGAGATACAGTTACATTTAGCGAAAATAAACTGACCAATAACAAAGAGAGATAAAAGCTTTTTTTTACATCAATTTTTGACTTCATTTTATAGATATTAATTTATAAGGATAATTTATTTTTTGTAATTGGAATCAGGCAATACGCTAACAAATAAGGTACTAAAAACAAATTGTAAAGTTTTATAGTAAAAATATTCCGCAATTTATTGAACTATTTTCTTTCCTAACACCAATTTATCCCCCGAATCGTCCACATCCCAGATTTCAGGCTTGCGGGGGCCTTTCCCTTCCGAATGGTGGACAATGTATAAACGCTTGCCTTCGAAAGTGGTAAACAACATTCCATGTCCGGAGTTATCGCCTTTGAAAGCTTCTTTTTCCTGAATCCAGGGGCCTTTTATTTTTCCTGAAACCGAATACGCAATACCCTGAGCATATCGGTGATCACCCCAACTGGACCAGAGCATGCCCAGTTTGCCGGTTTTAGTACGAAATAGTTGAGGACCATCGGTCACCCATCCCGGCATTTTTAGTCCGAAAGTAGCTTCACCAATGCTATTCATTTCTTTCGACCAAGCCGCTTCACTTGCACGGAACATGGTGGTAGGTTCTGCGGTGCGGTGTGTCAAATCCTTTGAAAGCGGCATATAATCCATGGTTCCGTCGATAAGCTGCGTCCACTCATGAACAAACACCATGTAGGTAGTATCATTTTCCTGATAAAGCGTTCCATCAATAATGTCCCAATCTTCCGGTCCCAGACAAAATTCTTTTTCCGCCACCAGTGGTTTGTACGGACCTTCCGGAGAATTTGAAACGAGAAGTTGAGTTTGATTTCTGGGCACATTGTAACGACGAGGAACCACCTGAATCAACGTGCTATGGTCGCTCCAGGTTCCGGCATAGTAGTATTTGGAGCCAATATGATGAATTTCGGCTGCGGCAGGAAACAAACCGTTCATCCAAGTTCCGGTCAAATCGGTAACCGAATAAGGACCGGTCCACATTTTCAAGTCCTTGCTTTTATACAAGCGACCACCCGAGTTTGTCAATAAATAGGTATGCGTTTTTTCATCGGGATAAATAAACGGATCACTCATTGAAAGCTCATCGAGCGAAACTGTTTTTATTTCAGGTTCGGGACGTGGTTGCCTATTAATTGGTCGTGCTGCACCCCCTGCTCCTACCGAAGGTCTGGGACCGCCAAAGTTATTTTGTCCTGCATCTGCCGGAGGAGCTTGTTCTCCTGGAACCAGTTGTTTTTTTCCAATTTTTATAGGTTGATTTACAATTGCCTGTTGAGCCTGACAATTTATGTTAACAATTGAAACAAAAATAATAGCAAAAATGAGAATAATGTGTTTTTTCATGCGTTCATATTTATATTATAGTTAGTTGTGGCATGGAACTCGCAATGAACATGGTCTTTGGTTTAAACGCCTGTTTTAATGCTCGTTTCATAACTTTAAACTTATAATTAATTATATACTTTCATATATCATTTAAAATGAGGAATTTCCACGGCTGCCGGTAAGGATTCAGCAGGTTTTCCAAATACAGTAAATTCGAGGATTCCAAGCGGACTTTGTTTGGGCCAGTTTGCCACTGTCAGTCGAACAAAGCGACATTTCACAGGAGCTATTTCGTCAAAAATCGTATTTCTGGCCGTTGTGTTATTCGTCCTATCCAATGCAGTTTGGAAGGTTTTCCCGTCCATCGAAACTTCGATTTTATACTTATAAATTTCTGCCGAAGGCTGAGTTGTTCCTCCTCCCGAAGGCCTTGCACCGCGCCTACCGCCGCCATTAAACATCAATCTCACACCATCGATATTAAACAATTGTACCACATCAAAGCGTGTTGCCGGCGACAACTCAATAGTAAGGGTTGGCAAGCTATCGGTGGGTTGAGGCTCCCACCATGTGCCGCTGGAATTATCCACCGCATAAGCCGCCTCGTGTCCTGAAACTTCGGACGTGAATTTTGAGAGTGCATTCATGGCGCGGACTTTATTAATCGTAACCGGAATCGAGCCGGAATCACCCTTTTTAGCGTCCGGTTTAACCGCTGGTCCCCATTGAGGTGTATCGGTTATATTCACCGACATGTTTCCATTTTTATCAAAGTATATCCGATCCATGCCAATTCTTCTTCCTCCGGGAGGATTGGAAAGTACAATGGTGTAAAATTGCCAGAGATTTCCATCCGGGCCTTCGACTATGCATCCGTGTGCAGTACCGGTTACAAGCCCTTCGGTTTTTCGTAAAAGCGGATTGTTGGGTGCATACGTAAACGGACCTAAAGGCGATTTGGAAGTATAATAACCTTCGGCATACGTTTTCCATTGCGTACCCGAAGCCGAATATTGTAAATAGTAGATGCCGTTATGCTTTTGCAGCCACGGTCCTTCAATCCAGGCTACATCGGTATATTCATTCATTTCGCCGTAACGCTCCCATAAATGCTGATTATTAAACCCAAACAGATGTTTTACCGGTCCGGCAAATTTGCTTAAATCAGTTGGATCGAGCGGCACTGCAAAAATTCCACTGACGCCCCTGCCCGGATAGTAGAGATACGGCTTGTTGTCATCATCGATAAAAATATCTACATCAAAAGCTCCATTCCAACCGGATTTAACATCGGGTGTATTTTTCCAATCGCCAATGCTGGTAAAAGGTCCCAGCGGATTATCGGCTTTATACACCGGGCAATCGTTGCCACACATGTAAAAACTACCGTTATATTTCACCACGTGTGGTGCAACCGGCACATTGGCTACCCGGTAGTATGTCCAATTAAGCATGTCGTCTGAAACCCAAGCACCACCTCCGGTGCAATACATGTAATACTTACCCTTTTCCTTAATAACCGTTACATCACCCGAGGTACTTCCGCCAGGGGCTGTTTCCATCGGAAGCGGATTACAATAACGGGGAGTTTTACCAATTTGAAGCTGCTGTGCTTTTGCCAAACTCAAACTCGATACAATAAACGCAAATAAAAGTAGTGTTGATTTAATATTCATATCCTAAAGCATTAAATTTAAAGTATTACATTTTAAATCAAAAAATAGATGCGCTAAAAAAATCCCAAACCTTGTATTAAGTTCGGAATAAATTTCCAATGGATAATTGCACTCGAAAATGCATGCGAATCTATTGAAATCAGTTTTAATCTAACCACCTCTCAAACGTTAGGATAGCAAGACACAAGAAACGCTGAATATTATAACAAAAAACGAATTAAAATACAAACATACAAATATTAATCAATACAAATCATCTTTAAAGATATTATTATCATTAAAATTAATAAAAAAAAACATCCTTCGGCAATAAAAAAACCGTACTGATTATTAAGTCAATACGGTTTAAATCATTATAGACAAAAACAATTATTTGCTTTCGTTTTTAAGTATATTATCAACCAGAGCAGAGAGATAAATGTATCCGGCACAACCATCAACTACCACCTCATTTTCGTACCAAATAAATGGCCAGTTTTCCTGATTTTCATAAAAATCCGGTTTAATCAGATAGTTACCCGGAACCAGACCTCCGGGGATAGAGGTAAAGTCGGCACGGTTATTTCCGTAAGTCACTCTCTTGGAATTAACGCCAACACCTGATACAAACGAAATACTCGAAGCCGGATGGCAACCTAAAATATAATTCAAGCCTCGGATGGCATATTCTTTACTGATAATATCAGGGAAATACTGATGAAGTTTGGCATTATTAAGCGACCAATCAACCATGGCAAAATTACCTCCCTGTGCGTAAAACCCTCCCTGACCAAGTGGTACTCCATAAGGATTTTGAGCACTTGTGGAATCAAGTTGTACCTTAATTTTAAGCACAATTGAACGCAGGTCTTTTTTGTAATCCTCATTCATATAAGGAATTGCTTTAAGGTAAGTTCGCAACGAACTGGAACCAAATGTTCTTCTTTGGTTTACAGCGTTTAAACTATTTTTAATGGCAGGCCATATTTTTGTAAGGTATTCGGAATATTTTTTATCTTTGGTTGCAAGAAATAATTCTATTGTAAGGGGTGCATCACCTACTACCGACATTGATCGACCTAAACCAGCAAATTCATCACCCTGATTTTGAGTGCGATTTGCTGTTTCACTCCTATTTGCAATATCTTTTTCCCATACTTGTTTAGCCGTTTCTAGGCATTCGGCTGATAAGGCATCGTTATACGATTTCAACGCCCTACTGGCGGCAGCTAATGCAGTTGCCGAGGCAATATCACCAAAAGAGCTATAATTCGTAAATACCCAACGGTCATCCATCGTTCCCGACGTTAAACCATCTATCTGGAAAGGTTTTAAATTGGGGTTATAAACCATACCATCAGTTAAATTACCTGCATCTCCAATCATATTGTACTGCCACAAATGTGGTTGCACAATTCCCCGAATGGAATGACCAAACGCCCGGAATTGAGCCATTAGAGCCAATGTTCCATGTTCTATTTGCTGCAATATATCAGGAACACCATCAGGGTGATGAATGGCAACGTATTTACGCTCTTTGTCCACCATGGTCTCGTCGCGCATAATTCTTAAATCTTCCCAGGCACCAACTAAAAAGCCAATCACCGTATTGTGCGAACCGGTTTGAATATCGAAATCACCGGCATCAAACCATCCTCCAATATTCATTCCGGGTATGTGCTCGTAGGGTTTGTACTTTGTTCCGGTGGTATGTCCCATTCGGTATCCGTCGTGAATAAGTGTATCAGTTGGAGCTTGTAAAGCGTCATCTTGATGTGGATTTCCGTGCCATACCCGATAGGCTTCTTTCACAAACATATGATCCATTTGCACAGGTAACCATGTATCAAGTGTAGGGTGCCAAATATTTTCATATACATTCTTTCCAATTGGGAAAGGTTCAGAAACAGTGTTACCGTATTGAATTTTGTAAATACCGGGTTCTTTGACCGCAGAAAAATCAAATTTATAATAGTTGTAGCGAGTTAGTTTTCCGGCATTAGTCAACTTGCTGTTAAGTACCTTTACTTGATTCCCATCTTCACCAATGCGATACAAAGTAGCTGTTTCCAATACCTTATCGTTGGGATTAAGTTCAATGACCGCCACTTTTTGTTGATCGGGATGATAACCTACTTGCGAATGTGAAATAACCGGTTCCTTGATCCAATCAGCTACACTATTGGGTGTGAAGGTCCACTGAATTACAGTTCCTGTTTTTCTGGAAGGAATTACTTCACGAACGATGAACCACCCATTAGATGCCAGGTTGCGACCATCCACCAACCCAATTTCGCCGCTTAATGACTTTATGGTCACTAACGATTTGGGATCGTCAGGAGATAATATAAGCTTTTTGCCCTGAGCAAAAGGTAATGCTTTTGAATAGGTGTCACCAAATCTTTCGCTTGTCAGCAAATTGTTGAATTGCGGGATTTTTTCTGAAAACGCATCGGCAACAGTGGGACCACTTGGAACGGTTGGAAAAATACCGGTTTGACTATCCATGATATACGTTTTTTTGAAGTATATTGCCGGAAGAAACTCAATATTCATACTGACCTTTCCTTCCAGTTTCTTGGGTAGCGGTTGATCCAGTATTACCGTAAAAAGGCATCCGTTGTCTTTGGCTTCAACTTTTATCTTGCTTGTAAAATCAAATTCTTTGTAGTACAAAGTTATGAGCACGGAATTCCCGTTGGTATCAATTTTTCGCTCTTTTACTGTTGGCGTTAAATCCCATTGTTCAGGAGTCGGACTCAATCTCACGGCACCACCTGTTATAGTACGAACTCCGTGCTGAATCATTTCAATGCCATTAACTTTTTCATCAAAAAAACCACCAGAATTGTACGAGTCATTGTAAATCATTACGTCCACTCCGTATTTCTTAAATACACCGAGATGATTCAGTTTAAAGCCAGTTTGCTGACTGAACCCCGGTAAATTGAACAAAGACATTAATAATAAAATCCAACGAGTTTTGGCGAAATGCTGATTTGTTTTCATAAATTTAAATATAAGATATCCGGTTTAACTTCAGAATTAGTGTGATATTATCTCCAAAAATCAATCTAAAAATGACTTAAAAACAGTAATCGCACTTTTTCGCGAAATCAATAATTCAGGTAAAAGTGCGATTGTGTAAAAATTGTCGAATCAACTTATAACACATTCAGAATTGTTCAAAAACGTGCGGCAAAGCCACCACCAGGTGCTAATTTCAACGTCAAAATGTCTTTAGGCGAAACTATTTTCTCCTGACGATCAACGCTGGTATTGCTGGTATTGTTGTCGTAAATTAATGTTGCACGGGTTGGTTTCTTAAGAAAGTCCAAATTGAGTTTAATCTCTCTTTCGGTAGCACCGTTCATCACACCAACCCACCATTTATCACCTTTGCGGCGAGCATAAGCAACAACTTCTCCCATGCTTGTACATGAAAGTACTCTGGTTTCGTCCCAAACAGTAGGTATCTCCTGAAATAAATCGAACATTGGACTTTCAAGATAAAATTTATACTGGTCGGTAAAATGAGTTATAGGCGATAGATATACGATTGCTTGCGAAAACTCATGAGCCCACGTATATTTTTTAGAAACAAGCTCCTTCGGATCTAAAATGACCGGTGTGAAATCGGCAGCACCAGCCATGTATCTTGTAAACGGTAAACACACATCTTGCTCAAACGGAGCCACGCGTCTATACCTTGTCATGTGGTATTCGTTGCCACGTACAGCTTCACGGGTGATGTCCATTGGGTATGTTCGACGTAAACCAGTTGGTTTCACACTTCCATGAAAGTTCAAGAGTAATTTTAATTCGGCACAATCTTGTTCAGTGGCCATATACCACTGAATGATGTCTGAAGTAGCATCTGGAATAAAGTCTATTTTAATGCCATCGGCACCAAGTGCTTTTACTTTTTCTAAATAAGCGCGGCGTTTTTCTCCTTCGCGCATTTCTTTTGAATCAACCCACACAATGGATTTAACGCCCACGGTTTTTCCATAAGCAATAACATCGGCAAGCAATGCCCATTGGTCTTTGTCATCTTTACGCCAATTGCGCCAGCCATCATCCACCAGATAATACTCCCACTTTAATTTTGCAGCAGCATCATACCAGTTTTTCTGATCTTCGTATCTTGGACTACCAACGCTCCACCATTGCCACAAACAACGACCAGGTTGTACCCACAAAAAGTCCGTTCCTTTGGCGGGTGCTGGACAGAGGTTCATTAGTAAATCTGAATTCACCAAGTCGGTGAGATTTCGGGTTACTATGGTTGTTCGCCAAGGCGATACCCATTGATTCTGATACATTCCATTCAGCACTAAAGGCCTATTATCAGACCTCGTTTTAATATCCCAGCCTTTTTTTGAGAAAGGAAAATCGGCTTTAAGATGATTGCCATTCCGCACAAAAGCCATGTCGGAAAATGATTCACAGTCAGCTTCGGAAATGGAAAGGTAACAACCAGCCACTTCAAAGGTGATAGGCCCCATTATCGTTTTATCCGATGGAATTTTATCTAAAGCTGTTACATAACTCAATGCCTCGTAGCTTTGGTGAAAGCCAGACCATGCAATTTTGCCTGCTTTCTCGGGCAGATTCCATGCTGTGGATTCACTGTTTATGTGTTTTGAACCTTCGGGCAATGTATATCGGATGGCAACCCCGTCGTTGTAAACGCGCACTATAAGTTTATACGCTTTACCCGATGCTTCAATAGCTATGCTAGCTTCGTTGGCACGATTACGGGCAATTGGATGATTTCCAATGGTGGTATATGTTTCGTCCACTTTACTGAGTATTGCTTTAGAGGTAATCTTTGCCTTGTTACCTAAATCAATGCTGTCAACAATTAATCCCAAAGTCGATGTAGCTAACACCTCGATACCTTTCATATCAATTGAATATGAAAGTCGTCCCTCTGAAGTGACAGAAACTAAAGCAGAAAGTTGCTTGTCCGGACTTTGAATTTTTATTTCCTTTTCGGCAAAAATCGATTTGATACTTGTAAGCAAAAAAAAGAATAAGGCAATCGTTTTTATGTTTTTCATCATAGATAGTTTTAATATTAAAAAAGGAGGTTTCAATCTAAGCAAGCCTCCTTATAAATTTATTTATTGAACATTCAGTAATCGAAATCGAAAAGTGCGTGTTCGTAAGGTCATCTGACTGTTATAAGCAACTTATACTAAAATAAATGGAAATGGTTTAAATTTTCAATTCTTTATTTGTGTGTTTTTATCATAATGCAATAACATTATACCCGACAAGCATAAACGCTTATTAAGAAATAGGCTTGTTTTTTTATTACTTGTTATATTTCAGCATTTTTGTAGCCCAGGGTATAAATGTTGGGTAATTTGGCACATCGGTATGTCCTCCGTTATGCTGACGCCAAGCCAATTCCCCATCTAATAATCCAGAAAGAACAGGAGGCATTTTCTCCTTCATATAGTCATTAGAAACACCCAAATCTTTCGCTCCTAACAATTTGAAAACTGTACCCGCAGCTATTGTTGCCATGTAACTTCCGGTTTGATCCAACCACTTGGCATCACCCTGTTCGGGAACTCCATAACTTATAAAAGTGAGTCTGGGGGCACAAAGTGCTATCAATTCGTGAGAGTCAACAGGTAAGTCGCATCCTGTTTTAGCTCCAAAACTCGATTGAGACGCACCATATTTCATATAGTTGCCAGCCATCCAGTAATATTCACCTCCGGTGAGACTTTCAACAGCTTCGCCAAACACGCGACGGTGTAATGTCGCACCACCTTTACCAGACGAACCTATTAATCCCACAGCAAACCGTTGTTCGAACGCAAGCGTAACTAATGCAGCTTTTCCATAACGAGATACTCCTTCGATTCCTACTTTCTTAGCATCCACCAATGGGTCGGTTTCAAGATAATCCAAAGCACGGGCTGCACCCCAAGCCCAGGCTCTTAAGGCACCCCAGTCATCAGGTTTGCGGGGCTGTCCTTTATTGACTAGTCCAATGATTCCCTTGGTTATACCTGCACCATTGTCGGCTTGAATACTGTTCGGATCAATAGTTACGTATCCCCATCCGGCGGCAAGCAACTGTTCGGTAGGTGACAAATCTTTTGCTGTAGTTGGAGGAGCAAACATATTTGGTCCGGCTACTTTAGTTATAGGCTGGTATGCAGGATATTTATCGAATACAGCTTGCATATCCGGGCTGCTTTTAATCAACATTTCTTTGAACGCAGTATTGATTTTTTCCAAGTCTTCATTGGATGGCTGCGCTGGTGAAGGTAAAGAAGGTCGACCACCAAACATCATAAGCACAGGCACCGGACCTTTTGCATTAGCTGGAACAACCAGCATCATGTTAATATCCACATTAATTTGTGGGCACTCGCTATTATCCACGTGTCCTACCAACA
>Ga0302286_10002746_pt1 | contig 12111 bp, 11 predicted proteins | sample III_Fen_E2_3_FD_198765 | JGI IMG/M metagenome (GOLD analysis project Ga0302286, IMG submission 198765) | Peat permafrost microbial communities from Stordalen Mire near Abisko, Sweden - III_Fen_E2_3 | ecosystem: Environmental > Terrestrial > Soil > Wetlands > Permafrost | place: Sweden: Abisko...
CTCGCCATAAATAATCATGCTCTTCTGTGAGATTGTCCCTCATGGCTCGTTTCATTCATTTCCAAACCTTCTGATTGCCTCTTCCATCATGGCGGTTGTGGCGGTTGCTCCGCAGCGTGTGCAACCGGCCTCTTTCACCGCTAATAGCTGATCAAGTGTGCGTACACCTCCTGCAGCCTTGACTTTAACTTTTGTACCGCTGTGTTGCCGCATCAGGATAAGGTTGGGAACCGTAGCCCCGGTATAATCATATTTGCCATCAGTTCCTTTGACAAAACCAAATCCCGAGGAGGTTTTTACATAATCAGCACCAACATTCGTGCAGATTTCGCATAACTTGATAATATCCTCTTGCTTAATGATATAGTCAGTTTCGAAAATCACTTTGTCGATTGCCCCATTTCGGTGACACACCTCTGTAACCGCTTTTATCTCTTCTTCGATGTAATTCCAGTCACCCTGAAGTGCTTTTCCGATGTTAATCACCATATCAATTTCGACTGCACCATCTTTGCAGGCAGTTTCAGCTTCGAAAACCTTAACTGGTATTGTTGAGTTTCCTGCAGGAAATCCAATGACACAACCGACAGAAACATTAGATTCTTTGAGTAATTCTTTGGCTTGTTTGACCATGTATGGTTTTACACAAACCGAGGCCACATCATATTTTTTGGCAATTGCACACTCCCTTTTTAAATCTTCATCAGTCATGGTGGGATGAAGAATTGAGTGATCAATCATTTTTGCAAGGTCTTTTATTTTGGTCATATCGTTTTGTTTTTAATAATTATTAAAGATGGTAACTGTTGCCAATCGGATAATTCGTTGTATTACAAAATAATTCGCTATAAATACAGAAGTTTTTTTTGCTTGTGTGGAACTTAATCGAAATATGGAGAATCGGCGATCCCGGTGGAATTTTAAGCAGAACAGCAATGGTTTTATTGGCATTTTCAGCGCGAAGTTCCTGTTCTGATCCGATTATTTCGATCCCGTAATGTTGGCTCAATGTTTTAAAGAATGAGCCGTCGATAAATGCAAAACCAACAATTCCTTCAAGATAGTTGGTCGCCAGCCAATTGTACTCTATCATGACAGGAATCTCTCCTACACACCTGAGCCTTGAAAAATGTATGCAGGATTCTTTGACCTCGTTTTCGCTGATTGAAAAATGAATTTCAGGATCCCAAAAACCTGGTTGAGGATACTGTAGGAAAACGGTATTGACATCTTTACCCGCTGCTTCAGAAAATCCTTTCACATTTAATAGTCCAAGCGATCGCCTGTGTTCGCACACAATACTCCCCTTTCCGTGCTGACGTTCAATAAATCCTTCTTTCTTCAGTTCCTCCAACGCCTTTCGTGCGGTTGTTCTTGTAATGCTGAAAGTTGAGCACAACTCGTTTTCCGAAGGGAGATAATCTCCAACGACGTAACTGCCTTTCTGAATCTGAAGTTTGAGAAAGTTCTGCACTTTCCTGTACCTTTTTTCTTCCACGCGAAACAAATTTTCACAAAAATACCACATTTACTTGTACGTACAAGTAAGTGTGGTATTTTTATTTCGAAGAGAAGGTATTATTTATAAATAACGCTTTTCCTTTTAATAGAATAGGCCGCGAATATTCCTACGGCATCGTCAATTGGTTTTATATTGGTCGGTATATTCGCCGATGGTCCGCTGAAAATCGGAATTTTTGGATAATAATCCGAAATGTAGCTGCTTATAAATGAATAATAATCTTCATTAATGCCATACAACTCAACAGTAACCGTGTCGCCTGGTGAAAGTCTTTCATCTTCACGTGCCTCTCTGAGATTATAAACAGGGAAACCGTCGTAATATTTTCCTTCGAATCCGCTATTATCGCCTACTGAATACTTGAAAATACTGTCGGTCAATAGTTTATTGTTTTTGATAACTTTGATCAAATAAAAATTTCGACCTTGACCGGGATCCATTGTATAAAGGTTAACACTCCAGCCTTTATCGTAATGATTTGAACTATTGTAAACTAAATGAACCGAATCGATCGGATTGATTCCTTTGATCAGTGATTGAGCAGTGTATTCTTCCATCACCTGATCGTTATTGATATCGACATTCTTTATCTTAAGTGTGTAATTTCGGCCTGTGACCCCGAATATTTTGGATGTTGTATAATAAGTCCCTTTAACGAAAATATCTTCTGTAAGATTATAAGAACTTGTTCCGTCAGAGATCGTTATAATTGCATTTGAAACTACCTGGATCGGATCTTGTTTCAGCGCATCTCCAAGTTTTGACAGTTTAACCATCTGACGTACAGTGTCAGTTGAGATATAGGCTTCGACAACCAGACGAGGGCGTGTCGAATCAAGATGAATATTATCGATCGTTTCGGTACATCCTGTAGCGATAATAGTAAGGATGAAGAGTGACAGGATGATTATTTGATTTTTATTTGGCTTCATCATTTTAAAATTTGAAATTGTAAGTAATTCCGGGAAAGCACACAAATGGGAGGTACCACCGTTGAGCAACTACTTTTTCGGCATTTTTAGAATCCTGCACAAAATTGATCATCCAATCGTTATGACGTGCGTATGCATTATACATTGAAAAAACCCACTCACTTTCCCATTTTTTACCGGGATGGACTTTTCCTTTTACCGTAAGGGAAAGATCAAGTCGGTGATAGTCGCGCATCCGGTAGCCATTTCGGGCTGAATAATACTTTCCATAGGTATTATCGATTACATACGATCCCACCGGAAAAGTAACTGGAGCACCTGTTGCATAAACCCAATTGGCTGAAAAGATTACGCGATTTGAAAATTCGTAGTTCAGTACAGCATTGATATTGTTCGGTTTATCATAGGTTGTAGGGTAGGGGTTCCCATAATTGATTTCGGCAATTGTTCGCATGACTTTCGACAAGGTATAACTGATCCAGCCATTCAGTCTTCCGGTGTTCTTCCTGACAAACAGTTCGAGTCCATAAGCTTTTGCTGTTCCGGACCTGATATCACCTTCCAGTCGCGGGTTCATTAATAACTGCGCATTATCCTTAAAATCAATCACATCGTACATTTGCTTATAATAGGTCTCAATAGACGTTTCAATTGCATTATCGGCAAAATTTCTGAAATATCCAACAGCATATTGGTAGGCTTTTTGTGGTTTTATATTGGGACTCGATGGAAACCAGATATCGAGTGGCATACCACCCGATGAATTTGACGCAAGCTGCATATATTGAATAGTGCGTGTAATACTTGCCTTCACCGAAGAATGCTCGTTAAAGGTATAGTTAATTCCCAAACGTGGCTCCAGTCCCATATAGGTATGGAAAATCTTTCCGCTTGAATAATAGGTGGTGTCAGTTACCGTATAATTGGGATAGCCTTTGGCATAAGTATAGATGGTTGCACTCCCGATATTTTGGAAAGCAGTGAGCCGTATGCCATATTTCAAGGTGAGCTTATCAATTAGTTTTTGCTCGTTTGATAGATAAATACCATGCTCCAATGCATAATTTTTTGGGACCGGAGAACCTAACCGGCTCCCTTCACCCTGAATATAGGCATCACAAGGATTGAAATCATGAAAAGTTGAAGAGAGTCCAAACTTAATTTCATTTTGTGGGTTCATAGAATAATTAAAATCGAGTTTCAGCGAATAATCCAACATGTCCGATTTCCAGATATACTCTGATCCACCTTGTTTCATCGATAATGAATAATCGTATTTGGCAACAATGGCCGTCAAATTTGAAAATATTTTATTTGATATTTGGTGATTCCAGCGAAGTGTTCCGGTCAGGTTCCCAAATCCGGCGTCAGAACTCCCTTTTTGCCCGAACAGATCTCGCCCGGTATAGGCTGAAAGGAACAACCGGTTCCGTTCGTTGATCTGATGATTGATTTTTAAGTTGAGATCATAAAAATATAGTTTACTCTTTTTGGCACTCGAGTCTGTCATTAAAGGGAAAAACAAATCGGCATAGGTACGTCTTCCGGCGATCAGAAAAGATGTTTTTTCATTCCCAATGGGCCCTTCAAGTGTTAATCGGCTTGATATAAGTCCAATGCCGCCAGTTGCTGTAAATTTTTTATTATTTCCTTCTTTCATCCTGACATCAAGTACCGACGAAAGTCTCCCTCCATAATTGGCGGGGATATCCCCCTTGTAAAGTTTTACATCGCGAACCGCATCATTGTTAAAAACAGAAAAGAAACCCATCAGGTGAGAAGCATTGTAGACAGTAGCCTCGTCGAGCAGGATCAGGTTTTGATCAATCCCTCCACCCCGCACGCTAAATCCGGAGGTTCCTTCCGAGGTTGACTGCACGCCCGGAAGCATTTGAATGACTTTGAGTACATCGACCTCACCCATCAGAGCGGGAACCTGTTTAATCGTTTTCATCTCGAGCTTTGAAATGCTCATCTCAGCTTTTTTAACATTGGCTTCAGGACGTTCAGCCGTGACAACAACCTCTTCAAGCTTACTCTCCTCGGGTGCGAGTTCAATATTTATGGTGAGATTTTTATTCAGATCAATTGTTTTTTCAATGGTTTGATATCCCAGGTACCTGAATTCAAGAATATAATTGGCAGGTTTCAGGCTAAAAGAGTAAAATCCATATTGATTAGTGGCAGTTCCGGTATTCATTGTTTTGACCGAAATCGTTGCTCCAATCAGCGACTCACCAGTTGTTGCATCTTTTATATATCCACTGATCGTGTTTAAATCCGATGGGTGATCGTTTACAGCAAAAACGGGCATTCCAACGATTAAGAGGAGCAGACTTATGATAATAAAATTAGTTTTCAGATTCATCGATTCAGTAAAGGTTGATTTATTGTGCGTTGATGTTAAGATTTTCAATTATACCTGCAAAATTAAGAATTGTTATTTTTCCAGAATGAATAAAATCGGTCAATGGCATATTTTGGCCGGTGAAAGGTCTATTACCATATTCGACAATTGATCAGACGATGGCTATGACGCATTCATCGATGAAGATGCCATTCTTTATAAAATGGATGCGGTTCGACTGAATAATTATTTAAGAGTATCCAGGTAAATGATTGGTAATGATAAAAATATTCACAACCAACTTATTCGTTACGAATTTATCAATTCAGCTATTTTCCTTTTAATCTAAGAAAGGCCGAAATAAGGATGAAACATATTATTGAGGCAGCGATACCATAAATATTAAATATAAGGATAAGCGCAGCCGAAATGATCAAAAATATAAACCTAATCTTATTCTCTTTCCATGAAAGATTTTTGAACTTTAATGCAAACATCGGCAGTTCTGAAACTAAGAGAAGTGACATTATCAGTGTAATCAGAATTAAAACAATAGGTTGCAAAATAAATGTATCAAGGATATCATATCTGCCATGAACAGTTATCAGTGCAAGTGCAGCAATAAAAAGTGCATTTGCAGGAGTTGGTAAACCAATAAATGATTCTGCCTGCCGGGAGTCGATGTTAAATTTTGCCAATCGGAGTGCTGAAAAGACCGGAATCAGCAAAGAAGTTGATATGCCGGCTACTTCCCAAAACGATAAATCCGAAAAATTTTCTGCACGAACATTGATTCCAAAGAGTGAATATTCCAACATGACCATCATAAGGGCGCCGGGGGCAAGACCAAAAGAGATCATGTCAGCCAATGAATCAAGTTCCTTACCCATTGGGGAATAGGCTTTTAGCAGTCGGGCAGCCATACCGTCAAAAAAATCAAAAATTGCAGCTGCGATAATTAAAATCACCGAAATTGTCAATTCCCCTTTTATAGCGAATAGTACAGCAAGACTTCCCGATACAACATTCAGGCAAGTGATGAAATTTGGAATGTTCTTGCGGATCATATTTGGGGCATTGTTTTACAGATCAGCAATAACTGTTTGGCTACCTGTTACATATTGGCATAATTCAACATTGACCTTCGTCCCGGCCGGGAGAAAAAGATCAACACGTGAGCCAAACCTGATAAAACCAAGTTCATTGCGCTGGCTTACTGTCGAACCTACCTTTGAGTAAGTAATGATCCTTTTTGCAACGGCGCCTGCAATCTGTCGTGCAAGAATCTCTGTTCCATCGGCCATTTGGATGACAGTGGTTGCCCTTTCGTTATCGGTTGATGATTTTGGAAGGTATGCGGCCATAAATTTACCGCTGTGATGTTTAAAATATTTCACAATCCCTGGAACTGGCATCCAGTTGACATGTACATTATTAACAGACATAAATACAGAAACCTGTAATCGGCGGTCGCCAAAATATTCCGCCTCAAAGGTTTCTTCAATAGCAACGATCTGTCCATCAGCAGGCGACAAAACACTGTTGGGCTTCAGCTCTATTGAACGCCTGGGATAGCGAAAAAATCGCATTACAAAAAGCAACATGAATGTTGTTGCGAGGAATGTAAAACAGCGAAAATAAAGTTCTCCTGTAATTCCGACAACGATATTAAGCGTGAGCCAAATTATAAATGCCACTGCAATAACCAAAAAACCTTCTTTGTGAATTCTCATAAGTTTCTACTATTGTGGCGCAAATTTAAGCAAATAATACTCATCGAAAAAATTGAAACACAAAATATATCACTGGTGCAGCGAGTAGAATACTGTCAAAACGGTCTAGAAGCCCACCATGTCCAGGCATAAATCGTCCAGAATCCTTTACACCAATAATTCGCTTGATCATCGATTCAACCAGATCGCCAAGCGTTCCCGATATTACAACAACGATGGCCATCACTAACAGTAAAACGATGTTATACTGAGGAAATACATGGTTTAATATATAGGCTGCGACAATTGCAGTGATAACTCCGCCAAATAAACCTTCCCATGATTTCTTTGGGGAAATTCTTTCGAAAAGGCGGTGACGGCCAAACCGGACGCCAAAAATATAAGCCCCCGAATCACCGGCCCAAACAAAAACAAACAGACTGATAAGCAATCCGTAGTTGTAGTCTTTAAATCCTTCAAAAATCGGAAAGGCAAGAAAGTTAAGAATCGAGAACGGGATAGTAACAAATACGACCCCAAATTCTGTAAGGGCAATATTGGCCAACGGAGTTTTCTCCTTACGAAACAGCTCGTAAACCGGGAAGGCGTAGATGAGCGGTAAAAGGTAATTGAAGGCGTCGAAATCAATGCTGTGTTTAGCTGTAAAGAAGGATAAAACAAAAATTGCCGATCCAACAATAAGACCGGGATATACCTGGGGCGAAAAACCCGCAATTCGGCATAGCAGGTAAAACTCGCGGAGTGCCAATACCGAAAAAATTAAAAACAGGACTGCAAAAGTATAAGGTCCGAGAAGGATGGCACCCAAAATAGCGGATACAAAAAAGAATCCCCAGATAGTTCGAGTTTGCAACTCTTTCAATTTCAGCCTTTTTAAATTGTTAGTTAATTACACTTTGGGTATTTCCGATTCTAAATTTGAAGGCTGTGTGTCCTCATCTTTTAATGGATTTTCATCATCTTTTTTCTTTCCCCATGGACGCGGCCCGAAAATATGTTCAAGGTCTTCTGTGAAAATGACTTCACGTTCGAGGAGCAATTCTGCAAGCTGCTTATGTCCTTCAGCATTTTTAATCAGGATATTTTTGGCTCTGATAAATGCGGTATCAATCAAATCTTTTATTTCGGCATCGATCAGTTCAGCAGTCTTCTCGCTGTATGGTTTATTGAAACTGTAATCACTTTGTCCTGTTGAATCGTAATAACTGACATTTCCGACTTTTTCGCTCATTCCAAAATAGCAGATCATTGAGTAAGCCGTTTTGGTCACCCTTTCAAGGTCGTTTTGTGCCCCGGATGAAATTTTAGAAAAAACGACAGTTTCGGCAGCTCTTCCACCCAATGTGGCGCAAACTTCGTCAAGCATCTGCTCCTTTGTCGTAATTTGACGCTCTTCGGGTAGGTACCATGCTGCTCCAAGGGCTTTTCCACGCGGTACTATGGTCACTTTGACCAAAGGATGAGCGTGTTCGAGTAACCAGCTTACCGTAGCATGACCAGCTTCGTGGTAAGCAATAATTGCTTTTTCGTCAGCAGTAATAATTTTATTCTTTTTCTCAAGACCTCCGACAATACGGTCGACCGCATCGAGAAAATCCTGCTTTTCAACTTTTGTTTTCTTCTTTCTCGCAGCAATAAGAGCTGCCTCGTTGCAAACATTGGCGATATCAGCACCCGAAAATCCAGGTGTTTGCTTGGCAAGAAAGTTGACATTAACATCTTCCGATAAGGTAAGTGGCCGGAGATGGACCAGAAATATCTCTTTTCGATCGATTACATCGGGAAGTTCAACATGAATCTGGCGGTCGAACCTGCCGGCGCGCATTAATGCCCGGTCGAGGATATCTGCCCGGTTAGTAGCACCTAAAATAATTACGCCTGAATTGGTGTCGAAACCATCCATTTCGGTAAGTAATTGGTTAAGCGTATTCTCGCGCTCATCGTTCGATCCCATGTTCGGATTTCTTCCCCTGGCACGACCAATGGCATCAATCTCATCAATGAAGACAATACACGGCGCTTTCTCTTTTGCCTGTTTAAACAGGTCGCGAACGCGCGAGGCTCCGACACCCACAAACATCTCCACAAAGTCGGAACCTGACATGGAGAAGAACGGGACATCTGCTTCACCAGCTACTGCTTTTGCCAATAGCGTTTTACCGGTTCCCGGAGGGCCAACAAGCAAGGCGCCTTTTGGGATTTTACCTCCAAGCTTCGTGTATCGGTCAGGATTCTTTAGAAATTCGACAATCTCTTCGATCTCCTGTTTTGCTTCGGCCAAACCGGCAACTTCCTTGAATGAAGTACTTACACGTGACTCTTTATCAAATATTTTAGCTTGTGATTTCCCTACATTGAAAATATTCCCCCCACCAGGGCCACCTTTGCTCATTCTTCTAAAAATAAAATAATAGATCGCAAGAAGAATAAGTGGAAACCACAAAAAGCCCATGATTTCGCTAAAATAATCATGACGAATTTCATAAGTCAAGGTCACTTTGGCATTTTCACCTAACTCACTTTGAGCGCTTTCAAGATTTTTTTCGAAAACATCAATCGATCCGATGGTAAAAAAGAAATGGGGTCCAGTCTTGGCTGGAGTTGAATATCCCTGATCGAGTTTACTCTTATACTTTTCGTAGGAACTCTCTTTTAAGTAGATTTCTGATTGGGACTTATTGACGACAACGATCTTTGCAACGTCGCCGTTTTTAAGCATCGTATTTTTTACTTCCTGCCAACTGGTTTCAACAGGTGTCCCACTATTTGTAAAGTAGTTGACTGCAATAAACCCAATCGCCAAAATTACATAGATGTAAATCAGGTTAAATTTAGGGGTTATTTTTGCACCTCCCGGATTTTTCTTATTCCCTTTAGGAGTATTATTTTCAGTACTCTTATTTTCGGCACTCTTATTTGTTTCTTTCTCAGCCATAATCAATTAAATGTCAGCGTCAATATTAAAAATTGTTCCGTCGGCCCACAAACTCTCAAGATCGTATAACCTGCGTATTGGTTCCTGGAACACATGAACCATTATATTTGCGTAATCGAGCAAAATCCATTGCGCCTGGTTATAACCATCGCGATGCCATGCCGGTTCATTTTTCAGTTCTTCTACCGTCTCTTCGACTGAATGTGCAATGGCATCTACATGAGTATTAGATGTCCCATGGCATATAATGTAATGATCACATTCTGTGTTATTCAGTATCTGAAGATCAATATCGATGATTTCAAGCCCTTTTTTACGCTGAATACCTTCAATAATCGCCTCAATTAAATCGATAGAGCCATCTTGAATGGCAGGATTAACCATATGGAATATTTAAAGTACAAAGATAATTTTTTTGTCCGATTGATAAATAAAGAAATGTTGTGGTATTCTTATGAATTTAAAGTTTTTACTTTGATCTTTCAAATACAACGGACAAAAATGAACGAAATAATCGGATCGAACATTGAACGAATCCAGGAAATAGGATCAACCAATAACTATGCCGCAGCCCGGTTACTGACAAAACGTCTGCCTGAAGGTACTGTTTTTGTTGCCGACAGTCAGGTTGACGGTCGCGGACAGGCTTCGAACACATGGGAAAGTGAACCAAATAAAAATTTGACTTTCAGTATTCTCCTTTATCCCGATTTTTTGGAGATCAGCCGACAATTTGAACTATCGAAGGTAATTTCTCTTGGTGTTGCCGATTTATTGAAGGAAAGGACAGATCAGGTTTCGATTAAATGGCCGAATGACATTTACATTGGGAAAGGTAAAGTGGCAGGAATTTTAATTGAAAACTCGATTAAAATCAATAAGATATCCTCAAGTATTGTGGGTATAGGTTTGAATATTAATCAGAAGATATTCACCGGCAATGCACCGAATCCTGTATCGCTAAGTCAGTTCACTGGTGAGGATTACGACCTTGAAGAATTGCTTTCTGATTTCTGTGCGAAAATTGATACGCGTTATCACCAACTTCGCAAGGGAGAATTTGGCTTAATTGATGGCGATTACATCAATTTGCTTTACCAGCTTGGGAGTTGGTCACCCTATTCAGATGAAAAGTGCGATTATGAAGGCCGGATTCTTGGCGTTGATCAAATTGGGAGGTTAATGATTGAAACCAGAGCCGGGAAAATCAACAAATATCAATTTAAAGAGGTGATTTTTAAATGAAGGTTTTAAATTTTAATATCCGGTAAATTTTATACTATTCAATTTCATTAATGTGAAACAGATTGAAATATATCGAAATAAAGAAATATTTCTATGTATTTCCATATATTTCAGCTTGTTCATAATGAGTTAGATACAAAAATATGCCGTATATAAAATTTGTAATCCGCTCCTATAGATTCTGCGCATACGGTATCTTCGTCAACGCTTCAGCAATCTGATCAACTCCTTTTTTTAGATGTTTATTAACAAGCATTTTAAACATGGGATTTAGCTCGGCATGCAAGGTGATTTTAACCTTGCAACTTGCTTCATCGACTGCCACCAACTGAATCCAGCAACTGAATTGAAAAGGGACAGATTTGCTTCCGGCTAATTTAATGGTTTTCGATGGCTCGCGTTCAACAATTAGAACACCAACCGTACCAATAGGACTGATCGAAAAGCTGCATTCATCGGCTGTGGCCCGAAAATTTTCAAGTTTAATATCAGGAGCATCAGGATATTGTTTCTTAATCTCCTCGATCCGTTTTGGATCAAAAAGCTGCTCAAGATTTTTGAAATTCGAAAGGCGGTTATAAACAGCTTCCTGCGGGGCAGGAATAAGCTTTATCTCGCTAATATATTTTTCGGTACCCATTTTTTGTAAATGAAATATTGTAATAAATATCTGCTAACTAATCAAATAATGGGAAAAAGCGTCCAGAAAAAGAGTGAATATATAATAGTCGTCCTTCTGCCTTTACCCTTTACCCTTTAACCTTTATCCTTTAACCTTTATCCTTTAACCTTTATCCTTTAACCTTTAACCTTTAACCTTTAACCTTTATCCTTTCAACTCCTGTCCCCAGGTCTCAGGATTTTTTCTCCAGTTATTAAGACTTTCGAGTTGTTCATCTGTAATCTCGCCTGAATCGTAAGCCATCTTAAGCAATAAATTGTAATTACTTAAAGTTGTCAGCTCGATATGTGCAGCCTCAAAGTTTTTTGTCGCCAACGAAAAATTATAGGTGAAGATGGCCAGCATTCCAAGAACTTCAGCGCCATAATTGCGAACTGCTTCGGCTGCACTTAAAGAACTACCTCCGGTGGAGATCAAATCCTCAATGATCACAACTTTTGTACCTGGCTGAATATCACCTTCAATCAGGTTTTCGAGACCATGTCCTTTAGGTTTTGACCTGACATAAATAAATGGAAGTTGCAAAACTTCAGCAACCAATACACCATGTGCAATGGCCCCGGTTGCTACACCGGCAATTGCTTCAGCATTGGGATATTTTTGGCGAATCAGTTGCACAAACTGATTGCAGATAAACGTTCTTGTCTCGGGAAAGGAGAGTACCTTACGATTATCACAATAAATCGGGGCTTTCCATCCTGATGCCCATGTAAAA
>Ga0302286_10002757_pt1 | contig 12073 bp, 10 predicted proteins | sample III_Fen_E2_3_FD_198765 | JGI IMG/M metagenome (GOLD analysis project Ga0302286, IMG submission 198765) | Peat permafrost microbial communities from Stordalen Mire near Abisko, Sweden - III_Fen_E2_3 | ecosystem: Environmental > Terrestrial > Soil > Wetlands > Permafrost | place: Sweden: Abisko...
ACTACAAATATACAGAATCCTGCAATAATACACAAGCCTTTTTATACCTATTTTATTGACAAGCAAATATATATAAACGTTTTAAGGAGCGACTAATTAATTTGCACAGCATTCAAGAAATAATAGCACAAAAAAAAGTTGCGTGTAACTAAATACACGCAACTTTTTTTTATAAAGAGTCTCTATTTACAAGTCAGTAATGGGCTTGTGTTTTGGCACAAGGGCTTTCATAATTCCCCATGCAATCAGATAAGAAAATGCACATACTCCAAACATTATTCCATAAGCAATAGAGACATTAGAAGAGATAAGCTCTTTTGCATGATTTAGTGTATTGGGATCAACAATCACGTCTTTGAGGTTATCAATCTTAATACTTTGAAGATTAATTTTTGCTGTTTCGTGAATCAATCCTTGAGCATTGGCTATGCCAACTCCAATATTACGATAGTAATCTTCTAAGCGGCCTGCTAATTGTTGAAGGAAAACACCTCCCAAACCACCAAAGAAAGCCCCAATACCTGTTACAGTTCCAACTGATTTTTTCGGGAACATATCCGAAACCGTAGTAAACAGGTTGGCTGACCATGCCTGATGAGCCGCACCACCTACACTTATCACTGCAATAGCCGCTACAATACCAAAACCTGCCATATACTGTGTAGACAGCAATAATAGTGGAGCAAAAGCAATAAGCAACATAGCCGTCATACGTGCCTTGTAGGTTTGCCATCCTCTGTTCATAAAGGTCATTGGTATTGAACCACCATAAACTGAACCTATAATTGCAATACCGAATACCACAAAGTTTGAATACATTACATAATGAGCAGTTTGTTCAGTGCTTAGGCCGGAGCAAAATTGTTGTTTGACGTAAGTTGGCAACCAAAATAATAAAAACCACCATACACCGTCGGTCATAAATTTACCTGCCACAAACGACCATGTTTGACGATATGTCAACATCTTAAACCATGATACTTTTGGAGCAGTGTCTTCATCAGTTGTAGCTTCAACTTGGGCAGCTTCATCCTTATCACTATGAATATAATTATATTCTGCTTGTTTGAGTTTTCCCTTTGCAAGTAATTTTTTAGGCGTTGAATAAAAAATTCCCCAAAAAATAAGCCAAAAGAATCCAAGTAAACCTGTAATGATAAATGCCATTTGCCAGCCATGAATGCTTCCTAAGAATTTAGAATCGGATGACCATGTTAACAGGCACCAGGGAACAAAGATTGCGCAAATCATTGCACCGATATTTGATCCAGAGTTAAAGATTCCGGTTGCTAAAGCTCGTTCCTTTTTCGGGAACCACTCAGCAACGGTTTTAATAGAGGCAGGAAAGTTTCCTGCTTCTCCGGCTCCAAAAAGGCTTCGGGCAATACTTTGAGCTACCAAAGATTTTCCCATAAAAGCACTTGCAATACCGGCAATAGACCATAAAATCAGTGATGCGGCTAAACCAATTTTTGTTCCGATTTTATCTATAATCCAACCCGCTACCAAAGTGAACCCTGCATAAAAGATTGTGAAAATAGAAGTAAAAGTAGAATAATCTGTTGAAGTCCACCCAAAGCCATCAGCAGAACAGAAATAATCTTTTAAAAAACCGATTACATTTCTGTCCATGTAATTTATTGTGGTGGAGAACAATAGTAATGAAGCAATTGTCCAGCGATACTTGCCGATTTTTTCGACGATTTCGTTTTGTTTACTCATGATAAAAAGGTTAAGGGTTGAGACTCCCAAAAATTAAATGACAATCTCGTAAATAAAATAGTGTTATTTCTTTACTTTTTTGATAATAGCCAAAGTATCAATGCACAATTTGGTGATTCCGGCCCAATCACCTGCTTTAATTAGCTCGGCAGGAAAAAGGTTAGAACCCATCCCCACGCAGGTGACACCTGCATCAAACCATGTTTTCAGATTGGCTTCTTCGGGTTTTACACCTCCTGTTACCATTAAATTTGACCATGGCATTGGTGCTTTCAGGTTCTTTACAAATGCAGCACCCAACACATCCCCCGGAAATACTTTGCAGACATCGCAACCGGCTTCTTGTGCAAATCCGACTTCAGATACTGAGCCGCAACCCGGTGCATAAGGAATCAGACGGCGATTAGCAATCTTAGCCACTTCGGGGTTAAACAACGGCCCTACAATAAAGTTGGCTCCCATTTGAATATACAGTGCAGCAGTAGGTGCATCCACAATTGATCCGATGCCCATAATCATTTCGGGGCATTCTTTGGCAGCAAATTTCACTAAATCGCGAAAAACTTCGTGCGCAAAATCACCGCGATTTGTAAACTCAAATGCGCGAACACCACCTTCGTAGCATGCTTTCACTACATTTTTTGATATTTCAATGTCGCTATTGTAAAACACCGGCACCATGCCAGTTTCTTTCATAGCTACAAGTACTTGAATCTTACTGAATTTCATAGTTATTGGCCTCCCCCAACCCCTCCAAAGGAGGGGGGAATGAGGTTGGCAGTTTTGTATTGTTATGAATTTGAATTATATATATAACGTCTAAAAAAGTCTCCTCTTTGGGGAGAACCAACGGTCAACGACCGAAAGGAGTTAATTAGAGGGGCTTTATCGAACTACTCGTCCGCTTCCGTCTCCACCCATCAGCCCTTCCACTTCGGCTACAGTTACCAAGTTGAAATCACCATAAATAGTATGTTTGAGGCATGATGCTGCAACGGCAAATTCGAGCGCTTTTTGGTCGTCGGTAATGTAAGTGAGCAACCCATAAATCAAACCACCCATAAAAGAGTCGCCACCACCCACGCGATCCACAATGTGAGTAATATCATAATCTTTCGACACTTTCAATGATCCTTCTGAATACAAACAGCCTCTCCAAGTATTATGGTTGGCATTGATTGAACCACGCAGGGTAACAATTACTTTTTTAGCTCGTGGAAACTTAGTCATCATTTGAGTACAAACCGATTCAAATTCGGCTGCATTCACTTCGCCACCGGTATGAGAAACATCAAAACCCTGGGGTTTGATGCCAAATACTTTTTCGGCATCTTCCTCATTACCAAGTATTACATCACAACCTTCTACCAAAGCCGGCATCACTTCAGAAGCTGTTTTGCCATATTTCCAGAGATTTTTGCGGTAGTTAAGGTCAGTTGAAACAGGAACGCCAAGTTTATTCGCTACTTTGATAGCTTCGAGACACGCATCGGCGGCACCCTGCGACAATGCAGGTGTGATACCTGTCCAGTGAAACCAGTCGGCGCCCTTCAGCACCTCTTCCCAGTTTACCATGCCCGGTGTAATATCGGCAATCGAAGAGTTTGCACGGTCGTACACCACTTTGCTTGCACGTGCTACTGCACCTGTTTCCAGAAAGTAGATTCCAACGCGGTCGCCACCACGCAGCACGTTATCGGTTTTCACGCCATACTTATGTAATTCACTCAAACACCATTCAGCAATATCGTTTTTTGGCAAACGGGTCACGAATTGCGCATCCAGTCCATAATTAGCCAACGATACGGCTACATTAGCTTCACCACCGCCAAAAGTTGAATTGAGGTGTGTTGCCTGACAAAAACGTTCGTAGCCCGGAGTGGCCAAACGAAGCATAATCTCTCCAAAAGTTACAATTTTCTTGCTCATTATAATATAATAGGTAAATAAATAAATTGGTATGCCAATTTTGAAATACAAAGAAACTGCTTTTTTTTCAATCTACAAATATCAGATTGATGTAATAGCATGGCTAATTGCAATAATATGTCATATAACTAACTATTCAAAACCATGTCTGGCATCAATCAAAGAAGGTCAATTAGAATTTAAAGAAATTCTTCGCGTTGTTATAACTAATATCTTCAACCATCTGACCCAAAAATGCAAGTTCGCTGGCCGGAAGTTTGCCATTTTCCACATCATTTCCAATCAGATTACAAAGAATGCGACGGAAATACTCGTGACGAGGATACGACAAGAAACTACGTGAGTCAGTAAGCATACCCACGAAGCGACTCAACAATCCCAATACAGAAAGAGAGTTCATTTGCGCGGTCATTCCCACTTCCTGATCGAGGAACCACCATCCTGAACCGAATTGTATTTTTCCGGCTACAGTTCCATCCTGAAAGTTTCCAATCATTGTGGTAATCAGATCATTATCACGAGGATTCAAGTTATAAAGAATCGTCTTTGCTAATTTGTTGTTGGTATCTAAGCGGTTGAGAAACTTCGACATTGCTTTTGCAATGGTAAAGTCGCCGATAGAATCGAAACCGGTATCTGGCCCTAAGGATTTGAACAAACGGCTGTTATTGTTGCGAATAGCACCATAATGGAATTGTTGTGTCCATCCTTTTTCCCAATCCATCACGGCAAATTCGACCATCATGGCTGATTTGAATTTCAAAATTTCGGCAAGACTCAATTCTGTACCACCATATATTTTATTGAAGATAGCATCAATTTCTGCTTGCGTATAATCTTCGGCATAAAATTCTTCGATACCGTGATCGCTCAACTTGCAACCGACTGAAGCAAAGAAATCGTGACGCACACGCAATGCATCAATTACATCGGCAAATTTAGAAATGGTTACACCTGAAACAGCAGACAACTTTTCGATATACGCACGGAATTCAGCAGGAATCTCCACAGCCATCGCCTTGTCGGGACGCCATGTGGGTAATACTTTCACCTCAAAGCCTTCATTTTTGAGTGCAATATGATATTCGAGCGTATCGATAGGATCATCGGTAGTACAAACCACTTTCACATTACATTTCACCATTAAGCCTTGTGCCGAATATTCGGGAGTACGCAGTTTTGCGGTACAATCATCAAAAATTTCTTTAGCAGTTTCAGGCTTCAATATTGTATTTACACCAAAAACACTTCGTAATTCCAAGTGAGTCCAGTGATAAAGCGGATTACGCATTGTATATGGTACGGTCGCTGCCCATTTTTCAAATTTTTCCCAGTCGGAAGTATCTTTTCCGGTACAAAAACGCTCGTCAATACCATTGGTACGCATTGCACGCCATTTGTAATGATCGCCCTCAAGCCATATTTGTCCAAGGTTATCAAATTTACGGTCGTTGGCAATAAATTCGGGGTTCAGATGACAGTGATAGTCAATAATCGGCATCTTTGCCGCATGCTCATGATACAACTGCTGAGCAGTTTCAGTTTCGAGCATAAAATTTTTGTCCATGAAGTCTTTCATATTCTTCAATATTAAAATTTATAATGTATTTGGTAATGAGCAATTTGTGTGAATTTAAAATTCGACCGTGTTCGTGCACGAAGGTAGAAATAATATTTGAAAAAAGCGATATATATTTTCAAAAAAATATCTCTCTGCTTCTTTTTTTTGTGTTCATAACCGATACTACACGATATTACGCCATTTTCAATTAAAAAGTACCGGAAAGACCCAGCTCGTCTGTGATACAAAACACCTGACTATAAATATAAAGACCCATTTTATTGGTATCTAATTTTCTATTAAGTTGGAGCACCGGATGTCCGGGTTTCACCCGAAAATGTTCTTGCAATTTTGCATCGGCTTTGATCGCAAAAATCTGTTGTACGCCACCGGTCACTTCTATTTGATATTTGGTTCGCAACACATCAAAAAGCGATTTATTTTCGAGACTGAGTGCTGAGAAACGGGGAAAATTGAGATTGGGCAACATGGTAATATCGTAAAAGACCGGTTTCCCGTTCAACGAACGTAAGCGTTCAAAATAGATACAGCCCACCTCTTTTTCATTGTCGCTTATTTCAAAAGAAAATGCCTCATTCCATGCGCGCACTTCGGGTCGACCAATAATTTTTGTGGTCAGTCCGTTATCACCCACTGCCGATGTGGTGCTCAGCAATGATAATATACCAATTCCTTTGGGTGCACCTTTCACCACACTCCCTTTGCCCTGATGTTTTATAATGTAACCATCAGTCACAAGACGGTCTAAAGCCTTACGCACAGTATGTCGCGCCACACCATGTACAGCGCTCAACTCATTCTCCGAAGGCAAAATATCACCTTCGGAATATATTGCATCCGTAATGAGTCGCCTCAGTGTTTCGTACAGTTTTTTATGTTCAGGTAAATCTTTCATAGCCATTCAACAATAAGTCGGCATAATTTTGCGTCAAAGGTAAAGAATGTGATTGAGAATACAAAACTTTTTTCTTATAACTTGTGCATACATGTAGGCTATTTATTGAAATTAAAATATTTTATATAACTGTATTTGTGATACTTAAATATTATATAAAAATACTTGTATATATAGGTGATTATTGATAACTTTGCATCAGCAACGGCAACAAAAGTCCGATTAGCTTCCCCGTCAATCAAAATAACAAAAACAAAAATAACCATCTTGTCCGTTTTTTGGACATAAATTTATCTCAATAATCCATGGCAACAGTGGTAATTATGCCCAAACAAGGGCAATCTGTTGAAAGCTGTATTATTACACTTTTCAATAAAAAAAAGGGAGACTCAGTACAAAAAGGAGATCTGCTTTTTGCGTACGAAACAGACAAAGCATCGTTTGAAGAAACCGCTACAGTAGATGGAACGGTTCTCGACATTTTTTTTGAAGATGGCGACGAAGTACCCGTACTTACCAATGTGCTTGTTATCGGTCAGTCCGGCGAATCGGCCGAAGAGTTTCGTCCGGGTGGTGCAGCTCCGGCTCCAGCACACATTGAACCCGAAGCCCTTGCATCTGCCACACCAATAGCAGCAGAAAAAACACCTGTTCCTACTCCTATTAATAACGGAAGTTCAAATGCAGTTTCGCCCCGCGCCAAAATTCTTGCTGCAAAAGAAATTGTAGAAACTTCCACTTTACAAGGAAGCGGCCCTAAAGGACGAGTAATTGAACGCGACATACTGTCCGCCATTGCAGAACGACCAAAGATGACCCCATTAGCAAAAGCCGAAGCCAAAGCAAGCGGCAACTCCGCGCAAGCCGGAAGCGGTTTAGCCGGAGCAATCACCGCCAAAGACCTTACGAGTGCCAATCCTGTGTATAGTTCCGACTACGAGGTGAAACCGCTGACCAATATGCGCAAGCTGATTGCTAAAGCGATGCATGCTTCGTTGCAAAACTCGGCTCAGCTCACTCACCACCTCGGAGCCGATGCCCGCCGCATTCTTGAGCTTCGCGAAAAGGTGAAGAAAGCGATGGAGAATGGATATCCTAACAATATCACTCTCAACGACATGGTGGGAATGGCCGTAATCAAAGCATTGAAGAAATTTCCTCAGGTCAACTCCCATTTTATGGGCGACAGCATGAAATATTTCAACAAGATACACCTTGCATTGGCGGTGGATACCGACCGAGGGCTGATGGTGCCGGTGGTAAAAAATGCCGATGACCTCTCTATTCAAGGCCTTTCCAATCAGTTTAAGGCAATTGCCAACGGCTGCAAAAAAGGGAGCATCGACCCCGACTTGTTAGCGTCCGATGCAGCCACGTTTACCATTTCTAATCTTGGAAATTATGGGGTGGAAATTTTTACACCGGTTATCAACTTGCCACAAGTGGCTATTTTAGGGGTAAATACCATTGTACCACGTCCCAAAGATTTGGGTAACGGCTGCTACGGCTTTGTGCCTTACATCGGTTTGAGTCTCACCTACGACCACCGGGCATTGGATGGCGGCGAAGCAACCCGTTTTGTAAAACAGATTGCCATTGAGATTGAGAATCTGGAGTTTGAAATCTAATTTGAAAATTTGGGGATTTGAAGATTTGAAAATAAAATCTGCAAACCCAAACCCAAATTCAATTGTAAATAATAAATCTTAAAATTGTAAATATGATTGATTTAGCAATAATAGGTGGCGGACCTGCCGGATATGTGGCAGCCGAAAGAGCAGGTGCAAAAGGCTTAACCGTAATTCTTTTTGAAAAGAAAGAGTTGGGAGGCGTTTGCCTGAATGAAGGATGCATTCCTACCAAAACACTGCTTTACAGTGCAAAGACTTATGATAACGCCGTGCATGGTGACAAATACGGCATCACAGCCGAAAATGTAACCTTCGATTTCGGAAAAATAATGGCTCGCAAAAACAAAGTGGTACGCAAGTTGGTTGCCGGAGTCGGCTCCAAGATGAAAGCTCACCACGTGGAAGTTGTAAAAGGCGAAGCTGTAATCAAAGGTCGCTCGCAGGAAGGTGTGGAAATTGTAAGCGAAGGCAATAGTTATTTTGCAAAGAACCTGCTAATCTGTACCGGTTCGGAGGCATTTGTTCCTCCTATTCCTGGATTAAAAGAATCGGGAGACATTATTTTGACCAATCGCGAAATTCTTTCTTTAAACGAACAGCCAAAATCATTGGTGATTATCGGAGGTGGCGTTATTGGAATGGAGTTTGCCAGTTTTTTCAACAGTTTCGGCACTAAGGTGACGGTGATTGAAATGCTACCCGAGATATTGACCGGAATGGATACTGAAATGAGTGCTATGCTCCGCGATATGTATGCTAAAAAAGGCATCGAATTCTATCTTTCCTCAAAAGTAACGAAGATAAACGGCAACGAGGTGAGCTACGAAAAAGAGGGACAGACATTCACCGCCACGGGCGATAAAATTCTAGTTAGTGTGGGGCGTCGTGCTGTCACACAAGGCTTTGGACTCGAAAACCTTGGCGTAGAACTCTTAAAAGGCGGCATCAAGGTAGATGAAACAATGCGCACCAACGTACCGAATGTTTTTGCGGCAGGCGATGTCACAGGATTTTCACTGCTTGCTCATACTGCAAGTCGCGAAGGCGAAGTGGTGGTAAATAACCTTACAGGACAAAAAGATGTGATGCGTTATAATGCTATTCCGGGTGTGGTCTATACCAATCCTGAAATATCGGGTGTAGGTCTGACCGAAGAGGCTGCCAAAGCAAAAAACATTCCTTATAAAGTAGCTAAACTACCAATGGCGTATGCCGGACGATTCATTGCCGAGAACGAAGGTGGAAGCGGACTGTGCAAAGTGTTGGTAGGGGAAAAATACGGCGAAATTCTTGGCGTGCACATGTTGGGAAATCCATCAAGCGAAATGATTTACGGTGCCTGCATGGCAATTGAAGCCGAAATGACACTCAAAGAGATGCAGGAAGTTGTATTCCCCCACCCGACAGTCAGCGAAATTTTCAAAGAAACGATTTTTGCATTTTAATAACGCGTATGATATGTCGCATTGTAATGACAGGTCGCGACCTGTCCCTACGATGACGCCGACAATAACAAAACAACAAACAAATAAATCTTTATACAATGCCAAAAGTACAGCACATTGACCCGTCAGAAATGCGTAAACCGGGTTTTGTGGAATTTCAACCGATTCCAGTAAATCAATATCAAAAAACCGTCAAAGACGAAAAAGGTAATTTTACCAATGAAGAGTTCAAAGCCATTTATCATGACATGGTGTTGATTCGCGAGTTCGAAACTATGATTAACCTGATTAAAACGGTTGGCGCATATAACGGAACTTCGTACAATCACCCCGGTCCTGCTCACTTGTCTATCGGACAAGAATCGGCAGCAGTTGGTATGGCCTGGACATTGACTGTTGACGATTATATTTTCGGTAGCCACCGTTCGCACGGTGAAATCCTTGCTAAAGGGATGTCGGCTATCCACAAATGTGACGACAAGTATTTGACTGACGTAATGGAATCGTTCTTCGACGGAGCTGTAGTAAACGTTGTAAAAAAAGACTTTACAGGTACCACTAAAGAATTGGCCCGTCGCTTCCTCGTTTACGGAACATTGGCTGAAATCTTTGCCCGTGTAACCGGTTTCAACCGCGGTTTGGGTGGTTCTATGCACGCTTTTTTTACGCCATTCGGTGTTTATCCTAACAATGCTCTTGTAGGTGGTTCGGGTGATATTGCCGTTGGTGCTGCATTGTACAAAAAAATCAACCGTCAAAAAGGACTGGTAGTTGCCAACATTGGTGATGCTTCTATGGCTTGTGGTCCGGTTTGGGAAGGTATTACTTTCGCTTCAATGGATCAGTTCCGACAGTTGTGGGAAGGTGATATGCAAGGTGGACTTCCGGTGATCATCAACATTATGAACAACCAATATGGTATGGGTGGACAAACTGCCGGCGAAACCATGGGATATGATATTGCGGCTCGTATTGGTGCAGGTGTAAATCCTGAGCAAATGCACGCCGAACGTGTTGACGGTTACAATCCGTTGGCCGTTATCGATGCTTACAAACGCAAACGTGTTATTCTTGAAGAGAAAAAGGGTCCTGTTTTATTGGACGTATTGACATACCGTTACAGCGGTCACTCACCTTCGGATGCGTCTTCGTATCGTACCAAAGAAGAAGTGGAAGCATGGGAAGCACAGGATTGTATCGCTTCTTTCGGAAAACAATTGATCGAAGCGGGCGAAGCTACACAAGCTGACCTTGATGCAACATGGACTGATGTGAAAGCATTGGTGTATGATATGTTCCTGAAATCAATCGACGATGAACTTTCACCACGTATGACTAATGCCCAAATCATTGGCGACATGATGTTCTCGAATGGTTCGGTTGATTCTATGTCGACTGCAAAACCTGATGTTTTGATGCCATTGGCCGATAACTCCCGTGTAAAGAAAATTGCTGCCAAAGAGCGTTTTGCTTTTGATGGGGATGGTAAACCATTCAGCAAAATGAAACAATATCAGTTGCGCGACGGTATTTTCGAAGCCATGATGGATCGTTTCTACAAAGATGCGTCATTGGTGGCTTATGGCGAAGAAAACCGTGATTGGGGTGGTGCATTTGCCGTTTATGGCGGTATGACCGAAGCACTTCCTTACCACCGTTTGTTCAACTCTCCAATTGCTGAAGCGTCTATCGTAGGTACTGCTATTGGTTACGCCATGTGTGGTGGCCGTGTGGTTCCTGAAATCATGTATTGCGACTTTCTGGGTCGTTGTGGTGATGAGGTATTCAACCAAATGCCTAAATGGCAATCGATGAGTGGTAACGTATTGAAAATGCCTATCACGCTGCGTGTATCGGTAGGTTCAAAATACGGCGCACAACACTCTCAGGACTGGACTTCGTTGGTGACTCAAATCCCCGGTTTGAAAGTTTGTTTCCCGGTTACTCCTTACGATGCCAAAGGTTTGATGAACTCTGCCCTTCAAGGAACTGACCCGGTTGTTTATTTCGAAAGTCAACGTATTTACGAAATTGGAGAACAATTCCATACAGGTGGTGTGCCAGAAGGTTACTACGAAATTCCATTTGGTGAACCGGACGTAAAAAAAGAAGGAAAAGACATTACATTCCTGACCGTTGGTCACACTTTATATCCTGCTTTGGCTGCTGCTAAAGAGCTGGAAGAAAAATACGGTTTGAGTGCAGAAGTTATCGATGCTCGTTCATTGGTGCCATTCAACTACGAACAAGTGGTTGCTTCGGTGAAGAAAACAGGTAAAATCATTGTGGCCGGTGATGCTTGTGCCCGTGGTTCGTTCCTGAACGACTTTGCAACGAACATCAGCACGCTTTGCTTCGACTACCTGGACGCTCCGGTTTGTGTACTTGGTTCACGCAACTGGATTACTCCGGCTTTCGAATTGGAAGATTCATTCTTCCCACAAGTAAGCTGGTTCCTCGATATGATCAACGAACGCATTCAACCATTGGCAGGCTATGTTCCGGGTCAGAACTTTACGGATGCTGAGTTTATCAGAAGATCGAAATTAGGCGTATAGTTTAATATTTAACCACTAAGGCACTGAGACCACTTAGATTCACAATTCTTTTTTCGTGTTTCTTTGTGTCCTTAGTGCCTTAGTGGTAATTACATATCTATTATGAAAAAAGTAAACGCACACCTCCACACACCTTATTCGTTCAGCGCATTCAAAAACGTGGACGAAGCGCTCGATATGGCTGTTGCCGAAGGCGTAAAAGTGTTGGGAATAAATGATTTTTACAGCACTGCCGGCTACAACGCATGGGCGACAGGCTGCAAGGAACGCGGATTGTATCCGTTGTTCAATATAGAATTTATCAGTCTGAA
>Ga0302286_10002762_pt1 | contig 12059 bp, 14 predicted proteins | sample III_Fen_E2_3_FD_198765 | JGI IMG/M metagenome (GOLD analysis project Ga0302286, IMG submission 198765) | Peat permafrost microbial communities from Stordalen Mire near Abisko, Sweden - III_Fen_E2_3 | ecosystem: Environmental > Terrestrial > Soil > Wetlands > Permafrost | place: Sweden: Abisko...
TATTTTACTTGATGAGTTGGGTCGTGGAACAAGTACATACGATGGAATATCTATTGCATGGGCAATCGTTGAGTATTTGCATGAGCATCCAACCGTTCGCCCAAAAACAATGTTTGCAACTCATTATCACGAGTTAAATGAAATGGAAAATTCATTTGGTCGTGTCAAAAACTTTAATATTACCATTAAGGAACTGAATAATAAAGTCATTTTCTTACGCAAGTTTGTGCGTGGAGGAAGTGAACACAGCTTTGGTATTCATGTTGCAAAAATGGCTGGAATGCCACAAAGTGTCGTTAACCGCGCAAACGAAATTCTTGCCGATTTAGAAAAAACACATAAGACAGAAGTTCCATCGAAACCTGTTGCCGACATTGCCAGCCATCGTCCAGGCTACCAACTCAGTATTTTTCAACTTGATGATCCAGTTCTTGAACAAATTAAAGACGAAATTAAAAATCTTGATATCAATAATATAACTCCTATTGAAGCACTTAATAAATTGAGTGAAATTAGGAAATTGATTGGGATAAAGGGGAAATAATATTTGATTTTCCATCACTAAACCTCCCGAATCACTATGTTTTACCTTTATTTGTTAAGAATTATTAAAACTTATAGTATTGATTCTAAAATAGTTTCAGTCATTAGCGATTCATCTACCTTATAAGGTTTTTCGGCTACAACTACATTACATTCAAATGTTCCAATTTTTAATGTACCTGATAAACAAACATGATTCCTATTAATACTAATAATGTCTGTCAAATAATCTTCAATAAATGGTTTTGCCCAATTATCCCAACCAGTTAAGAAAAGAATATTTTGAGGTTTTGCATCTACAATTTCTTGTATAAGGATTTTTTTAGACGATTCAAATTGATAGGCAAGTAATGCTGCAGATGGATTCCCTCCATTTTTTGAGAGTTTATATAAATTAGTCCAAGCCGTTTGATCTGACCAACAAGAATCTGTAGTGAGTTTACCTTTATGTACAACTTGTCGAACGACTCTCCAATATGGCAATCGTCGGGTGCTAAATGGACGTTCTCCTTCGGCAAGTTTTCGTCTCGAATCTTCAAGATCCGAAACCCAATTCATTGCAACTTCATGATATTCGAGCATCGAAATTAAATGTTCGGCATTTTTAACGCTGTCTTCAAATTTAAATACACAATCGGGATGTGCACCAGTAATATAACGACCAACTGTCATTAACCTTTGGTTGAATTTTGTGCTACGTTTTATTGAGAAAATGTTTAAGATATTTTCGTTTATCTTTTGATCTTGAAGTTCTTGTAAAAGCTTTTTAAATTCAGTTTTAATGATGTTATTCATGTGTTATTCTTGTTTTAAGTAAAGTTCAAATGTATAACTATTGACAGTTGAAATGGCTATTATTGACTTTAATTTACTAGTGATTTTTCGTTCAAAAAAGTTCTTTGTATTTTTAAAATTTATGAATATAAAATGAGGTGTTTAGAATGTGTTAAATTATCGAGTCAACGCAATTGTAAATAGACATTTCATTGTATATTTGCCCCGTTAATTAATTCACCTTATGAACGATGGCAAAGGCTAAAAAGACTACTGTTGCGACAAAATCGAAAAAGATTGTAGAGAAGGAAAAATCGGTTCGCAACCATGCCATTACAACCATGCTTAACGATGTTGAATTTGATGCATATAATCGTTATTGTAAGCAATTTAAGGTGAAAAATAAGTCGAAAATGATGCGTGAAATGATTCTTGCCTCAATGTGGAAAGATTTCAATGGAAGCTATCCAACACTTTTCGATAAACAAGAATTAGCCGATTTAGTTATTGAACGCAGATAAATCCACCAAACAAATGCTCGATTGGAATAAACTATTGACCGAAAAACGTCTTGGTCAAGAAGATGAAAGTACAGAACGAAATAGTACAGCACGTTCACAGTTTCAACGAGATTACGACCGCATTATTTTTTCATCGCCATTTCGCCGTTTGCAAAATAAAACGCAAGTGTTTCCTTTACCAGGTAGTGTTTTTGTGCATAATCGTTTAACTCATAGCTTAGAAGTTGCTTCTGTTGGTCGTTCTTTAGGAAATATTGTTGCCATTGGGTTACGTCAACGAAAAGCTTTAGATCATCCCGAATTGCTTGACGATTTAGGAGCAATTGTTTCATCTGCTTGTTTGGCTCACGATTTGGGAAATCCTCCTTTTGGTCATTCGGGTGAAAAAGCTATTTCAAAATATTTTGCCGAAAGTAAAAATGTATTGCTTCGTAGTAATCTTACCGAAGCACAATATCTCGATTTGATTAATTTTGAAGGTAATGCAAATGCACTTCGTTTATTGGCTCATCAATTTACTGGTCGCCGTAAAGGTGGTTTTGGATTGACATATTCAAGCATTGCTACCTTAATGAAATATCCTTGTACATCGCCAGTATTGGGTACAAAACGTTCGCCTTATAAGAAATATGGCGTTTTTCAAACAGAGAAAGATATTTTGCAACAAGTAATGGGCGAATTGGGCATACCAAAAATATCGGAGACAGACGATGTATATGGTCGTCATCCTTTGGTTTTTATGGTTGAAGCGGCCGATGATATTTGCTATCAAATTGTTGATTTAGAGGATGCACATCGTTTAAATATTTTGAGTACAGCAAAAACTCGTGAATTGATGTTGGCATTTTTTGATGCTACTAACGATAAATCGCAACTCGAAAGTGTTACAAAACTGCTTGATAGTGTTGCTGATGAAAACGAACAAATTACAATTCTCCGTTCTCGAGTTATCAATAAATTGATTGAAGAATGTACCAAAGTGTTTTGGGAAAAGTACGATGATATAATGAATTGTCGCTATCATTCAAACTTGATTGATGATATTGATGTTTGCTATAAAAAAGCAATGGAAGAAGTAAAAAACGTTGCTGTTTCAAAAATATATAATGCTCGTTCGGTAATTGAAATTCAAATTGCTGGACATAAAATATTGGGTGAACTGTTATCGGAATTTATAGATGCTGTTCTTAAAAACGATTCGCTTTATTCATCTCAATTGCTTCAGCTTTTGCCTGTTCAATTGGTTTGCAATACCAATAATCCTTTCGAACAAATTATGTCGGTTGTCGATTTTATTTCGGGTATGACAGATATTTATGCTCTCGAATTATATCGCAAAATTAAGGGGATTTCATTCTCTGTAATTCATTAAAAATTTACATATAAACATAATTTATGCAAACAATTATTAGTGAATATCTACCAATAGTACTTAGTTCAAGTGCTGTTTATCTTTTTATAGTTATAGCAATTCGACTATTTGGGAAAAAGTAAATTGCACAACTATCGGACGTCGATTTAGAATTTGTTTTGCTAATCAGTAATGCTGTGCAAAATGCTATGGTAGGTCAAAATAGCTCACTTGGTGGTGGTATTGTTGCTGCAACTACTTTGTTTTGTGTGAATTATGTCTTTAAATATTTGCTTTATAGATTCCCTAAATTACAAGGTTTAATTGCTGGAGAACCCAAGGTATTGATATATAAAGGAAGGGTTCATGAAGGTAATTTAGCTAAGGCTCGTATTTCTATCAATGAACTAATAGAAACTATTCGTGAACATGGCTGTGCTTCAATCCATGAAGTAAATCTCGCAATACTTGAAATAGATGGAAACATTAGTGTACTATCGAATGATTTCAATCAAAGAACAGTACATGAACGTAAAAAAGTAGGGAAACATCAAAAGAAAAATTCGAATTAAGAAAACATGAGAGGATTATTGACAATTGGACTGTTAATTCTTTCAAATGCCTTTATGACACTTGCTTGGTATGGCCATTTGAAGTTTAGTGAAATGAAGTTCTTTAATAAATTGGGGATTTTTGCTATTATACTTCTCAGTTGGGGAATTGCATTGTTCGAATATTGTTTTCAGGTTCCTGCCAATAGAATTGGATATGATCAATTTGGTGGCCCATTTTCTTTAGTTCAGTTAAAAGTAATTCAAGAAGCAATTACTTTCATTGTGTTTATGGCGTTCTCAATTTTATTCTTTAAAAATGTTGAATTTAAGTTAAACCATCTTATTGGTTTCGTTTTTTTGATATTAGCCGTGTATTTTATCTTCAAAAAGTAAGCAAATCACTTAAAAATATTACATCTTATCGTATGTTTACTTACGTGATCTTATCAAAAAGTCTCTTTAACTAAAATAATGAAATCACATTTTTGTTTTTTGTCTAAAACAGTAGGGTTTAATCGTTTTAACGTAATACCTTTGTATAAAATTAATAGGCAGAAATGAACGTTTTTTTGTTAGGTAAAATTTCAAAAACGCTACAGTTTGTATACTGTTTTGTAATTGTAGCAAGCGTTTCTGCAGTTTGTTATTTATTTTCAACAGTAATCGATTATCGGGTTGTAGCATTGATTTTGCTTTTAGCCGTTTCTGTTGTTGCTTCGCTCTTTGATATTTTACCCGTTTTACTAGCAGCTGTGCTAAGTGCATTAATTTGGGATTTCTTTTTTATTCCACCATTCTTCCGCTTTCAAGTTCATAGTACCGAAGATCGTGTATTGATTGTAATGTATTTCCTGATTGCACTTATTAGTGGTGTTCTTACATATCGAATTCGTAAGTTCGAAAAAGAATTTGTGCATAAAGAGGAAAAAGCAAATACAATAAAATTGTACAATACTTTACTAAATTCATTATCGCATGAGCTTCGAACACCAATTGCTACGATTATTGGTGCTACAGACAATTTGCAAACTCAAAGTAATAAGTTAAGTGTAGATCATAAAAACGAACTGCTTTCAGAAATTTCAAAAGCTTCACTTCGATTAAATCATCAGGTTGAAAATCTTTTGAATATGTCGAGGCTTGAGTCTGGAATTATTAAACCACATTACGATTGGTGCGATATCAACGAAGTCGTTTATTCTTTGGTAAATCAAGTAGAAGAAAATAATGTTCAACAAAAAATTGTAGTGAAAGTAGATCCGCAATTGCCATTATTTAAACTAGATAAGGGAATGCTAGAGCAAATTTTATATAATGTTTTAAATAATGCATGTATTTACACGCCTGCAAATAGCTTAATTCGTATTGATGCTAATTGTAAGTCGGATGCTTTGGAACTAATCGTTGAAGATAATGGATTTGGTTTTCCTCAAGATGAGATAAAAGCAGTTTTCGATAAGTTTTATCGACTTAAAAACACAAAAACAGGAGGAACTGGTCTAGGTTTGTCAATAATAAAAGGATATGTTGAAGGTATGAATGGAACGGTTAATTTACAAAATTGTGATCCACATGGAGCTCGTTTTACGATTAAAATTCCTGCTGAAACATCATATTTGAATAATTTAAAAAATGAATAAACCCGAAATCGTAATCATCGACGATGAGCTTCCAATTAGGAAGTTGTTGGAAATAACCTTGCATAGTAACGATTATTCTACAAGACTTGCTGCAACAGCAAAGGAAGGTATTCTGATGGTTGCAAATCATCCGCCCGATATGGTTATTCTCGATTTGGGATTACCCGATGAAGATGGACATTCGGTTTTAAAGAAGTTACGCGATTGGTATGCAAAACCAATTATGATATTATCTGTTCAAAGTAGCGAAGATGATATCATTAAAGCATTAGATAATGGAGCAAACGATTATCTGGTAAAGCCTTTTAGAACTGGCGAACTTTTAGCTCGTATTCGTTCATTACTCCGCTCCAAAACAGAGTCGGATGTGGCTACAGCAATAATTTCAATCAATGAATTACAGATTGATTTTTCAACAAGAATAGTAAAACGGAATAACGAAATACTAAAATTAACACCAACAGAATATTCTTTGTTAGTGTTATTTGTGAAAAATGAAGGTAAAGTATTGACCCATCACTATATTTTGCGTGAAATATGGGGGCCGGGTTATATGACTGAATCTCAATATTTGCGTGTTTTTATAGCACAATTAAGAAAAAAAATTGAAAAGGATCCCAATCGTCCTGAATTAATTCAAACGGAATCGGGAGTAGGGTATCGATTTGCATTTAATGAATAAATTAAACAACAATAAATAATAACATGGAAGCTAAACATTCAGTTAACAAAGTAACTACAGCATCTTTACTGATTGCATTAGGAATTATTTATGGAGATATTGGTACAAGTCCACTGTACGCACTTCGAGCTGTTGTTGGCGATCGACCAATTAGCGAAATTCTCGTTTTTGGTGGTGTTTCCTGTATTTTTTGGACACTCGTTTTTCAAACAACGGTTAAATATGTGCTTTTAACATTACGTGCCGATAATCAGGGTGAAGGTGGTGTATTCTCATTATATGCATTAATTCGTCGTTATGGTAAATATTTGGTTGTTCCCACAATTCTTGGAGCTACAACATTACTTGCCGATGGTATGATTACACCTCCCATTTCGGTTTCATCAGCAATCGAAGGTTTAAACTCAGTACCTGGTTTAGAAAGCGTTATTGTACCTGGAAATGGTTTAACACTTGGAGTTGTTGCAATAATAATTTCTTTGTTATTTATGTTTCAACGTTTTGGAACTCAGCTTGTCGGTAAAGCTTTTGGTCCAATAATGTTTATATGGTTCTCGATGCTTTTAGTAATCGGTTTTTACTGGATTTTACATTTTCCCGGAGTTTTGAAATCACTTAATCCTTATTACGCTTACAAGCTTTTATCGGAATACCCTAAAGGATTTTGGTTGTTAGGTTCTGTTTTCTTATGTACTACTGGAGCCGAGGCTTTATATTCAGACCTTGGTCATTGTGGTATAAAAAATATTCGTATTACTTGGATGTTTGTTAAAACCTGTTTGGTCTTAAATTATATGGGACAAGTAGCTTTTATAATGCATGTAAAAGCTCCAAATCTTGCAGGTATAAATCCATTCTTTGATATGATGCCACATTGGTTCTTATTACCAAGTGTAATAATTGCTACAGCTGCTGCAATCATTGCATCTCAAGCTTTGATTAGTGGTTCATTTACACTCATTAGTGAGGCTGTCAACTTAAACTTTTGGCCTAGAGTTAAAGTGCGTCAACCCACCGATTTTAAAGGTCAAATTTATATTCCAAGTATAAATACCATTCTTTGGTTTGGATGTATTACAATATTACTTTATTTTCAAACATCAACCCGAATGGAGTCGGCATATGGCTTTTTCATTACGATAGCCATGTTAATGACGACCTATTTGTTAGGTTTCTTTTTGCTTTTCCGTATGAAATGGAATCGATATTTAGTATTTGGAGTTTTGGCAATATTTGCAACTATCGAACTTTCGTTTTTTGTGGCTAATGTTGTTAAACTTAAAGAAAGCTGGTCGGTACTATTTGTTGCTGCAATAATTTTCTTAACCATGTACGTGTGGTACTATGCTCGCAAAACAAACAATCGATTTATGAAATTTGTTGAAATTGGTAGATATGTGTCAATGCTTAAAGAACTTTGTGAAGATACCTCAATCCCTAAATTTTCAACGCATTTAATTTATCTTTCGAAGGCTAATAATAAAGCTCAAATAGAAGAGAAAATTATAAAATCGATTTTCTCGAAAAAACCAAAACGTGCCGATGTTTATTGGTTTCTACATATAAATAGAACCGAAGAACCTTTTACAATGACCTATGATGTTACTGAATTAGTAACCGATAGAGTAATAAAAGTAAACTTAAATGTTGGATTTAGAATTCAACCTAAAACGGAATTGTATTTCAAAAATATCATTAAGGAATTGATTGAAAGTAAAGAATTAAATTTACATATTCTTGCCGATGGTTCATCGAAATATAACTCTGAACCTGATTTCAAATTCGTTTTGGTTGAGAAGTATTTCTCAGTCGAAAATGAATTACCAATTCGCGATGTGTTACTTATAAAATCGTTCTTCATTCTAAAATATCTTGGTATGAGTGATATTAAAGCTTTTGGATTAGATAAGAGTGATGTTGTTATCGAACATATTCCTTTGGTTTATCAAGCACCACAAAATGTTGAGTTAACTAGAGTTTAATGTGGTAATTTTTAATATGCTAATAAGCTAATTTAAAACCAATAAATATTTATAATGGCTCTTGGAATAAAAAACCAAGAGCCATTATTTTTTTATGATGTATACTTCTGGCGTAAACATGACATTAATATATATAAATCTTTATAAAATCTTTATATCTCACAATTATCCTTTTATATCATCCTTATGTAAGTGACTCTAATTTTGTAAAAGCAAATTAAAGCTTCTAAAATAAAAGTTATGGATCATAAAAACACTGCAAACAAAGTCACCGCAGCATCATTGCTGATTGCTTTAGGTATTATTTATGGCGATATAGGAACAAGTCCTTTGTATGCCTTAAGAGCTGTTATTGGTGAACGACCAATAAGTGAAATTCTTGTTTATGGAGGTGTGTCCGCTATTTTTTGGACACTGTTCTTTCAAACAACAGTTAAGTATGTATTCTTTACTTTAAAAGCCGATAATCAGGGTGAGGGTGGTGTATTTTCTTTATATGCATTAATTCGTCGATATGGTAAATACTTAGTTATCCCAACTATTTTAGGCGCAACAACTTTGCTTGCCGATGGAATTATTACTCCTCCTATTTCGGTAGCTTCTGCAATTGAAGGTTTAAATTTAGTTCATGGATTGGAGCATATAATCGTACCTGGAAATGGATTAACAATTTCGATTGTTGTGTTGATTATGTCGGCACTTTTCTTCTTTCAACGATATGGAACTCAATCGATAGGCAAAGCATTTGGTCCAATTATGACTGTTTGGTTTAGCATGTTATTATTCTTTGGAATATATGAAATATCACATTTTCCTGATGTTATTAAAGCTCTAAATCCATATTATGCATATGAACTTTTAGCTCGTTATCCGCATGGGTTTTGGCTACTTGGAGCTGTGTTCTTATGTACAACTGGAGCCGAAGCTTTATATTCTGATTTAGGGCATTGTGGTATTAAAAATATTAGAATAACATGGATGTTTGTTAAAGCTAGCTTGGTTGCCAATTATTTAGGACAAGCTGCATATATTATGCATACAGGTAAAGCAACAATTGAGGGTGGTAATCCATTTTTCGATATGCTTCCACATTGGTTTTTATTACCTGCTATTATTATTGCTACTTTTGCAACAATTATAGCTTCTCAAGCACTTATTAGTGGATCGTTTACACTTATTAGCGAGGCAATGAACTTAAACTTTTGGCCTCGTGTTAAGGTTCGTCAACCTTCCGATATAAAAGGTCAAATTTTTATTCCAAGTGTTAATAATATCTTGTGGTTTGGATGTGTATTAATGATTTTATACTTCAAAACATCTTCGTCAATGGAAGCTGCTTATGGTTTCTCAATTACAGTTGCGATGTTAATGACAACCTATTTGTTAGGATTCTTTTTGCTTTATAGGAAAAAATGGAATAAGTACTTGGTATATGCAATTCTATCGGTGTTTTTAATTATTGAGATTTCGTTTTTCATTGCCAATGTTGCAAAAATTAAAGAACGATGGATGTTCCTATTCTTTGAGTTATTTATTTTTATGACGATGTATGTTTGGTACTATGCTCGTAAAACAAATAACAGATTTATGAAATTTGTTGAAATTGGGAAATATACTCAGTTGTTGAGCGAACTTGCTGTCGATGAGTCTATTCCTAAATATTCTACACATCTTATTTACTTATCAAAAGCAAATAATAAAGCTCAAATTGAAGAGAAGATATTAAAATCGATATTCTCGAAAACGCCTAAACGTGCTGATATTTATTGGTTCTTGCATATTAATAGAACTGAAGAACCTTACACTATGACCTATGATGTCACAGAATTAGTTGAAGATAGAGTTATAAAAGTAAATATTAATGTTGGATTTCGTATTCAACCTAAAACGGAATTATATTTTAAAAATATCATAAAAGAATTGATTGAGAATAAGGAACTTAATCTTCATATTCTTGCTGATGGTTCATCGAAATATAATTCAGAACCCGACTTTAAATTTATTTTGGTAGAGAAATATTTCTCTGTTGAAAATGAATTACCTGTTCGCGATGTCTTATTACTTAAATCGTTTTTCTATCTTAAATATTTAGGATTGAGTGATACTAAAGCATTTGGCCTCGATAAAAGTGATGTTGTAATTGAACATATTCCTTTAGTTTACCAGAGTATTCAAAATGCTGAATTAACACGGGTTTAATAGGGAAAAGAAACTATGAATCTTAAAAATCATTATTACAGTTATCGTTTTATATTTTTCTGTATTTTTACGTCACAAATGATTTAAGATTTAAAAGAATTATTATGACAATATTTGAACAAGTAACAGAAGACCTTAAAAAGGCAATGTTAAATAAAGAAAAAGAAAAACTTGAAGCTTTACGTGCACTTAAAACTGGTTTTATCTTAGCTCGTTCTGAAAAAAGTTCCGATTATGTTTTGTCAAACGATGAAGAATTGAAAATTGTACAGCGTTTAGTGAAACAACGTCGCGATTCGGCTACAGAATTTGCTGCTCAAGATCGCAAAGATCTTGCTGATAAAGAAATAATTGAAGCTGATGTTATTGCAGTTTATTTGCCACAACAATTAAGTGATGAGGAATTGACAGCTGAAATTAAAGCGATCATTGCTGAAATGGGTGCTACCATTAAAGAAATGGGAAAAGTAATTGGTGCAGCTTCAAAAAAACTAACAGGAAAAACTGACGGAAAAGCTATTTCAGAAAAAGTGAAACAGTTGCTATCGTAAGTATATAAAATTGTAACCCCCAAAAAGGCGACAAACAAAATAGTTTGTCGCCTTTTTCTGTTTTAATTACTAAGCTATCCTTTGACATGAGGATTATTACTTGGATAAAGCAATTGCAATTGTCAATCTTTTTTGCAAAAAATATCAAGTATTTAATTTACTATTTTCTTAAATAAAGCTGTTTTTTATAAAATCTTTATGGCTTTATCTTATTTCTTTATATAATCCATACATCTTCATTTGCATCTTTGCCAATATAAAAAATGTATGGAAAGTTTTTGGTTAATTATAGAATTCTTTATTGGGCTTATACTTCTTTTTGGTATTGGTTATGTCATTGGACATTTTTTGAAATTATATAAATAGTTTTTGTCCTTTTCCCACTATTTAGGGACAAAAGCTTGAGAGGTTATAACAGAATATTTGTTGTAGCCTCTCTTTTTTTTATGTTCAATGATGTTTCAATGGATTTTTATAAAATCTTTATGCTTATCTGAATTTTCCTAACAAAACCCTTATGCTTTCGGTTGCAACTTTGTATCAAATAAAATACTTAAATCAATTTGATATGGAAACTCTAACTATTCTCTTAGCAAATTCGGCAGCAATGTCTCAGGACAAAGCACCGATGGAAATGAATTCTACTGCATGGTTCGTTACTGGAACCGTTGTTGCACTACTCTTGTTTGCTTATTTAATCTATACGCTTATTAAACCTGAAAAATTCTAGAAATCATGACAACGGAAGGCTTTTTAATTCTACTTGAATTTTTTATTGGGCTGATCCTTCTCTTTGGTATTGGCTACTTTATTGGTCATTTACTTAATCTCGATAATCATAAAAATAATAACAAATAAGAAAAATTATGACAGCACAAGATGTACTACAAATTATTTTGTTTTTTGCCTTATTAATCGGTTTAACTCCCGTATTAGGCAAATTCATGGCAAAGGTGTTTATGGGCGAAAAACACTTTATGCAACCCGTTTTTGGTTGGCTCGAAAAGCTAACATACAAATTCATCAAAGTTAATCCTAATGAAGAAAGCAACTGGAAGTCTTATACTTTTGGTTTGCTTATTTTTAATGGAATAGGTTTGGTATTCCTGTTTCTAATTCAAATGCTTCAGGCTTATTTGCCAATGAATCCGGCACAGTTGCCTAATGTTTCATGGCATTCGGCATTCAATACCGCAGTTAGTTTTATGACAAACACCAACTGGCAAGGTTATGCAGGCGAAACAACCTTAAGTTATTTTGTA
>Ga0302286_10002763_pt1 | contig 12057 bp, 11 predicted proteins | sample III_Fen_E2_3_FD_198765 | JGI IMG/M metagenome (GOLD analysis project Ga0302286, IMG submission 198765) | Peat permafrost microbial communities from Stordalen Mire near Abisko, Sweden - III_Fen_E2_3 | ecosystem: Environmental > Terrestrial > Soil > Wetlands > Permafrost | place: Sweden: Abisko...
GTGATTTTTTTAGGTCATGTTGAGTTTGCCATAATGAATCAGAATTTAAGGTTTGTTTATTGTGTTTAATCATATCTCAAATTTAATTATTCATTGGTGTAATTTCAAAATGTGAATTTTGAAAATCGTAATCATCGTTTCAACAAACTATTTTGCGAATTTGCAACAAATACGTTTGATGATTGAAATCATACAGAGTGGCTACATTGGAGTCAAACCAATGTAAACAGTGCAGTGGCCTATCCATTCTATGAAGAATAGATAAGCTAACTGTTTTTCTAAAAAATAATAATGGAAGTGAAGAAATGGATGTTATTTGACCGGAACTGTCCTGTTGTTCGTTGGGGATGAAACAAAGCAAAAACAAAAATAGAGGTGATGAATTTTTCATGTGATTTCTATTTATCTGATTTCTTAAAAAGGTTGAATTAAATTATCATTGATTGATAATAGTTAATCCTGACATTAGCTTAAGCTAATGAACTTCAGAAATTTGATATGCTTTACAGTACGAATTCAAGGTTTTTACAAACAAGTGTGTTATATTTACAATATGTTTGTATTGCAAATATAGAGGTATTATTTCTATTTCCAAATAAATAGAGTGTTTATTTTACACAAAGCTCAATAATTAACATTCTAAATTAATGAAATTTTATAACTGTTTGGTTAATAGACACGAAAATAACTTATAAAATTGGTATACCATTTTATGATTTTCCGTTGAATTTCTTCCAGTATTGTTAAAGTTCAAGCAGGCAATTCCGATCTGAAATGATTTCATCTAAAAAAGGCATTATACGATTTGTAAATTCAATCTCTTTTCAGGTTCCGGTTTCTAAAGTAGTTCAAAAGCTTTCCCGGTTTAAGAATAGGCTTACTTTAAAATCAGTTTTCCAGAAAAACGGAATTAATGGATTTGTTGAAGGGGTTAGGAAACCCTGTTCAGGGTGAAAAATCTCCGATCCGTTCCTGTAATACCCCTGGGAATTTAAGTTGTTGGAAACCCATTTTTCTACTTCATATGGTCATACTTCAGAGGGGGTTCGGTGAGGGTTCGGTGAGGGTTCGGTGAGGGTTCAGTGAGGGTTCAATGAGGTCAACCCCCTCGGAAGGCCCTCGGAACCCCCTCGGAAGGCCCTCGGAACCCCCTCGGAAGGCCCTCGGAAGGCCCTCGGAACCCTCTTGCAAGTATGGTCGGATGATGGCGATGAAAAAGCCGGTATTTTCCGTTTCTTTTCTGAAACAGAGGGCAGGATCCTCCATCAACCTGTTGCGGCTGAATAGTACAAGCCGGGACATCCTGAATTTATTCTCCCGATACCCCGGTTGTTCCTTTCAGGTCATAAAAAAAGACGTTGCATGCAACGTCTTTTTTTTATCCTCAAAAACCGGATGAATCATGTCGGTATTATCGATTCAACTGAAATCAATCATGTATATATGCTGAAACGACCCGTTGAATCCCTTCTTCAAGTGAAATGGAAGGCTTCCAGCCCAGGCTTTTCAATTTGGATGTATCCAACAGCTTACGGGGAGTTCCATCGGGTTTAGTACTGTCCCAGATCACTTTCCCTTCGTATCCGACAGTACTGCGTACGATTTCGGATAAATTTCTGATGGTGATGTCTTCCCCGCAACCTGCATTTACATGGGTGGGGGTGGTATCGGGAGCATCATAATTCAACAAGAGGAATACACTCGAATCTGCCATATCGTCGACATGGAGGAACTCACGCATGGGTGAACCGGTTCCCCATAAGGTTATGGATACTTCCTTATTTGTTTCCGATATTCCATATTTGGAAAGGATATTCCGGATGGCATCGTCACCGGACGAACCATTTACCCCTTCAATGGGCAATTTGTCCAGATCGGTACGCAGGTTTTTCCAGTTGTTTTCCATCAGGCATTTCCCCAGATACATTTTCCGGATCAAAGCCGGTAGTACATGCGACTTTTCCAGGTCGTAATTATCATTCTGTCCGTACAAGTTGGTAGGCATTATGGAAATGAAATTGCAACCATACTGGTCGTGATATGCTTCACACATTTTAATGCCTGCAATTTTAGCAATGGCATAGGGTTCGTTCGTATTTTCAAGCAACCCTGTCAATAACTCGTTTTCGTGAATAGGTTGATTGGCCATACGGGGGTAAATGCACGATGAACCCAGGAACAACAGTTTCTTCACCCCATTCACATAACTTTGATGAATGACATGATTTTGAATCATCAGGTTCTCGTAAATGAATTGGGCCCGATACGTCATATTTGCTACAATTCCGCCAACTTTCGCAGCTGCCAGTACTACTATATCCGGCTTTTCCAGTATAAAGAATTCGGCAACGGCTTGTTCGTCTAGTAAATTCAGTTCTGCGGAAGTGCGGGTTACAAAATTGGTGTAGCCCTTTGCTTCCAGATTCCTTTTTATTGCCGAACCGACCATACCCTTATGACCGGCAATGTATATTTTAGAATTTTTGTCCATGATGCCTATTCAAAATAATTTAATACCCTGAATCCACCTTCCTTGAGGTACGTTTCTTTTTTCATTAGTTTTACATCCGAACGCATCATATCTTCCACCAACTTTTTCAAATCATATTCGGGTATCCAGTTCAGTTTAGTCCTTGATTTTGTTGCATCACCAATCAATAAATCAACTTCTGTCGGGCGGAAATAATTGGCATCTACTTCTACAATAGGTTCTTTGATAGCCTTTACGATGTCGAGGAATTCAGCACCTACAGCTTCGATAAACCTGGCGTTGTCAACGCTGCCAATATAGCCTTTTTCATCAATACCTTCGCCTTTGAATACAATGTTCAGGCCTATTTCGTCAAATGCCATACGGACAAACTCCCTGACTTCTGTGGTAATGCCGGTGGCAATCACGTAATCATCCGGGGTTTCCTGTTGCAATATCAGGTACATGGCACGAACATAATCCTTGGCATGGCCCCAGTCACGTTTGGATGACAGGTTTCCAAGGAATAATTTGTTTTGCATTCCCATGGCAATGCGTGAAGCAGCACGGGTAATCTTTCGGGTAACAAAAGTCTCACCACGTAACGGGGATTCGTGATTAAAAAGGATCCCGTTGCTGGCATGGATGCCATAGGCCTCACGGTAATTGACCGTAATCCAGTAGGCATACATTTTGGCAACCGCATACGGGGAACGGGGGTAAAATGGGGTCGTTTCTTTTTGAGGAACTTCCTGAACCAATCCGTATAATTCGGAAGTTGAAGCCTGATAGATCCGGGTCTTTTTCGTTAAATTCAATAAACGAACAGCTTCAAGCAATCGCAAGGTCCCAATCCCATCTGCATTTGCAGTATATTCAGGGGTATCAAAACTTACTTTCACATGACTCATGGCGGCCAGGTTGTAAATTTCATCCGGTTGAATTTCCTGGATGATCCGTGTCAGGTTCATGGAATCCGTCATATCGCCATAATGCAATAACAGGTTCCGGTCGTCAACATGGGGATCCTGATACAGATGATCAATGCGGTCAGTATTAAAGGAAGAAGAACGACGTTTTAATCCATGGACGATGTACCCTTTTTTTAAGAGCAATTCTGCTAAATAGGCACCATCCTGGCCGGTAATACCGGTAATAAGAGCTACTTTTTTCATTTAAAATCTTGATTAAAATTGTTTTTAGGTTGTAATATCAGTTGAAAGAAATCGGGCATCAACACATTGGTTTAAAACTTAAATTTCAGTATCATCTTCGTAATAATGGAAGTATTTTTCAGCTTCCCCTTTTTTCTTTTTATTGCTGTACCCGTATCCATAACTATTCCCGATCAGGTAAGCGTATTTATACAGTTTGTAATTCGAATACCGGCTGCCATCATCCACTACATCGTTTATTACGGAGTACATATTTGGCAGGTTATCCATTTTTAACTGGGTACTCAGTTTTTTAAAGAAGGTTTTGTTAGTTTTTCCGTTACGTACCACGAATAAATTCACGTCCGAAAGATGCGCCAATGAATAAGCATCCGTGACCATACCAATCGGACTTGAATCGACAATGACGAAATCATACATTTTCCGCAATTCCTCGAACATGGCAATCAATTTATCTGAACGAATCAATTCACCTGGATTTGGCGGTATTGAGCCGGCAGGAAGAATGTCAAAATCTACTTTTGGCAGGTGAAGTATAATTTCATCCAGGGTACATTGGCCGGCTAAATAGTTGGTCACCCCATTTGGTTGCACAATATTGAATCGTTGGTTTACGCTTGGTTTCCGGATATCCATGTCGACAAGTATCGTTTTCTTACTTGCCATGGAATATACAGCTGCCAGGTTTATGGAAAAATAAGTTTTTCCATCACCTGATTCCGTTGATGTGATCATAATCATAATATCCGTCTTTCGTTGAACGATAAATTCAACGCGTGTACGAATCACCCTGAACATTTCAGTAAATGCTGATCTCGGATTCTTGGTTACCAGCAACGGGTCTGTACTCTTTGTGTGTCGAATGGCACCGATCAACGGGAATGTAGAGTGTTTCTCGACATCTTTACTTGAACGTATGGTATTGTTTAAAAGTTCAATGATGATAACAATAACCGTAGGGATCAGGATGCCAAAAAGCAAAAACATAAGAATGGTTTTAGACTTTTTGCCTGAATTGGTCGTGCCGACTTCACGGGCTTTATCCAATATGTTGTTATCGGGAGTATTCGAAGCTTTCAGGATTTCAGATTCAGCTCTCTTTTGAAGGAAAAAGGTGTAATAATTATCATCCATTTTGTATTTCCGTTCAATGGCAATCATTTCCAGTTCCTTTTTTGGAAGTTCTTCAATTTCTTTATTTACAGCAGCATAACGTTTGTTGAAATCATTTTTCTCAATGTCAAGCGAAGCCCTCATGCTCTTGATGACTTCCAGCACAGTTAACTTGGCGGTTTCGATCTGCTTGGTATATTTTGCATAATACATGTTCATTTCAGTCACTTCCGATCGCTGAACGTACAATTCATTGATTTGCTGAACAAAATTCATTAACATGGGTTCATTGAGTCCCAGGCTAGAAGGCGCAATGATCTTTCCATCAGCCAGGTTTGTCTTCAGGTATTTGGTCAGGTAGTCTAAGTATGTTTCGCGCAGTTTGAGTTCAGATTGCTGCGTATCGTATTTCGCCGCCTTGCCCAGTAATTCACTTGTATGGCTGGATACGTCGACTATTTTATTTGTTTGCCTGAAATTAGTCATATCCCCTTCAGAAACTGCCAGGTTTTTCGATACGACTCCTAACTGATCATCAATGAATTTAATTGTCTTATTGGCTGCATCATTCTTTCTTTCCAGGTTATCTGTCAGGAATGTCTCACAGAGTTTGTTAATAAAGTCAATATCACGTTCCGGAGTCTCGCTGACTAATGAAATTTTTAATACCGATGATCCTTCAACATCAAACGCGAAATTAAGGCGTGATTTGAAATCATCTACCAGCGATTCCCGGCTTCTGAACTTAAAGTATAAATCGGTATTTCCCTGGAAGCTATTTAAATTGTTTACTGTAATAAAAAATAAATTATGTTGGATCGGTTGACCAAAACGACCAGCTAACTGGAAACTGTTATAATGCTTATTGTTTTCAACAGTAATTGTATAAGTTCCGTTTGGTCGGATCTTAATTTTAAAAAGCAAATTATATGCTTCGGGTGCAACGTAATCCGATTGGATGAAAATGGGTGAGTTCCGGTATAGATTGCGTGTAATAAAAGGGCCTTTTGAAATGTAATCTACTTTTAAATAAGGAAGGCTATCTACAACTTTACATACCAGGTCATACGATCCCAGCATAATAATCTGGTTTGTCGAATTCTTATATCCGGATTGTACTCCAAAGCCTTGCATCAGAGCCTGTGAACTGTTTGCTCCGGACTTATTCTCTTCAATCATTACAGTTCCCGCAGTTTGAACAGTAGGTAGCCAGGACCTGTTCTCCAGGTAGGCTAACCCCAATGATATAATAATACCTATAACAAATAAATACCAGAAATGAAGGAAGTAGAGCACCCATTCCATGATGTCGAAACCAGAATCTTCTTCGTCGTTAAATTGCTTCTCGAAATTATTTTGTTCCATCCTGCAGGTTCATTTTATAAGACAAAAGGTAGAAATTATTTAGTATAGTTCAACACACTGAACAATAAAGATAATGAAAAAGTGATTACTCCCAATAGGGCTGAGTAACTATTAACTTTATAGAAACTTGAAAACTCACGTTGGACGTAAATGATATCATTGGGATAAATATAGTAGTATTTTGAATCAATGATACTTTTAGGGCGTATATCAAAATCGAGGATCTGTGTCCCATGTCCGTTATCCCGGATGACCCGGATATGTTTCCGATCGCTCGTTTCATTAAAATCACCCGACATGGAAAGTGCCTGAAAAATGGTTAGCTTCTCTTTGTAAATTGGAAAGATCCCTGATCCGGCATCTCCAAAAATAGTAAAAGTCTTATTAGATAGGCTTAATTTGATCACTGCATCGGGAATCTGTTCTTTAAACCGTTTTTCAATAACCTTCGATGCTTCATTCAGGGTGAGTCCCGCAACATGAATGTGGGAAATGAAAGGCAAGTCAATGGTACTGTCAGGATATACCCGGTACGACAATTGATTCTGGCTGGTGCCCGTTGACGAGATGAGTTTTGAAATGGTTTCATCAGCAGTTATCAGCCTGTATGTGATTTCATCATTTACCTGGATGTGGTAATCGATGTAATCAGTTTTCTCATAACTGGGTATTGATTTATTTTTATCTTGCAATAATCGTAAGTTTTTATAATTGTAACATGATGATAGTGAAATCAATATAAAAATAACTACGAATATATGAGTTTTATTTTTCATAAGCATTTAGAATCCAATGGTTTAAAAAAGTAAATATGCCAGTCATTCATAACTCAGATTTTCAGAAGAAAGTTTTGTAAATGATGACACCAAAGGAATAAGTCGTTACTAATGTTGAAACAGCCATCCAGAATGTTGACACCCCGAAGAACTGTTCTTTCATTGGTTGAAGAAAAATGACGTCGTCAGGCTCTAAATAATAAAATTCAGAATTGATAATGTCTTTGCTTCGTATATCAAATGTTTTTATCTGGTTTCCATTTTCAGTTACCCGCAGTATCCTGACTTTACTCCTGTCGGTAGAGAAACCCAAATCACCGGCAAGTGCCAATGCCTGGTAAATATTCACTTTCTCCCTGGGAAAAGCAAAGCGACCGGATTTGCCGGAACCGATTATGCTGAATGTCCGACCCACCATACGCACATCAACCGAGTTTATTTTAAGAAGAGGTTTGATTGCATCTTCGAGTATTTCTTTTGTTTCACGTACCGTTTTACCCTTGACACTGACATCCCCAATAATCGGAAACTGGATAGTGCCGTTGGTTTGTACCAGGTAAGTGTACAGGTCAAGGTTCTCGTTTGAGCCTGAACCTGACATTGATTGTGACCCTGAGTTCACCGAGCCGTTAAAAAGAATATTTGTTTTCTCATCCATCGAATATACCTGTACCGAAAGGCGATCGCCTTCCTTTAACCGATAATCGTGATATGAAAAAGTATCTTTATAGGTTGGGATTAAATTTTTAGGGGGTTGCAGGTAATTTATCTGGTGGGTTGTTATACATGAAGTTAACTGTAAAGCCAACACAATGAATAACAATAGTTGAGTAAACGGTTTTCGCATCTGTACCTTTTTTTGAAAAATTTGAAGCAAAGATAGACAAAATATGTAAATCAATCTCAAAAGACAAAGAAAATGCAGCCTGAGAGAGCTAAGTTTATCATTACAAACAAAAAAAAGAATTCACGACATTGCCTTCCCTGGATAGGAATTGTCCGCTTAAAAGCCTTTTTAATTAAATGGTTTCATTAAAAAAGAAATAATTGGTGCTTTTGAGAAAAAAGAATTAAATTTGCAGCATAATTTGACTCGCTTATTTTGATTTTAGAAAAAAACACCTTTTACTTTGGTTTTAATATTTTCAATAGGCTATATTCAATAAATCATTTCCCAATAAGTAAAAACGTTTTTTTATTAAGAACTTGAATAATGAAAAGCATAAAAGGATTATTTTTCTTCATATTGATTTTTACTTTATTGACATCTTGCAATTCAAGGCAAAAACAAGAAAAAGAAGCCGATTTACGGCTTAAACACATTGAACAGCTTATTGACAAAGATTTATTGAATGCCGCCAAAATAGAAATTGATAGCATTCATTCATTATACCCCCGTTTGGTGAACAAGCGTCGGATAGCAGCTGCCCTTGCAGACACCATCGTACGCCGTGAAAGCTCCAGGACTTTAGCATATTGTGATAGCATTTTACCCAAAAAACAACATGATTTCGATTCAATCCAAAAGAATTTTAGATTTGAGAAGGATAAGATATATCAGGAAGTTGGCAACTATATCTACAAAACCCAACAGACGGAAAGCAATTCAAGCCGGATTTATTTGAAAGCATATGTTGATGAAACCGCCAATTTATTCCTGATAAGCAATTATTGTGGCGGCAAGCTGGAACATATTTCAGTAGAAGTTGCTGCAGGAGAATTGTTTGCCCACACAGATACAATAGATACCTCGGATCCGAACTATCACAGTTTTACTGATGGAGGACAACGTTGGGAAGTTGTTACTTTTAAAAATGATGCAGGTAAAGATGTGGCATCTTTTGTGGCACAATACTTGTCCAAACAGATCAAGGTGATTCTACACGGAAAGAAAAATTACAATTACTATCTGTCTGATTCAGATAAAAGGGCAATTGCTGAAACCTATCATTTGTGGATTGTGAAAAAAGACGTTGTAAAATTGCAACTTGAAATTAAAAAAGCAACTGCAAAGATTGAAAGAATCAAACTGGAAAAAAGCAAATAGGACAATTTCTTTCACTCATGCATACCTGCTTATAAATGTATGAAAAGCAGCCTTAACGGAAATAACGTTAAATGAAATGAAGGATTAAATCAAAAGATTCATAGAATCGTTATCCAATAAAATTTTTAATCAAAATAATCAAAATAAATGAAAAGGACGTTCCAGATTATCATGTTATGTTTCATTGTCAGTACCGCTGCAATGGCACAAAATGCAACAAAAGTAGAAATTATTGATTTAAATTTACAAAGTTTCAAACAAAAAGTATGGAATTTTGATAAGGATAAATCGTTCAATCGATTAGGTGATTTACCTATAATTCTTGATTTTCATGCTACGTGGTGTGGCCCATGCAAAATGCTGGCTCCACATCTTCAGGCAATACAGAATAAATATAAAGGAAAACTCGTGATTTACAGGATAGATGTTGATAAAGAACCTGTTTTGGCACAACGCTTTAATATCCAAGCCATGCCAACTATGATTTTTATGGGAAATAAAACAAGCTTCAAATCAGAACTTGGTTATCAGGAGTACGATGCCTTGGAAAAAATGGTCATTAAAAATTTATTCCAAAAGTAAGAGTCTGCTTATAGTTCTTTTTCAAGGAATAACTCCATTAATCGTGATACGGCATAATGGTCTATTCTATTCAGCGGAACTTTCACAAATTGATCTGGTATTTTATTCTTTTCTGAAATCTTAATAGAGAAGAATTGAGCAAATACAATCCGGTGACTCAGAATATGTTTCATCGGGTTTGATATTTTATAGACTTCAACCTCGTTGACCCCGTTGAATATATATTTGAAATTTTCGTCCTCCATTAATTCATAAGTACTGAGTAACCTGTCCGATTCTATCAGTGGAAACTCATACAAATTCTGCCATACATCCTTCGCTAATCGTTTCTGCAGAAAAGTGCTGTCTTGTTCTTTGATGAAGAGATAATTAAAAAATCGATGTGTTGATTTCTTTTTTTGCGATTTAACCGGTAGCTCTGCAACTATATCCTGCTCAAAAGCAAGACAGACAGAAGCTAACGGACAAATGCTACAATCAGGAGAAGCAGGTATGCACTGCAACGCTCCAAATTCCATGACAGACTGATTGTGAAGAGCAGGTTCGGATGTTAACAGTAACTCTTGTGCTAATATTGCAATTTCCTTCTTTCCTGAATTACTGTCTATTGGAGTTTGAATTCCAAATAACCTTGACAGAACCCTGTATACATTCCCATCAACAACTGCATAGGGTTGATTATATGCAAATGAACTGATGGCCGCCGAGGTATATTCGCCAATACCCGAAAGTTTAAGAATGTCACTATGTTCTGTAGGAAATATGCCATTAAAGCTACTCGTAATTTGCCTGGCTGCTTTGTGCAGGTTGCGGGCACGGGTATAATAGCCAAGCCCTTGCCAATATTTAAGTACAGTGTCTTCATCGGCCTCAGCCAGCATTTCAACCGTTGGGAACCGTTCGATAAACCGGTTGTAATAACTCAATCCTTGATTGACCCGGGTTTGTTGAAGAATAATTTCAGAAATCCATATCCGGTAGGGATCAGTGATGTCACGCCATGGGAGTTCCCGTTTATGAACATTGTACCAGTCAGCTAATTTTCTAGATATATAAGTGAAAGAGTTGGTAGAATCCATGTTGTAAATTTATATCCTAAAATACCCTATTCAAGGTATTGCGCAAAGTAATAATTCTTTGCATCTTTGCAGACAAAGGTAAGGCCTTGAACCGTACCTCCAATATCATATTCATTTAAACAATAATAATTTTATGAAAAAAGTTGTATTAAGCCTATTTGTAATACTTTGTGTCTGTTCCTGCAAAAATTCTTCATTTACCATTCATGGGTTAGTTGAGAACAAAGGAATGAACGGAAAAACAATTTTTATTAAAGAACGGATTAATAGAGAATGGAAAATCGTTGACAGTACCCGGATCGAAAATCAGGCATTTACGTTTAAGGGAGTGAACGATACGGCAAAAATTGCGTATCTGGCATATGAATATCCGGCAGGTAAAAAAATACGTCAGGCATTTGTACTGGAAAATGGAAACATCAAGGCGGCAGTTGATACAAGTGGGTTTATCGTTGTAAATGGAACCGGCCAAAATGACTTATTGCAGTCATACCAGGCTGAAAAGAACACATTCAATAAAAAATCGGAGGCTTTTTACAATTCGCATAAAGACAAAGTAAAAACAGCAGAACAAGAATTGGCTTTTTCAAAGGAAGTGGAAAAATTAAACCAGGAAGAAGTCAATATCGATAAGAAGTTTGCGACGGACCATATAAATACTTTAGTTGGAAACCACGTGTTTATGAATTCTTTTTATGGATTGAATATTTCGGAAAAAGAGGCAATAGTGAATTTGATGAATGCTGAGACAAAAAATATAAAGCGTATTCAGGAAATAATTGCAGATCTGGAAGTTGAGAAAAAGACGGCTGTAGGTAATAAATTCATCGATTTCAAACTTCCGGGGATAGCCGGTGATTCAATTGCGTTATCGGGTCTGGTTGGAAAAACTGATTTTGTATTGGTTGATTTTTGGGCATCCTGGTGTGGACCGTGTATGCAATTTCTACCGGAATTGCAATCCTTTTATGCCGCACATAAAGGTGCCGGCCTGGAAATTCTGGGAGTTTCATTGGATGATAATAAAGATGCCTGGACAAGTACTGTTGCTGCTCACAAAATTGCCTGGAAATTAGTATCTGACCTGAAAGGTTGGAAATGTGCAGGCTCAAGGGCTTATGCGGTGAATTCAATTCCAAGTACCGTTTTAATTGACAAAAAGGGCATAATAGTAGGTAAAAATTTAAGTATTCCGGAAATGGAGAAATTAATACTTGCAAAAGGGACAGAAAAATAAAAAAAACGGCTTTCTTGAAAAAAAAAAGCCCGCAATTGTTTTTTAATCAGAATAAAAGCAATATATTTGCAGTCCGTTTGAATAAAAATAAGAAATATCATTTATTAACTAACTTATAAAATATTACTGAAATGACTAAGGCAGACATCGTAAACGAAATTGCTAAGAATACAGGAATTGACAAAGTAACTGTATTAACAACTGTTGAAGCTT
>Ga0302286_10002766_pt1 | contig 12049 bp, 5 predicted proteins | sample III_Fen_E2_3_FD_198765 | JGI IMG/M metagenome (GOLD analysis project Ga0302286, IMG submission 198765) | Peat permafrost microbial communities from Stordalen Mire near Abisko, Sweden - III_Fen_E2_3 | ecosystem: Environmental > Terrestrial > Soil > Wetlands > Permafrost | place: Sweden: Abisko...
CTTGCTTGTTGAACAAAGTCCCTCATCATATCTGGAAAAATTTTTATAGCTAACTTCATTTGGTAGACACTAAATCCTCTACTCTAAAATTAAAGAGGAAACTAATCTGCCTCCTTGATTCTCTTAATTTCGTCATACAAAATAAAATAGTACAGTAGTTTAAGAAATAAAATTAAAACTTCACACCATTAATAGATGTAAAATGTGATTCTAAAAAAAAGGAGCAACAAGAAGCTTCTACGCATGCACTGCCACCATTCATATCTCCTTAGTCCTTAACAAGATCCAACTTCCTAAAAAAAACCTTAAAGACACATTTATTTGATTGGTAACTAGGAATCAAAGATAAAACACAGTTTCAAAGCAGTTATGAATTGGACGGACAAGGAAATTAAAACGGCATGATAGTGTTTCAACCAAATGAGACAAACATTTAAATGATTGATTGAATGCGTTCAAGCTAAGTTTTCAGATAAAGGACACAATTAGAAGATTCAATTTTGGGAGAGACTCTATCTCAGTGAGACTTCACTAGTAAGGTGATTTCAGAAATGCATTTGAATCTCAGAGTTATCTCAGCTTTATTCCAATCATTTAGAATCAAATGTTGGTGAATTTCTAGAAAATATTTCATTCTAATCAAAGTAAAATAAGCTTGCCAACATTAATTCAATCAAGGAGTTCAAATTGGCTTAATTTTGTTATTTTCATTGTGTGTGTCTCTTTAAGGATACTTCTAGTTGTCAGAAATTTAAGCAATACATTTGGTTTTTTGAAGGTTATCTTTTCTACAGCGTATCTTGAAATCTTGTCAAGATTCTATTTTCTCTGCAACCAATTCTCTCAAGTCCTTAATGCAGTAAAAATGCTTGATCATTTATCACTTGAATGTAGAACTCGTTAGATATTGATTTATTGAGTTACTTCTTAGTTTTTTGAAATCAAAATATTGAACAGCCCTGAGAATTACATTCTATTTACATTTTATTTTTATTACTAGAAAAGAAAACACAAACTTAAAACAAGAATCATAGAATAAGTAGAAGAATTGGCCACTTAAACAAATCTAAAACTATTGAAAGAGGAGTTCTCAAATGATATCTTGAAATTTGAATTATTTCACCTAGTTAGTTGATAATTAATTCTCTTTTTATTTTGAATTGCAGCTTCAATTAATAGGTAATTTCGCTCAAAGCAAATTGATTGAATAGTTTAATTATTATTTCGTGAATGTTTTTTCTTATTATCCGCTTTTAATCCCATAACATTATTTAATCTCAATTCTTCCTAGAAACTTTATACTTGGCCAAGAAATTTCTATTCAATTAAATATTGTACTTTCTATCTCATAGGGCTGATAGAACTCAGAATGTGTCAATATGGCTCCCACCTTTTAAATGTCTAAAAATAGCAAACAATTCTATTTCTTTGATTTAAACTATTCTTTCTTAAAGAAGCTGGTTCTTCTATTGAAGGCTGTGACTTTCAAATTGAACTAGATTCCTGTTTTGCTCTGCTCTGATTCTTCCCCCTGATAAAAGTTATTAATTTCTATCCCAAGCTGGCTATACAAAAGCTAATTAAAAAAACATTTAGAGATTCTTAAAATAAAGAATAATCAAACATCCTCAACTACTTCCTCCTATTCTTCTATAGTCTGTCCTTCATGCAAAACTACCCTGCTCTTGAACAACAAGACAGAGAAAAAATAGAAATATTCGCAGCAGTCAGAGGACTACTCTCCGAGGAATCCTCCTCCAGAAATGGATTGCAAGTAGTCATGCAACTCCAGAACTCTTAGTCTAAACTATGGAGTGATGCTTTCAGAACCGAAGCTGTCATCATTAATAAATTGAGCAACTACGCGAATTATGCCAAATCCTATGTTATGGACTACATTTTTGAAGTTACTTAATCAGCCAAGTTTCTTCTTTGCGAAGAAGGGAGGAACAACCAAGCCCTCTGTGAAAGTTCCGCAACTATCGGACAAATTGTCGGCTCCAGGAATTCTACTCTGATCATAGATTTAAAAGATTCGAAAACTGGAAAATTCGCTGGAAAGCTCATTTTAAGGGCTGAGAAGGTCACGATGTGCAATGATGAAATCTTCTTGAAAGTGAATGGGAGAAAACTCAAGGATCTGCGTTTCTGGAGCAAGTCTAGTCCGTTCTTGGTGTTTATGCGCTCAAGTGAAAATATGCAGCCAATAAAGGTGCTCGAAACTGAAAAAGTGGATAATAATCTCAACCCGCAGTTCAAACGGATCTCCATTAAAGCGCAAAAACTCTGCAACGGTGACTACAACATGCCGATCATCGTCGAATGTTGGGACTACAACGACAACGGAAAGCACGATTTTATAGGGAGTACCACCTTCTCCATCAATTAAATTGTCCAAAATAACATAAAAGAGTTTAAGCTTGTCAACAAGAAAAAGAACGAAGATACAGGGTTCATCACTTTCGTTGAATCTAAGCTTTAAGAAAAACCATAGTTCTTGGATTACATTAGAGGCGGCATTCACTTGAACTTGATTTGCGCCATCGATTTCACAGGTTCCAATGGTGTCCCTACCAGGCCTGATAGTCTCCATGCGATTTTCAATAACGGACAGATGAATCAATATTAGCACGCAATAAGCTCAGTTGGTAAAATCCTTCTGGATTATGATGAGGACAAGATGATTCCACTTTTTGGGTTCGGTAGGTTAGTGAATGTGATCTTATATAGTATTGATGATATTTTTTTCTTCCAAATTAGGAGCTAAACCCAAATTGCCCAATTTTTCCTTCCCTCAAACATTGCATTGCTTTCCCGTCAATGGAAATCCTCAATAACCGAGTGTCCATGCACTTCAAGGACTAATGGAAACCTACACGCATTTCTTAAAGTATGTAGAACTATCTGGTCCAACTTTGTTCAACCCTTTGATCTAAGAATCAATGAAATCTGCTTAAAACAGTAAGAATACAGATGATGGCAATTACTACATTCTGCTCATTTTGACTGATGGAGAGATTCACGATATGGATTTAACTGTTTCTTCTATTGTGGCGTCGTCTCACTTACCTCTGAGTATCATCATTATTGGCATCGGCAATGCTGATTTCACAAACATGGAGATTCTTGATGGAGACAATGGACTAATCGATTGCAATGGTAACTATTATTTTAAGTTTGTCTTTTGAAGTTTGACTTGGTTCGTAAATCTAGGAAAAAAAGCTGAAAGAGATCTAGTGTAGTTCGTGCCCTACAACTAGTTTAAGAATGATGCTGAGTTGCTCGCTTAGACCGTGTTGGAAGAACTACCGACGTAGTTAGTAGAGTATCATTAATTGATAGGCAAAAAACCAAATCAGATACAAGCTCAAAACATCTAGTCAATACAGCCCAACAACATTCCAGCTTCGAATGCAGCCTTTGGTTAAAACCTCATTAAGGCAGGTTTCATGAATCGGATTATGCAAAATGCCATGCAAGAACCTTCTAATTCATTCCCCTTCTCAGTCAACTCTTCTCAGTCGGCACAGTAATTTCCAAAGCAGCAAGACAGAGGATTTGATAATATTAGCGAAGTTCCTTACTAAGAAGATAATTCCTAGCAACATCCTTACGCCTTCTCTCTGAATTCTAGTAACTTTAGCATCAAACAATAATAGAGTCCTTTCGCTCCTCCCCCACCTCCAATGTGAACCAAATTAATTTTCTAATCTCCAAACAATCTAAACTATTTTATTTAGTCAATTTCGTATTTTTTTATCATTTGTGTGTCTTGAATAACATATCCATTAACTAACTTAACTTAGCTGTGTTAATTTTGTTTATTCATGTGTATTTTGAGAAATCAGAATTGCTAATTCTTGTAAATTCTTCATTGAATTACAATTTCAGATCTTAATGAGGATGCAAGCTTTAGATTTATCTTTGAGAACACATTTGGGATCAATAGCAATGGATTTGTCAGAATTATCTCATGGACAAACTTCAAAATTGAAAAACAATAATTTTCTAAAAAAATAACTCAATTCCAATATTAAAACTAAAAAAACCGCTCTTTATCAAATTTATTCACAATGTTAAAAGGATACTCGACCATCTGATTAAATTGCCTCGACGGAAACAAAAGAGCATTAGTTACCTTAGAAATAAATCCTCGTAAGGCCGTTCAAAAGAAGGGGAGATCATTCTGCATTTTGAGAGTTATTAATGACAATAAAAGCAGCCAGGGGGTATTCGGGAGGTGAACTCTAGCAATTAATACAATTATCTCAAATAAAATTATAAAAAGAGCAAGACAAACAAACACTCAAATCAAACTCAAAGGAAAACTTAAAGAAAAGAGATAGAGAGAGATAGCAACATCTACAATAGTAGCAGAAAGGTGTAGTTGGCTGAAATGGATCCAATGGAAGGAGAACTTGTTTTAAAGACTGAGAAACTGACTCTAAACACTCAGGGAGGCAATCTCATGGGCCAAACAGAATCTGGAGATATTGATGATTACACTCCCAACCGCGGCAGATTCTTCTCCTCCATGAATTACAAAGAATATGTCACTAAGTTTGATAAGCCGCCTTCTCGCCCTCAGATCATGTAAATAACTTAAAATGGTACTATCCAAAGCTTACAACTGCTTTCATTTCAAAGCCCTCTGCCAGGAGATCCAATTCAAGAGAAGAGCTTCTCACTTGATGGAATGGAGACTGAGTAGAATGCAACGTAAAAGAATCCTTCAGTAATGTAGATGATGCTTGAGAATATGTTATTGTTGGTTTAGGAGAAGTTACTCGAGGAGTGTCCCTATGAGACCATTAGAAACAAGTGCAAACAGTAGTCTGAAGTCGAACTTAGAAGCCAAGACAATAGAGGAAGAGGATGAGGACGAAGACATTGAGGGAGGAAGCAACTAAGAAGTTCCCATCTATCCAATTGATTAGCTTCCTAAAGACAATAACATCGTGACTAATATCATTTAGAACAATGAATTCATCCGCAGTAGATCACAATCAGAGAACTACTCCAATCTAAGCATCTTCAACTTTTGCCAGAATGTTCGCTCAAAGCAGAACTCCGTCATCAATTGATGCCTTAATAGATAATCAGCCAGCACTTCACAATTTGATTTTTCACCTCACTGGCACAGCTACTTATTCCTCCTTTTCCTAGTTCAACTTCTTCTTCTTCTGGCTCTAGAGATGAGTTTACTTCTATTTTAGCTCTCAACGTTATCTTTCTACACCACAATCAAATATTGCCATACAAACACAAGCATTTATCTCTCTCTTTCATTCACTTTTAATAGAAATCTTCCTCCTCCTTTAACACATACACATCCATCAATCCAAAGCGACTAATATTAATAAGACACACAGCTGTTTGAATTCTAAATTACTGGCAAGCAATCTCAACAACTGATTCCCAATGTTTATTTTTAAGAAAGTTCATGCTATTGTTAGTTCGAATAATCTGTGTTTCTTCATTTACTTACTTCCCAAAATAACTCCTAAACTAGGCATTCCTTTATATTTCTCATAATTTTCACTGCTTTTGAGCATATTCCTAAATATTCTGCTCCTGTTACCTTATGATTTGAGTTGCCATTTGACAAATAAATCCTTCATTCGTTGAGTGAAATGTTGAGTATTTTTGGAAAAACTTTGAGAAATGCAAAATGGGCTTTCTATTTCTGTATTTCATGTTCAAATAGTAATATTTTCTTTTTAGACTAGGAAATGAGTTGACTGTATAATCTGCCTAATCTATTGCTCATTTGGGGCTATTTCACTGAAGTTGATTTGATTAACTGATTCATTACTTGTTTCAAAGAAGAGAACAGCAAAGAACTAAAACATAGACATTCTAAACTTCAGAAGACTGCCTTATTCTATTCCCTCCCTCATCTACCTTGAGTCGCAATATTTATTTTTATCAAACAAATTTTTATTCTCAGAAACTTATTAAAACATTTATTGAGGAAAGTTTCAAGGGGGGGAGGGAGAAACTTAGGAGGTTCTACTGTATACCTTTTTATATACTCTTTGATTTATTGCTCTAACTGGAATTCCTTTGTTTTATTGACTGTCCTTTAAGCAAATACCCGTTTTCGCATGAGTCGAGAACTACTGGAAAGCAGAGCTAGAGACTGTCTATTAGATGAAGCTGAGGAGTCACAGTTGTCGGAGAGATCAGCTAGACCTCATGGGACAGTTGCTCTTTCTTCTTTGCTTAAAAAGAGTGGATTCATGGAAGGTTGGATGAATTATGCGCCTCTTGGTGAAAAAGATACCAATTTCAGCTCTGAAAGGGTATTCAAAGTGTCTCAGCGAAATAACCCTTCGATTGGAAAAAAAGAAACATTGAGAAAGAGTTAACTTTAAATCAACATGATTAATCCTACCACTTCCTTTCAGAGCTAAATGGAAGGCAAACAACAGAGAAATGTTAAAGGCGCCAGGCTGAATGCTGACTAGGAGTAATAACAAAAACCTCAGCTTCGAATACTTCAGCCACAGCTCTCTAATTAGCTAGTATAATTTGGCCATGAAATAAAGCCTTCCAGCAAATATTAGATACGAGGAACGAAACAGAGTATAATATCTTCTTCTAAAGAAAGGTATCCCTCAGTCGAAAGCTTGATTCATGCACGTCTGCAAATGTAATCCCAGCAAATCAATTTAAAGCTATTGCAACAAAGAAATACATAGCAGGATTTAGCTTCTTCTCAGACCAATTATTCTCCTAAACTACCCAAAATAGGCCTTCCTAAAAAACTAAGCACCCGAAATCAAAGCAGTAAAATTGTCGGGCTTTTCTCTCTGGCTCAGCAGCGCAAAAGGAGTACTTCTCAGCTTGCTCCATATTAAAATAGTCTTTTTCACAATTCTAGCAGCAACGCCAGTAATTTTAAGGATACTAAGTACAGTCGAAATATTAGCTCTAGCTTCAACGAGAGTGCTTTAGAAAGTTACCTTCAAGACTATGCCAGACCTTAGTTGGTTTCCCACAGAGATTCTTACTAGTATTCAGATGATTCCGAAACTACTCGACCTGTAACTTCAAAAATGAGTTCGAGGACTCAGTTATCAGCTTAATCCAATAGATAGATGCATCAATGTAAGATTCGCTCTGTTTCTCCTAAGATTCTCTACAGGCAATAAAACAATCGCAAGGAAATTAATATATCAGCAAGACCTTCATCATCAAAAACAGATGATATTAGTATTTAGTTATTGTAAAAAGGCACACTTCAATATTAATAAACTCATGAATAGCACACAACCAAGAAATATATCCCTTTACCTCAGATAATAAGTTAGATTCAAGCTGAAAAGAAATCAATTGGAATTAGCAGACTTGACGAAATATACTCCTCCATAAAGAGCCAAGTCAAATAGCACTAATAAATCATGACTCGTATGCAAAAAGAGCAATATTTAATAGATAAAAATGCAGTAGAATAGTTCGAAATCAAAAGGAATTAAACATATTTATTATGGAATTGAATGGCAACTTGATGCACTGTCCGATATCATCTACCTGTGAAAATAACAGAAATAAAGAGATAGAGAAACAAGATGGATCAATAACAACTAAAGACATTTGGCTGATTGAGTTTACAAAATGCAAAAGAAAAGGATTATCTTGAGGGTCAGTGGATGGCTAGATTCTTTGAGAAATAAGTGTTCAGCTCTTTGATGTTAGAAGTTTTGGCATCGCTTCTGTGTTAGGTCTGCTACAAGCATTGTGATTCCATAAGAGCTGAGTTTGAGCGCAGAGTCTGCTGAGACTCATTCTGCAAAAAGGCATTTTACTCTTTCAGCGATTCTATTTTCTTCTTCAAATCTCTTTCGTTCTTTTCTTTCTCTTCTTTCAAGACATTATAATTCGCATGCCAATCCTCACTCAAATTAGATTGCTGGCTATTCAAATGACTCACTCTTTAAGTCATGTTAGCTGCATTATTTTCTTTGAAAGCATTGCTAGAAGGCAAGTTATTTGCTCCTGAAGTTCTAACACTCGAGATGATGTTGGTCTTCTTGAATTTATTATTACTACCGCTCGATTTGTACCTTGCTAGTTCTTAATTGAGGGCACTGATCTGCTTTTCAAAGCAAGAACTCATCTTTATTTTAACAGCTTCATCATGCTCTTCAAACTGTTTGTCGAGCATTTCATATTTGTTCCTCCATGCCTAAGCTTCCTATGTTGAAGAGGCCAGCTGACCCTTTAATTTTTTATTTTCTTCTTACATTTCTATTACTTTCACTTCGTTCAATTCTTGTATCACTCCTCCACTATCACTCCTTCTCCTGCTACTGCTTTGGCTATTACAATTAGCCGATGCATGCTGAGATTATTGCGATTTCTATGCAGAGTCTTTAAGATCTTGATATTTCTTTCTGAACATGGTGTTGTCTTGAAACGCAGAATTTGAAAGAACTGTTTGTTTGTCTAACTCAGAGATCAGAACAGATACTTTAGATTCAAGTGTTTTGATGCTGGCCTGGTACTCTTGCTCTTTAAGAGTAGAGAGTCCATTTTGTTTGCTGAGAGAGGGGCTAGCTGATTATCTACAGATGATGCCCTTATTAGTTTCGCGCAGGAAATCGTCTTGTCTGTTTTGATATTCTGCAAATTCTTCCCTGTTATTGAGATTCACTGCTACGCGCTATGCTGAGTACTATTATTATTATTATTATTATTATTATTATTATTTTTATTATTCCAAAACCAAAATCCATTGAATTGATAAGTAAAAAGAAATAATTTACTATTGGCTATTCAAATTGTCTCAGTTTAGTCATCTGTGGAGTAAAAAGATCTACAGATTGCACTGAAGATGTCATAAAACCAATTGGTGAAGTGAAGTTCGAATTACTTTTGCTGCAATTCCTGTCACTAGAGTCTTTTGCTGAAGTTGTAAGCTAACGTATAGGGGGAACAGAGCTTTACCCAAGAGGAGAACCATAGCAAAACACTTCTTAATTTTATTATGGACTAGATGTTCTAGGAGCAGAAGAGGTAAAGATGAAATTTTCTGAGGAAGAAATAGAATTTTAATTATTGTTTGAAGAATGAGGCTATGAAACTTAGTATCCTGTGTTTGTTATTGCCTGATTGTAAGTGCTCTTCAGGTTCGTCAGTGAATGCTAAGAAGAAGGGGCGAATAGGGAAGCATTATTAGTGGACCCAACCAGACTTGTTTTTTAAGAGTCGTCAGAAGGTTTGTTTGAAAAAGAGCCAGGATTCATTGCAGGAGCTGGAGCAGAGGCATACTAAGTTGAACGGCCTGAACCCAATGAAGCTCCCCCATCAAACTTGGAATTCCTTGTCTTTTGCATCAATTTATTCAACATCTGTTTGCAAGCACCAAACCAAGATAAACTTCTTTGAGTTATCTTTAAACGTTATTTATTATTGTTGATTTAGTATTGGACTCTATGAAATTGCTTAAGAATTCTTAAATAATCCAAGTACGCCTGTTTCAACTAGCTTTGAGCAGCACTAAAGAAAGTTGGCTGTCAAACACTGTGAGGCTGATGCTTTTGGGAGCTGTTGGAAATTGGTAGTTATTACTTTTGCAGAATGCAATTTGCAATTAAAAATCCGCGTTATTAATTATCAATCAATTGTTTTTGATTTAAATCAATAAGCTGATACTTACTGTTGCTGCTATTTGAAAATAAAACAAATATGAATGATTAAGATATCACTTTATAACAATTTTGCTGTTCCTCGATACTAATTTACTTATTGTTTAATCAGGTACATTGCATTCTAAGAATTAATAATTCAAAGTCATTTTTATTAGAAGTGCTTCATAAAAATACAACATCAAAAATTTAAAAAGCTCCGAGACCGGGAATTGAACCCGGGTCTCCTGAGTGACAGTCAGGAATACTAACCACTATACTATCTCGGATTGGAATAAACTTTTTCAATCGAGAGTCCTACCTATTCCTCTCGCTTCTAAATTAGCTCTTTGAATTTCATTTCCTTAGATTTCGCAAAATCATTTGAAGAATTTAGTGAATCGAAAAACATCTTTTTTAAAAAATAATTCTTTCCGACTTATTTGTACTTTTGAGAATTCCTTTTAGGTTATTCACTCCTTTGTGATGAACAAATCTTGGGTGTTCTACTTTTGGAGAAGTACTTTTTGTTGATTTGTAAGCAGAAAGCAATCAAAATGTCAAGATTGCGGAAATCTCAAGAAGTCCTTTTCTTGTCGTATTGAATAATAACACATACTTGAAATCAGTTGGAATGAATTCTCTTTATTTCGAAAGTAAATCGACTTTGTAATAAGATTATTGTGCTACTCTAATGCATATGTACAAATATTGGATACACTCAAGGAATGATCCTAAGAATCTAAAGAACAGCTTTGGAGAATTAAATGAAAATAAATATCAAAAAATAATGTAGAAAATGCTAAAGAATCAACCCTTTCAAGGATTTAAACTCAGCAAAGGAACTGCTTGTTTCTGGCTCAAATTATCGAAAGGAACTACGACGTTTTTAGGAGAAAAAATATGGATTTATTTTGGTTCCACTAACTCAGGAGGTGTCATGAGAGAGCCGTGTCCCATTGCATTACAAAAATCTTAAAAAAATAGTTTTCCTTGTTCACTTTAAAAATCTTCCAGATCAGCGCGCACCTCCTAAAGTCTCTCATCAGTTATTTTTCTGCCTTCTCTTGCCATAATCTCAAAATAATAATTAATCATACGGTTAGTTCAATGCATACAAATAAAATGAAGCCAATGCTTGTGTTGAACAGAAAACAATTGAATATTTTTTACATCCTTGATATCTTCTGGAGTGATAAACCCAGTTTCAGAAGGATTAAGGTACCGGAATATTTACTCAAGCTTTTCTCTTGTCAGATAAGTTGCATGGTCAAGAGTGGCTGCTATGAATTCTGAGTAATTTAAGTAATTTGTCTCAACGACTCCTTATTTTAATGAGAGATTCTCTTACTTATTGATCCCGCAAATCTTTTGCAAAAGTTGATCAATGTTAGGAACATCTTAATAGCCAAGCTCATAAAGACAAAGTCTAAGTTCATCAGCAGTTATCACACCATTTTAATCTTTGTCAATAGTCCTAAATAGATTTTTAGGTGTGATACCCTCATTAGCACCCATGCGTTTCACCATAATTAAAAGCACTTCTCGTTTGAGTAAAGAGTCCATTCTAAATTGAACTAAAAGCTCTACAAGTTAGGCATAACTTCTGTGAGGCACAGGCAATAAGGATGAGCTAATTTAACTCTCCTTTTATTTTTCCATAACCTTAAACCACTTGTGCTCCAATGCCTCATTCAGCTTAATACGCTTTCTTGTGTTGACCAGAAGGATACTTTTTATCAAGTCCTTGGCCTCTTCAGAGACGAATTTCCACACGGGAGCCTCGAAAGTAAACTTTCCACTCTCAATTTCTTCAAAGTCTTCAAAAGGTAGTTCTCGACTCAATAAAAAATACATCATCACCCCAAGTGACCACACATCGCATTCTCTCTCGTATTTCTCGTGCAACAATACCTCAGGCGCTTTTTAGGAAACAATTTTAATAAGATGAATGTTTACTCCCAACTAAATCTTCTTTTTTTTCAATTTTGCTTCTCTCTTATTGAAATCAATCAAGGTTTGTCCTGCAAGCATCAAGCTTATTATTTACTTAATTGTTCTAAATAAACAAATTAATAGTGTCCAAAATTGAATGGTATTCAAAGATATCATTATTTAATACATTTTCAAGTTTTTACTTAATTAGAAATGATCAATCTTAACAATAAAAAAGTTTCAGATAACAAATCTATTTCAGAGCACCCTTTTCTCTTGATATCATTAAAAAGTTTTGAAAACATGTTAAGATTATTATCATTGAGTATTCAATAAACTTGAGAAATAAATCTAAATTGATATTATTTATCTTTATTTGAAAAATATTTTTATAAAATAATAAATTGTATGTTTAGCGGGGTTGGGGTTGGGGTTGGGGTTGGGGTTGGGGTTGGGGTTGGGGTTGGGGTTGGGGTTGGGGT
>Ga0302286_10002772_pt1 | contig 12037 bp, 12 predicted proteins | sample III_Fen_E2_3_FD_198765 | JGI IMG/M metagenome (GOLD analysis project Ga0302286, IMG submission 198765) | Peat permafrost microbial communities from Stordalen Mire near Abisko, Sweden - III_Fen_E2_3 | ecosystem: Environmental > Terrestrial > Soil > Wetlands > Permafrost | place: Sweden: Abisko...
AACGTTTGAAGAACGTACAGTAGCTTGGAATAAAATATTAAATGATTTTTCCGATTCAATCGTAAATTGGACTGGATTAGAGCAGTTCAGAAATATTTCATGGCAAAAACAACTTCATATTTTCGAAGTTCCTTTTTATTATATCGAATATGGTATTTCGCAATTAGGAGCCATCTCAATATGGAAAAACTATAAACAAAATCCTCAAGAAACAATTGCTAAATACAAGCAAGCTTTGTCACTTGGTTATACCGTTTCTATTAAAGAAATATACCAAACAGCAGGTATTCGTTTCGATTTTTCAGCAGATTATATCAGTGAATTATTAGCATTTGTTTCAGCAGAATTAAAGAGCTTAGAATAAAGGAATTCTTAATCAGATGATAGAATATTGTTGTATTTTTACATGAGAAAAATCCCCTCAAAATGCTATTCTTGATGTATAAATAATAAGGTTAGTTCTTAATACATCTCAAATATAAACCATACGTTTTATCTGTTTCGTAGCTTTTCACCGGTGCATTTTTTTGATCGGCATAACCGTAGAAGCTTAAAGCAAATTTATTGTCGGTTGAGTCAGAAGTTGAAGTCCAAAATGTAGCAGCCTTATTTTCAAAATCAAAACTATTATTTGCAAAACGACAACCAGCCATTAACATATTAAAGTCGCTTTCACCATCAACAAATAAGTCTTTTGATTTTTTATATTGAGAAAGTAATTGATTCCATTCATCTGTAGATGGTACATGCCATCCCGCCATACAAATTCCTTGAGCTTTATCTTTTGTTTGTCCATTCATTATTGCAAACCAAGAATATACGCGGCCATATTTTTTGCAATTATCAACGTTGTTTTTGAAACACCATGAGTTTCTTGTTGAATAGTTTAAGTTTTGTGCCATCCATACTTTGTTCGCAATTTTTACTACATTATAGATAGCACCATCGCGACTGTCGGTAATGGTTGCAGTTGCATTTTGTGCAAAACTTTGTGTTGAAAGTAGAACTGTTGCTACGACGAAGGATAGAACTCTATTCATTCTTTTAATATTAATTGAATAACAAATATACTAAAATGATTGTGAGAGTTTTTATGCTAATGATTGTTTTTTTTATGCGATTTTTAAACATTTCTTTGTTTAAAAATAAGATTGAATTATTCCTTTTATAAGAGAAATAATTATCTGTTTATTATAAGTTTTGTACTATAATTTATACCTTTTGAATTTGTTATATTGATATAATACATTCCGTTAATTAATCCAGTTGTTGAAATTTGAGGTGTTGCTTGCTGATGAATTATTTCTTGACCCATAGTTGTTTTTATACTCAAAACATAATCAGAAATATTTGATTTATCGTTTAATGAAATATTGCAAAAATCATTTGCTGGATTTGGATAAATACGAACGATATCTGACGATAATTCTGGCACAGAAACAACATTAGGATTATTATCAAAAACAGGCCGAATCATTATTGGATTAATCATCAAAGATGGTTGCCAATTAATTCCTGTTTTAAAGAAAAGTTTATTCGTAATTGTATCATTTAGGTCAACACCTACATTCATTAAGATGTCGTTTTGTTGTGTCCATCCTATATAAAACGTTTGATTTTGTTTTAGAATTCTATTTTTAAATAAATTATTATCAATAATATTATCACTGTCAAGTTGATATAGTACAAAATGATTTAATCCTTCGTCGAATTTTATACTTTGACTCGATTTCTGAGCAAGTAGAGTTCCTGGCAGTCCTTTGTTATCGGCCCAAACACATAAGTTAAAAGAGAAATCTGACGTATTGAGTGTATTATTAAAATAAATTTCAATAGCGGTTAATGTGTCATATTGGTACGTTTTGAATTTATATGCTATTTGTGCATTATCAATACCTCGGATTCCCCAACCAGCTTCCGAAGAGCCATCGTCGTATGAATAATAATTATAAAATGTTTGATGTATTCTCACAGTATCGTTCCACCTATATTCTTTGTGAATATCACTCTTGTCATCTGAATAATACATATCAAATTCATAATCGGCATAATTACTGTTGTTTTGTTGGAATATATCATAGAAGTCATATTTCTCTACAATATTTAAAGGTAATGTAATTGTACTTTGAGGATTAGGATTCATTTCACCCCAATCATTCGTATTTTTTTTTGCTTTAGGTGCTTTTGTATTCCAAAAATCAGTTGTATATCCATTTAAACGATAAAGGGTATCAGTACTTTGAACTTTAAATGATAAAAAACTTTGAATCTCATTTTCATCAATATTCATAATATGTTCAACGGGAATACTTGTATATGCACCATATAATTTAGCATCGATACTTCTTAAACGACTATCAGCTTCTTCATAGCCTTTTTTTTGATTTGCTATTATGCTGATGTTATCTAAATTCCATTGATCTTCATTTCGTGAATGACTTTTATCACTACTTAAACTGGCATAATTTATAAAACGAAAACGGAATCCTTTTTCTAAGAAGGTTTTGTTTATGGGAACTGATATCCGGTAAAAAGAATCAGGAGAAAGCGAGTCAGCCGACATTGACCATAATTGAGCCCATTGCGAATTAAATGTGTTTTTTGTAATTGTTGTTAAGGCTTCATTTCCATCAAACTCATCTCCATCAGAAGGTCGTCCAAATGTTTTATTAGTTCGTGAATCTTTATTTGTAATATAAACGCTGTCTATTATCTTTTTAGAAATAGAATCGGCACATAGTATTATTATTGAAGAAGTTAGCTTAATGTTTGTGTCTAAATCATTGAGATTAATAACTAATAATCCTTTGGGAGGAATTCTTGTTTCAATTGAACCATCGTTTGGTATTTGAAAATTTTTCCAATGTATTTTACCTTTTGACGTTTCAATTTTCCCTTTTAAGTTAGCAATTGTATTACAAAAAAGATATGTTCCTGCTGTATTTACAATTGTATCTGTACCATTAAAAAGCTCAATCCAAGCTGAGTCTATTTCATTTATAAGTAATTTATTGGTTTTAGTTGGAGCAAAAGCTTCAAGTATAAGCGAATCGGAACTTTCAGGCATATCACCAATTCCACCTGCTTGAATATCAAATGATAAATAAAGACTATCGGACATTACATATGTAGACGTAGTCTTTTTGTGATTATATGAATCTTCGATATATTTAAATCCTGCTGCAGTTTTAGTGTAAATTGAATCTTTAATAGGAATAAAGAGATCATTGACTTTTTCAAAAATAGTATCGCTCGGATAATAATTATATGGAGAAGAAAACAATAATACAAAGGAATTATTTGATCGATAAAAATGATTTTCGCTAATCTTAGAATATATACCAGGACTTGATTTTAAATATAAATTTGTCGAAACAATAAAAACATCATGTTTTTCTAAATCAAATGGTTGTGATGTTAGTGTATCGGCAGCAAAAACAGATGAACTTGCATTTTTATGTAATAATCCATTTGAACCGAGTGCATCAAATGTTGCTACAAATATTGAGGGTGGTAGTTTGCAAAAGGTATTATTGATATACACATTTTCATCAGCCCAATATCCTTTGTAAGGGAAAATTCCTGGACGAGCAAAATCGTCGAAAAAAGGTAAATGGAGTAGGGATGAATATGGAAGAAAAAAAGAATTTGATTTAAGTCTTGATTGATGTTGACGAGAATTGATTATAGAATCGTTTTGTCCGAGTATAAAAAAATCTTCGGTTTGCGAAAAAAGATTTATAGCAAATAATACGAAACACAATGTAAACCATTGCTTTTTATTCATTTTCAAATTCATAAGAATTGTCTTCAGTTTGTGTTTTGCGAGGTTCTTTTTTTAACCAAATATCGATAATTGAACCTGGAATTAGTTGTTTCTCATCACCAAATGCAGGATCTTGTTTCCACACAATAACATCGAGCGAGTCGGAATATGATTTTACATCCCCATCGAAAACGGTTGCTCCTACATTTAACATTGCTGTTGAAATAACTGTCAAAGCTTCTTTATATGTTAATCCAACCAAATTGGGGACTTCAGCTTTAGTGCCATCTCCAACTCCCATTCCTAAAACCAAGTCAATTTTTGAGCCTTTTTGAATTTTGGTTCCTACTCTAATTTTCTTGCCATTAAATAGTTGTTCAAGTACATAATTTTCGGCATAATCGGGCTTATAATGAAGTTTACCTAAGGTTAATCCATAGGTTTCCATCATTGTTGTTGCTTGACGTAGCGAATTATTAACTAAATCGGGCATTTTAATAAGTTCGGGTGTAAATGATGCAACAGTTATAAATACAACTCTATTTTTTTTAATGAAAACACCTGCTTTAGGGGTATGATCGACTACTGTTCCTTTGGGTTGATTTGGTCTATAAATTGAATCAACAATCTGCAAATCAAATCCGTATTTTGTTGCAATTTCTTCAACTTCTTTCATACTTTTTCCTCTAAAATCGGGCATTGGCATTTTTTCACCGTGACCAGTATAATAAGCTAATACGATAGAAGCTAACGTTACTAATAAGAGCAATACAAAAGCGTAAATTGCAATGTGTTTATAGAAAACCCGACGTGTTATGAATTTGAAAAAGTCACCCATTTTGTTCAACTAAGTGGATTGTTAACGAAAATACAAAGATATTATTATTTAGCAAAAACATATTAATTCAAATACTATTGTCTGATAAAAGAAACATTGCAAAAATAATAGACAATTTAAGATTAAAGAAATGTTTTATGAGAAGGGTTTAAGCTCTATGTTAGCTTTTATATGTAGCCCCGATATTCATGTTGGGGCTACATATAAAAGGATTCTCAATGGTTTAATACATTAACTTATTAGCACATCAACCCATTAGCACATTAATTATTTTTTTACCAATTTTACCACATTTTCAACATGATGTGTATGTGGAAACATATCAACAGGTTGAACTTCTGTTATTTCATAATATTCTGCTAGTAAAGCTAAGTCGCGTGCTTGAGTCGCTGGATTACAGCTTACATACACAATTCGTTTCGGCATACAATATAATATTGCTCTTGCTACATCTTCGTGAATTCCAGCACGAGGTGGATCGAGAATAATAACATCGGGATGTCCGTTTGTATCGATAAATAATTGGGTGAATACGTCTTTCATATCACCAGCAACAAACGATGTGTTTGAAATTCCATTGAATTCGGAATTTTTCTTAGCATCTTCAATAGCTTCGGGAACATATTCAACTCCAATAACCTTTGCAGCTTTTGCAGCTACGAAATTAGCAATTGTACCAGTACCAGTATATAAATCATAAACAACTTCGTTGCCTGTTAATTTAGCAAATTCGCGGGTTATTTTATATAATTCGTATGCTTGAGCAGAATTAGTTTGGAAAAATGATTTTGGCCCAATTATAAATTTCAAACCTTCCATTTCTTCAATGATATGGTCTTTACCATAGTAGCAAATAATGTCGAGATCGGCAATGGTATCGTTACCTTTTCCATTTATAACATAAAGTAAACTTGCTATTTGAGGGAATGTGGTTTTCAGATGTTCAAGTAATGCAATTCTATCTTTTTTATTTTCATGATAAAACGAAAGTATTACCATTACTTCTCCAGACGATGCTGTTCTGATTATTAAACTACGTAAAAAGCCTGAATGTTCTTTTATATCGAAATATGGTAGGTTGTTTTTTGTTGCAAAGTCTCTAACTTCATTTCTAATAGCATTCGATGGATCTTGCTGAAGATGACATGTTGTAACATCAACTATTTTGTCGAATTTACCAGTAACATGAAAGCCAACTGCGTTAAAATCAGTGATAGAGTCACGATTGGCCATATCTTCGCTCGTCAACCATCGTTTGTTTGAAAACGAAAATTCTAATTTATTGCGATAAAACTCGGTTTGTTCCGATGCTTTTATCGGTTTTATTTCGGGGAATGTTAATTTGCCAATTCTTTGAAAAACATCTTTAACTTGTTTTGCTTTGTAAAATAATTGCTTTTCGTAAGGTAAAATTTGCCATTTACAACCACCACATACACCAAAGTGCGAGCAGAATGGTTGAATTCTATCTTTTGAATATTCGTGAAAAGTCATAGGAAAACCTTCCATATAATTTGAACGTTTGCGATTTACTTGAATGTCGACAATATCGCCAGGAATAACATGCGGAACAAATACAACCATGTCGTTAACACGGGCAAGAGCAACACCTTCGGCAGCCACATCGGTGATTAGCACTTTTTCGAGTAATGGGAATTTTTTCTTTTTCACTTAATCAGTTTTTTTATTGTGCAAAAATCATACATTTGGAGTTAGGAAAAAAATAATTCTGTAATACAATGGACATAATAACACATATTGCTATTGGTGCCGTAGTTGGCGAATTAGTTTTAGGTAAAAAGCTTGGTAAAAAAGCTTTGTTTTGGGGTGCATTGGGTGGAATTATTCCCGATTTAGATATGTTTATCTATCCTTTTCTGGAGAAAACACAGGCTTTATTATTTCATCGTAGTTATAGTCATTCATTACTCTTTTTAATAGTAATAAGTCCATTGGTGGGTTGGATTTTATCTTTGCTTAATAAAAAAGAAGAATCGATAAAGCCTAAACATTGGGCAATACTTATTTTGGTAAATGGAGTAATTCATGTAAGCCTCGATATTTTTACTGGTTATGGTACAGGAATTTTCCTTCCGTTTTCAGATGCTCGAATTGCTCTAGCAACCATTTCTCCAATTGATGTGTTTTTCTCTGTTCCACTTTGGATTACATTTTTTATGTTGATTTTCTTAAGACGTGGTGTAAAAATACGAGTAATGATTTTGTGGTTTGCTATAACTGTTTCAGTATTGTATATTCCGTATACCATAATAAATAAAGCCCATGCAAATAGTATTTTTGAAAAAGCACTTCATTCTCAAAACAAAAAATATTTTCAAGTAAAAGCTTATCCACAAATTCCAGCAAACTTTGTATGGTTATGTGTAGCAAAAACTTGCGATGGATATTGGGTTGGCTATTATAATCAATTTAAAAAAGATAGCATTCAATTTCGTTTTGTTCCTAAAAACGATTATTGGTTAATCGATTACGAAAAAAATCCTAAAATTGTAAATCTTAAACGATTTTCGAAAAACGAATATAGCGTTGTACGCAAAGAAAATGGCGATTTTTGGTTTACTATACTTCGATTTGGTTGGCTTGGAACATCTCCAGAAGCAGAATCATTAATGACTTATATAATAAAACCAAAAGGGAACGACTTGCTTGTTTCCAAATATAATCCACCATTACATATAAAAAATTAATGGAAACCGTTTTAATTACTGGTGGAACTGGATTGGTAGGTAAGAATCTTGGAATTTTATTGCGAAATAAAGGTTATGTAGTTAAAACATTGAGTAGTAAACCAAGTGAAAAGAACTATTTTTGGGATATCGACAAACAAGAGATTGGTTGTGAGGCATTACAAAATGTCGATCATATAATACATTTAGCTGGAGCTAATATTGGTGAAAAATATTGGACAAAAAAACGTAAAAAACTTATATTAGATAGTAGAGTTAATTCGGCTCAACTATTATTCGATGCTGTTAAAAAACGTGCTGTTAAGCCTAAAACTTTTATATCTGCTTCGGCAATTGGGTATTATGGTGCATTTACCATTGAAAAAATATTTACCGAAAAAGACAATGCCGCAACTGATTTTTTAGGAACTGTTTGCAAAGAATGGGAGTTAGCTGCAACAAAATTTGAAACAATAGGTCTAAGAGTTGTAAAGATAAGAACAGCAGTTGTACTTTCACCAAATGGCGGTGCTTTGCAAAGTATTTTGAAGCCAATGAAATATGGTTTTGGAGCAGTTTTAGGCAATGGAAAACAATATATGCCATGGATTCATATTGATGATCTTTGTGAAATATATTGTAAAGCGATAGGAGATAAATCAATGAGTGGTGCATATAATGCTGTTGCTCCAGAACATATAACTAATAGAGATTTTACAAAAATACTAGCTCAAAGACTTCATAAACCCTTGCTATTACCAGCTATTCCATCGATATTTTTTAAATTACTATTAGGTCAAATGTCTGATTTATTGTTAAAAGGAAGTCGAATTTCATGTGAAAAGATAATAAGCACTGGCTTTATATTTAAATATTCTAACATAAGACAAGCATTAAACGTTAGTGTTTGTCTGTGATTTACTTAGATATTAACAATCTGTATTAATAACTTTTTTAATTTTTAATTTATAAATGTTTTGATGTTTTGAAATTATAGGTATTTTTATCCAGTTTTTCGAAGGAGGGGATGGTGTAAAATACGAACATATAATCAAGCATGTTAAAAACGTTTACAGAACGCAAAAGGAAAATAATCAGAGTCTTACTGGGAACAGTTAGTTTTTCGACGGCTTTATTCGTTTTTCAAGCATGTTATGGTACAAACAAGGATTTTGGTTTAGATACCGTTATAAAAGGATCAGTAAAGTCTTCGAAATCAAATACTCCACTAGGTAGTATAAAAGTATCATTACAAAATTTGCCTCAATACGTATTTACAGACAAGAACGGGGAATTTCAAATTTATGTTCCTGCAAACAAAACGTATACTATAACATTTGAAGATACCGTTACGGGTTCAAATATTAAAACTTTTGATACGGTTTTAGTTGTTAAAAAACAATCAGAAAGTATAAACATTGTAATGAATGATAAATAATATCCCAAATATTGGACAACTCATTCATAATCATTTTGTGAAAAATGAAACAAAATTGCATGAATTAAATTATCTGTTTTGGGAGTGTACGCAAAAATGTAATTTAAGCTGTAAACATTGTGGAACTGACTGTTCGGCAAATTCAGGTATAAAAGATATGCCATTTGAGCATTTTCTTGATGCAATTCTTCCTTTAAAAGATAAATATAGAAAAGATTCAATAACTGTTGTAATTTCTGGTGGTGAACCTTTGTTGCGAGATGATTTGGCCAATTGTGGTCGCAAACTTCGTAAAAATGGTTTTCGATGGGGGATTGTAACGAACGGATTTATGTACGATTATGAAATTCATTGCAAGCTATTAGCTGCTGGAATGGGAGCAATTACGCTAAGTGTTGATGGTTTGGGTGAGTCGCATAATTGGTTAAGAGGAAATTCGCAAAGTTTTAGTAAAGCAATGCAGGCTCTCGATTTAATTTGTACTTCCGATAGATTAAATTATGACGTTGTAACTTGCGTTAATTCAAAAAATATTGTTGAGCTCGAATATCTTAAATCATATTTTATTGCAAAACAAGTTAAATCGTGGAGATTATTTACCATTGCTCCAATAGGACGAGCATTTATAAATAAGGATTTACAACTTGAAAAAGAGCAAACGAAATATCTGATGGATTTTATTACGCAAACTCGTCTTGAAAATAAAATAGATATTAAATTAAGTTGCGAAGCTTTTGTTGGTGATTATGAGAAAAGAGTACGAGATGCTCATTTCTTTTGTCGTGCTGGGATAAATATTGCATCCGTTTTGATTGATGGTTCGATATCTGCTTGCCCAAATATTAATAGGCATTTTATACAAGGAAATATTTATCACGATGATTTTGTTGATGTGTGGGAAAATCGTTTTCAAATAATGCGAAATAGAGCTTGGACTAAAGTTGGGAAATGTGCAAATTGCAAAGAATATAGTAATTGTAATGGTGGTGCAATGCATCTTTGGAACGAAGATAAAGATTGCATTATGAAATGTTTACATCAAGAAATAAAACATGCAACGGTTTTGGTTTAGTTTCTTAGCTCTGATTATTTCTCTTAGTGTATTTTCTCAAAATTCGCATAAAAAACAAAGTTCTAATAATACTGTATATTTTGAACTTTTAGGTTCTGCTCCTATTGCAAATATTGCCTATGGACATCAAATTTCAGTATCTTCCAATAAACATATATCGATTGATTTAGGGATTCAATATGCTCCATATTATTCAAATAAATGGTCGCTAGGAATGAGTCCACAACTTAGTTTTTTGACAGGAACTATTCATCATGCCGAAATTGGAATAGCATGTTATTACGATTTTTATTGGAAAGAAATCGTTCCTTTTCCTAAATTTGGCTATCGATATCAACGCAATGCTGGTGGTTTTATGTATAAAGTTGAATTTACACCTTTGTTCATGATGTTAAAACCAGTTACGACTATTGTGCCTTGGGCTGGAGTTGCTATTGGTTGGGCTTTTTGAAAATGTATTAATGATTTAAAATAAAGAATATGTCGATAAAATTTCATTCAACCGTTATTCTTGTTAATGATTTAACAGTAATGAAAAACTTTTACATGCAGGTTCTTCAACAAGAAATAGAGTTTGATTTTGGAGCCTGCATAGGTTTAAAATGTGGCTTAAGTTTATGGAAATTGCAAGAGGATTCTCATGTAACTCAGAAACGAGGAACGGCTTATCATTCATCGGGAAATAAAAATATTGAAATTTGTTTTGAAACAGATTCATTTGACGTGGTTGTAGATGAATTACAAAAGCAGAATCTGCACTATTTACATACAATTATAGAAGAGCCATGGGGACAACGAACTGTTCGTTTTTTCGATCCAGAAAACAATCTTATTGAACTTGGCGAATCGATGTTTTGCTTTGTGAAACGATTTTTGAATCAAGGAATGAGTGTTGAACAAGTTTCGGCTCGTACTTCAGTTCCTTTGGAATTTATTCAATCTTGTGTCAAATAATTAATCGATGAAAAGACTTTTTATACCACCAGTTTTTGTTTTAATTAGTGTGTTACTGATTGTTTTGTTCTATTTCTTATACCCAAATTATAATATCATACGATTTCCCTTTAATTTAATTGGGATTTTTATTTCGTTTGGAGGTTTTGTAATAATGGGAAAAGCTCGAGAGTTATTCAAAAAACATGAAACGACTTTAAAAATAAAAACATCGTCAAGCATGATTACTGAAGGTGTTTTTTCAAAAACACGAAATCCAATGTATGTTGGGTTTTCACTCTTGCTAATAGGGGTTTCAATCTGTTTTATGAACTTGTTCTCAATGATTTGTCCTTTTGTATTTATTTTGTTTATGAATGTTACCTTTATTCCAATTGAAGAAAAACTAATGGTTCAACAGTTTGGGAATGAATATCTAGATTATAAATCAAAGGTTCGTCGTTGGTTTTAATAAATATATTTAGTGGCATTAAATTGTGATTAAAATTAGTTAGCAATGTAAACAGTTTGCAAAATAAACTATCTTTGCAGAATAAATGTTTACTATGGATAATGATTCTCTTTTAATAAAAGATCAACCACTTGGACGAAAATTATCGCTTATTTCAAGAGATTTTTTAAGCTTGCTACATTCCAAATTAAAGCAAACAGATTTAGATAGGAATTATTATGCTCTTATTTTGATTGAGAAAGCTGATGGAAATATTACACAGCAGGAATTAGCTTCATTACTCGATACCGATAAAGTTTCGATTGTTCGAATTATCGATTATTTGACCGAAAAGGGATATGTTAATCGTGTAGCTAACGAAACCGATAGGCGAAAATATAGCTTAACACTTACAGCAAAAGCCAAACAAGAAATTCCTACCATTTTACAAACAATAACTGAAACGCAAAATCAAGCATTTGATGGCTTAAATGATTCACAAATTGCTGAATTTTATCAAACTTTACATGTTATTCAACAAAATTTAAAACGATAAAAATATAGTATAATGAAACCGTATTATTTGTACTTCTTACCTTTATCTATAAGTCTTTTATGTTCGTGTGGTCACGGGAAAAAAGAAGATAAATCGAAAGATAAACCACCCGTAAAAGTTGATGTTATTATTGCTGGAGATGAAGAATTTCCTAAAACAGTAGAAGTTAATGGAACTGTTTTGTCGAACGAAATGGTGGAATTACATCCCGAGGTGAGTGGACGTTTAATTTATTTGAATATCCCTGATGGACAAAAGGTTGAGGCTGGAACTGTTCTAGCAAGAATAAACGATGC
>Ga0302286_10002775_pt1 | contig 12033 bp, 10 predicted proteins | sample III_Fen_E2_3_FD_198765 | JGI IMG/M metagenome (GOLD analysis project Ga0302286, IMG submission 198765) | Peat permafrost microbial communities from Stordalen Mire near Abisko, Sweden - III_Fen_E2_3 | ecosystem: Environmental > Terrestrial > Soil > Wetlands > Permafrost | place: Sweden: Abisko...
CATTATTTCCAGGCTTTTACAATCAAACCAGTTCCGCTTTTGTGCTTCATACCAAGATCGAAAAAGTTGAGCACTACCGAAATCGGGAATACAATCAGGTAATAAAACGGTAGTATCAGGAAAAACAGTTTGCTGACTCCGAGTATTAAAATGGGATATTTCATCGATAGTTTCCAGGATATTTTCCCCGGAATGCCATACGAATAGCGGGTTTCAACCTTTTTGAACCCAACCGATTTCAACTTGATTTCAATGTCGGAAAGGTTGTACCCATCGCGAACATGTTCGTCAATAAATCCGTGAATGCCCTCTTCCTGATCGTGATCGTGCGAGTCGGATCCGCCCTGATCGGATGGAGTCGAAATCAGCAACAGTCCACCGTTTTTCATCGAAGCGTAAAAATTATTAAAAACCTGAACATCTTTCTCAATGTGTTCCATCACATCCACCGAAAGCACCAAATCATATTTATCATTTTCGCGGAATTGGGTCAGGTCGGCCAGTTCAAAAGTAACCCGATCAGCCAAACCCAATTTTTGCATAAACTGATTACAGTCAGCAATTTGCTCTGGTTTTATATCAACTGCCTTGATTGTTGCGCCCGGAAACCAGCGAGCCATTCGATAGGTGTACTGACCAAAACCAGAACCTGCATCCAGGATAGTTTTAACTTCAGGAGAAAAATGGGCACGTTTGCGAAGTTCTTTGCGAATGTGCCAGGCCCGAAGCAGCAGCCAGTCGAGCAACTGATAAAATATCTTTCGTAAAACCGGAGTTTGGTTAAATACTTTTCCCAGCGAATGTTTAATTGGATCGTATTGCATAATGTCAAGTGAAAAGGCAAAAGTAAAAAAATATAGAGGACAAACCCGAGCTTGGTTGAATTAGGATGTACTCAAGGACAGCGATGGAAAAAGCCAGGCACTTCTTTTTTTTGCCTTTTGCCTTTTGCCTTTATACTTCTGCCTTGAATTATTCTTTTAAAAGTCGGTCAATGTTATCAATATAGTCGAGGCTGTCGTCGAGGTGAAAATCGATCTGAGGTACAATCCGGAGTTGTTTGCCTACTTTTAAGCCGAGCAAACCTCTGATTTTTGAAAGATGTTTCTTTAATTCGATGAGCATTTCAGCGCCTTTTTCCGAGGGGAAAATGCTCAGGTAAACCTTGGCAACCGAAAGGTCGGGAGAGATCCGCACCTTGGTAACACTGATCAATACACCATTGAACAAATCTTTTCCTTCTTTTTGCAGAATGTCGGCCATGTCCTTTTGAATCAGGCGCGATATTTTATTTTGACGTGTCGTTTCCATCGAATTCGTTTTTGATTATTAACCGGCCAAAGGTAATTAAGTATTTACCATTAACCAATTGACAATTTATAAATTCAAAAACCATTCGAAATCATGCTGCTGACAACCGGATCGTTTATTTTATTTAAGTTCGTGCCCTGAAAATACTTTTGCCTTTTAACGTTAAACTTTTGCCTTGATTTTCGACTACAGCCTTTGGGGACTTTTTCTGGCCAGCTTTCTGGCGGCTACGGTCGTGCCATTCAGTTCGGAAGCTATACTTACCTTTTTGATTGCCAGCGGAACCGATGTTACTTCGGCTGTTTTGGTGGCAACCGCCGGAAACTGGCTTGGCGGGATGAGCAGTTTTGCGATTGGCTACATGGGCAAATGGGAATGGATCGAAAAATACCTTCGCGTTAAGCGCGAAACCATCGAAAAGTGGCACGAACGGTTGTATAAACGCGGAGCCATCTTCGCTTTTCTTACCTGGGTGCCGGGAGTTGGCGATATTTTTGCTGTCGGTCTTGGAGTTTTACGGACCAATATCTGGATAACCGCTATCGCCATGCTTGCCGGAAAATTCTTTCGCTATGTGGTCTGGGCCTGGCTGAGCGGACTGATATTCTAAATACAACTACCCACTTCGTGCACTATGAAAGGGTAACAGTGCTACTTAATCCTAATTGCGGGAATAAAAATCGAAAAAGATTAAAATATTTAACCATCCAATACGTCCACACAAAAAGGAAGGTTAAACGTACCAGGCTTTTGCGTTGGAAGCAAAGTGGTAAATTTATCCACCTGCCTAAAACAGTCATTTACCTATCGAAATTGCCGAATGATCGACCCTGTTAAACAATTGTCGGGAACAAATCAGGAAATTTGCACAAATAGTTAACAAACAATTTACACACAGGAAACGTTTCCTGTCTGAAATGTTTCCTTTCTTTGTCCGGTAATTAATATTGAACTTAAAAATGTACAATGAATTGAATTTAGACGATCCGAAGCTTCAGTCGATTCTGGAAAGAACTGTTGAATTATTTGAGGAATTTGGAATCAGAAATTTAAGTATGGATGATATTAGCCGAAGTCTGGGAATTTCGAAAAAAACTCTTTATCAGTATGTAAAAAGCAAGGAAGACTTGATTGAAAGGCTTTTCTACTACGATGATATGAAATGGGACATCGAAATGTCGAAATTAAAAATCGATGAAATGAATGCCATTGAAATTCTGCTTCAGGTAAGTCTCCGGGTCTTTGAAGAAATGGGCCGCTTAAACAACAAAATAAAGTTTGAGCTAAAAAAGTACTACGAACACCTTTTTCAAAATTTCATGGTTCGGAAACAGAACCATATATTCAGTATGATCAGCAAAAACATTGAAAAAGGAATTGCAGAAGGGCTTTACCGGAGCGATGTCAATGTTGGGCTCATCGCAGGTTTGTATGTCCGTAATTTAGTAATGATGCATAACAACGACTTCTGCTTTACCGAAAATACCACGTTCGAACAGGTCTTTCAGGTTTTGTTTGAAAGCCATATCCGGGCAATATCAACGTCCGAAGGCATTGTTTATTTTGAAAAGCGAAAAGCTGAAATCGCTCAATTGAATAAAAATATCAATAACCAATAAAGAACACAGAACATGCTCAGAAAACAGAAACAAATTCTCTTGCTGTCAGGGATATTCCTTTTTGGAACATTCGTTGCTGCTGCGCAGGAAACAATGAAGCTTTCGCTTCAGGATGCCATGAAAATGGCAATGCAAAATAACACCAACATTCTTAATTCGGATCTTGATCTGAAAATTGCACAGAAGAAAGTTTGGGAAACACTTGCCTCCGGACTTCCACAAATTGATGCAAAAGGTGCTTATCAGCACGTTTTTAAAGTTCCAACTTTGAGCTTTGGAGGACAAACATCATTATCTAAAGAATTAACTCCATGGAATAATGAAACCCAAAGTGGAAAAATTAGTGATGTTACTCTTGATAATGGAGAAACAATTTACTTGAACTATAAGGCCAGTGCTCCAGTCGATCTTGCCCTTAAAAACAGCACCACGTTCGATTTTACGCTTTCGCAGTTGATTTTTAGCGGGTCGTACATTGTTGGGTTACAGGCTACCAAGGTTTATTATGGATTGACCAAACAGAACGCTGAAAAAACAAAGTTGGATATAATCGAAACGGTTACAAACACGTACAACATGATTCAGTTGGCCGAGGAAAGCCGGAAAATTTTGTCGCAAAATCTAGAAAATATCAATAAAACTTTGTACGAAACTTCGGAAATGAACAAGCAAGGATTTCTGGAACAAACCGATGTTGATCAGCTCGAATTGACTGCAAATACTGTTCGGAATGCGATGAACCAGATTGACAGCAATTTAGATATGGGTTACCGTTTATTGAAAATTCAATTGGGGATGGAAGATGCAGCAAAAATTCAATTAAGTGACACTTTAGAATCGGGCGAGTCACTTACTGCGTCAAGCGTGAAACTGTTTGCTGAATCATTTAAAATTGGACAGAATATTGATTATCAACTTATACAGACTTCCGAGAAGGCTGCCAAATTAGAGATGGATTTAGCCAAAGCAAGTTTTCTTCCAACTATTTCAGGTTTTTATAATCATACCGAAAAGTTGAAAGCTCCTACATTAGATTTTACACCCAAGGATGTAGTTGGCGTGAATTTAAGCATGCCAATTTTTAGTAGCGGTGAACGTTTGTCGGTAGTGGCTCAAAAACGCATGGCGCTCGAGAAGGCCAAAAATACAAGTAAATATGTTTCAAGTAACCTTGCCATGCAATCTACACAGTACCAGAACGACTTAAAACTGAAACTTGAAAAGTATCAAAATCAGAAAAAAAGTAAAGAACTATCTGACGATATTTATCAGCGTACCCTCGAAAAATACAAACAAGGGATGGCTTCAAGCATGGATTTGATGACCAGTCAGAACCAATACCTGACCAATCTGACCAATTATTACCAGAGTATTTATGATTTACAGGGTTCCAGATCGAAATTGGAAAAGCTGTTCAATATAAATCCCATTGCTGAAAATAAATAGAAATTCATAAAATATAAAATAAGAAAAACGATGAAAAAAATTATTTACTATTCTGCACTGATCGCATTTTTGGTTTCGTGCAGCCAGAATACGGATAAAAAGGCGGAGCTTGAAAAGCTGAAGGCTCAAAAAGAAGAATTAAATACGAAAATTGCCACACTCGAGGCCGAAATTAATCCTGAAGGTTCAAAATCTGAGCAGAAAGCAATTGCAGTTACTGTGACTCCGTCGGTCGAATGTGTTTTTAATCACTACATTCAGGTGCAGGGAACTGTTGATGGCGATCAGAATATTGCGGTTAGCCCACAATCTGCCGGAATTGTTACCGCTGTTTATGTAACTGAAGGAAGTCAGGTAAAAAAGGGTCAGGTGATGGTCGATCTGGATGATCGGGTTGTGAAACAATCGCTTGAGGAAGTAAATACTCAGCTTGCGCTGGCCACCAGTATTTTCGAAAAGCAAAGCGCTCTTTGGGACAAGAAAATTGGAAGTGAAGTACAATATCTTCAGGCTAAAAATTCCAAGGAATCGCTTGAACAAAAGGTGAATACCATAAAAGAACAATTAAAGTTGTCCAAAATTATCTCTCCAATTAACGGAACTGTTGAAAGTGTTCCGCTCCGTGTTGGGCAAATGGCTTCACCTGGAACGCCAACTTCTACCATCCGTGTGATTAACATGAGCGTGGCAAAAATTTCGGCTGATGTGGCTGAAACTTATGCCACCCGTATTAAAGACGGAAACGCTTGTTTGGTTAATTTTCCTGATTTAGGTAAAGACATTGAGTCTAAACTGAATTTCACCAGTCGTTTTATCGACCCAACCAACCGTACTTTTAGGGTTGAATGTAAAATATCGTCGAAAGATGCCGAACTGCGTGCCAATATGATTGCTTACATTAAAATCAAGGACTACACCAATGAAAAAGCTTTCTGTATTCCGGCCAATTATATTCAAAGCAATCAGGATGGCAAATTCATATATGTTGCCAAACAAAACGGAAATACCTGGGTTGCCGAACGCCGGATAGTTAAACTCGGGATGGATTACGATGGTATTATTGAAGTTCTGGAAGGACTTACCGTTGGCGAAAAAATTATAACTGCCGGATTTCAGAATTTAAACCCAGGTGAAATTGTAGTTTTCTAATTCCAAAAAAGACCAATTATGTCGAAAGAAAACAAGTTTAAAGAATTTTTTGCAACAAGCTGGGCCATCGATAACCGGACAAGCGTTTATGTACTCGCGGTCCTGATATCGGTACTCGGGATGATGAATTACTACTTTATCCCGAAGGAGCAATATCCGCAGGTAGTAATACCATATATTGTTGTAAGTACACCATATCCTGGAACTTCTCCTGAAGATATTGAAAATCTGGTGACCCGTCCAATCGAGAAACAATTAAAATCGATCGCGGATGTAAAGAAAATGACCAGTAGCTCTGTTCCTGATTTTTCCTCGATCATCGTTGAATTTGATCCTAATTTGTCGATAGAAACAGCCAAACAGCGCGTTCGCGATGCAGTTGACAAATCGAAAAGCGATCTTCCAACTGACTTGCCATCAGAACCATCAATTTCCGATATTGATATTTCAGCGACGCCTGTAATGTATCTCAATATTTCAGGAAATTTTGATCTGGATAAACTGAAACATTACGCAGAAATTACTCAGGATAAAATTGAAGCCCTGAAGGAAATTACCCGCGTTGATATTGTTGGCGCTTTGGATCGGGAGATACAGGTGAATTGCGATATTTTCAAGATGGAGGCTGCGAAGGTGACCTTCAGCAATATTGAGCAGGCCGTTTCGATGGAAAACATGACCATTTCAGGAGGTACGCTGGTCAATAATGGTGTCCGCAATTCGATCAGGATCAAAGGACAATTTGCTGATGTTCAGACACTGAAAGACATTGTAGTTCACTCAGCAAGCGGCGCCTATGTCAAATTAAGCGATATAGCTGACGTAAAAGATAGTTTTAAGGAACAGGAAAGTTTTGCCCGTCTGGATGGAAAAAATGTAATTACCCTGAATGTAATTAAAAAGAACGGTGCGAACCTGTTGGATGCTTCGGATCAGATTGTAGAAATTGTTGCCGATTTGAAGGCTCACGAATTTCCGAAAGGCATGGACGTTACCGTCACCGGCGACCAGAGCCTGCATACCCGAAATACGCTGGAAGAGCTAAATAATACGATCATCATCGGGTTTATTCTGGTAACCATTGTACTGATGTTCTTTATGGGATTTACCAATGCATTCTTCGTTGGTTTGTCGGTGCCACTCTCCATTTTCGTTGCTTATCTGATCATTCCGGGCTTGGGCTATACCATGAACATGATTGTGATGTTTGCCTTCATCTTTGCCCTTGGAATTGTGGTTGACGATGCCATAGTGGTTATCGAAAATACTCACCGACTGCACAAGTTCAATCCCGATATCAATATAGCGGCAAAAAAAGCAGCAGGCGAGGTTTTCCTTCCAATTTTATCAGGAACATTAACCACCCTTGCCCCGTTCTTCCCATTGGCTTTCTGGCCCGGAATAGTCGGTCAGTTTATGCACTATTTGCCCGTTACATTGATTATTACGCTATTTGCATCACTCTTTGTAGCCTACGTTTTTAACCCGGTGTTCGCAGTTTCGTTTATGAAACACGAGTACGATCCTAAATTTCAGGAAGGAAACGGTTGGAGAAAGATCAGAACCATTATGATTGTTATGCTGGCTTTTGCCGGAGTATTCTATTTGACCAAAGTTTATGGCCTGGCTAACTTTCTGGTATTTGGCGTACTGACGATCCTGTTTTTCCATTTTGTCCTCAAAAAAATGATTACAACCTTTCAGGAGAAAACATGGCCATGGGTTATGAATATCTACGAAAGACAGTTGCGCATGATTCTTAAAGGCGGACGTCCGGCATTGATTTTGTTTGGAATGATTGGACTTTTCTTTTTAACCATCTTCATTACTGGTATTGTAAAACCGACGGTATTGTTCTTTCCAGATAGCAACCCAAATAATATTTACGTGTATGTAAAAATGCCCGGCGGAACAGATCAGAAGGTTACCGACAGTATCACCGGTGTTGCTGAGCAACGCGTTTACAAAGTAATGGGTCGACATAATCCTGATGTTGAATCCATCATCTCGAATGTAACCGTTGGCGCTGAAGAACAAGGATTTGTATCAACTGGAACTCCTTTTAACAAAGGGAAAGTTTCAATCAATTTCGTTGAACACAAATTAAGGACTACCGGGGTTTCAACTACTGAATACCTTGAAAAACTTCGAAAAGAGGTGAAAGATATTCCCGGAGCTGAAATTTCGGTCGATAAAGACAAAAACGGGCCGTCAACTGGTAAACCGATTAACATTGAAATTACCAGTGAAAACCTGGAAAACTTAATTGCTGATGCGAATGCTTTCCGCGATCATATTAAGACATTGAATATTCCAGGCGTTGAAGAATTGAAATCGGATTTTGAGACGAATTCTCCCGAAATCATTGTTCAGATTGATCGCGATCGGGCTCAGCGTTTAGGCCTTTCGACCGGACAAATTGGACTTGAAATTCGTACTGCTTTGTATGGAAAAGAAATTTCGAAATTTAAGCAGGATGAGGATGAATATCCAATCATGCTTCGGTACAAAAAAGTTACCCGCGATAACATCGATGCTTTGGTGAACCTGATGATTACCTTTCGGGATATGAATTCGGGAATGTTGCGCAGTGTTCCGTTGTCGACCGTAGCTAAAATTGATTATACATCATCCTACGCCGGAATTAAACGTCTCGATCAAAAGCGCGTTATTACCGTTTATTCAAATGTACTTTCTGGTTATTCGGCCAACGATATTGTTCCAATCATCAAGCGTGAAGCAAAGAGTTTCCAATTTCACGAAGGCACAAATATCAAATTGACAGGAGAGCAGGATGATCAGGCAGAAACAGTTATGTTCCTAATGAAAGCAATGATCATTGCCCTTGGCGCGATTTTCTTTATCCTGATTACACAGTTTGGATCGGTTAGTAAATCGCTGATCATTCTGAGTGAGGTTATTTTCAGTATTATCGGTGTTCTCTTTGGTTTTATGATTTTCCACATGGATCTCGTGATCATGATGACCGGTCTTGGAGTGGTTGCACTAGGAGGTATCGTTGTCCGAAACGGAATTCTGATTGTTGAATTCATAGATTCAAAGAAAGCAGAAGGAATTCCGACCCGTCGTGCAATTATCGAAGGGGGTAAAACCCGTCTGACCCCGGTAATTTTGACTGCTACTGCAACCATGCTTGGTTTGGTTCCATTGGCTGTTGGGATGAATATCAACTTTACAACCATGTTTACCGAATTGAATCCTCATATTTATTTCGGTGGTGATAATGTGGCATTCTGGGGACCGTTGGCATGGTCAATCATTTTCGGATTGAGTTTCGCTACATTCCTGACATTGATGTTTGTTCCGGCTTTGTATGAGCTGGATTATACCATCAAACTGAAGATGAAAAAACGTAAAAATCTGAGAAGGATCAAGAAATTGAATAAATAATGAAATAGGGGCTGGCTCATCAAGAGTTCAGCCCCTATTTTTATTTTAATTTTGGCCGGTATAAGCCTTCGTGTGTTTCCTGAATTAGTTCAACTAGCGGAATATTTGCCGGACAATGGGATAAATCTATCCTTCTCAGATTCTCTTCAGTAGGAAAATTGCCCGGAAACCAGTGGTCTTTTTCCTGAAACATGTTGTATCGGTAAAGTCCGAAGTCCTTCATGTCGTAACATTTCCAGAGTGTGCGAAATCGCAGTATTTCAGGAATGTTCAATCCCGAAGGATCGTTTTCCATGCAATAGGCATCAAAGTCAGCGTAAGGATCAAGTAACTTTTGATCGTCAAGCAGCTCTTTGATCCGGGCATCTTCCGGAGAAAAAGGGGCCGGAGCCGGAAAAATACCATTGATTTGGTCGAACTGAGCGGTTACTGGTAATCCAAAGCTTAAGGTGTGTATCGACGAATGACTCAGGCAAAAGCGAGCATTCCACTGAATGGGATGCAAAGGGGCAGTTAATTTGGCCAGTTTTTGCGAAGGCCGAAAGAGCTGCCCGCCTTTGTCGTTTGGCGAAATGATAAATACGCCCATATCTTTCGATCCAGCCAAATCAATCGCAGCTTTATTACGCTGGAAAAAGTAATAATAGTGCAGGTTTACGAAGTCGAACAAATCGGTTTCAATGGCTTTAAGAATCACATTCAAAGGACCGTGCGTGCTGAACCCGACATGTTTGATGATCCCTTCTTCTTTTAACTTGAGCAACTCTTCGACCGGGCCGCCCTTACCACTGGCAATCTTAAACAATTCAGGGGTATTGATTCCATGCCAGGCATAAAAATCGAAATAGTCAGTTTTCAATGCTTTTAGCTGATTTTCAACTGTCTTCCTGATTTCTTCGGCAGTTTTCGGATTTCCCTTCGTCATCAAAAAGTACGAATCGCGTTTAATATTCAGCTCATCGTTCAAAACTAGGCCGTAAACATGTTCACTTTTACCATATCCGTAGGCTGTTTCGATTAAATTGATGCCTTGCGCCAGTGCTTTTTGAACAGTATCCCTGCATTGATCGAGCGTATCCTGAGGAATTTCATGGCGAGGTTCATTCCCGGTATGTTTAAAACGCATACCGCCCAAAGTAATAACACTCACCATTTTATTCGTTTTTCCGAAGCGGCGATACTCCATTTTGGGACGATAAACCGACAGATTTTTAAAATTCATAAATGCTTTTGAAATATTATTTCTGCAAAAAAGCTTCAGCAACAATTAAATCGGTTGGATTGGTAATCTTAATATTCTCGCGGTTTCCCTCAACCATAAACACAGGGAACCCAGCTTTTTCGGCCACCGAAGCATCGTCGGTAAACGAAGTATCAAAAGATTGTTGGTAAGCTATTTGTATTAGATTTATCTGGAAAGTTTGCGGCGTTTGAACACTGAAATACAAAGTTCGATCCACCGAAATACTGTCTTTCCCTTCTGATTTTCGAAGTGATTCGTTCATGGGAAGCACCGGTATGGCATTCCCGTTTTTCTGAGCCAATCGGTAGCATTTTTCAATCGTCTGACGGCTAACAAGCGGACGAACTCCATCGTGAATAAAAACAATTCCTTCTTCATCAATCAGTTTCAGCCCGTTTTGTACCGAATTGAACCGGTTCTCGCCGCCTGAAACAATGCGGTGTGGCAAGGTAAATGAATGTTTCAGGCACAATTCCTTCCAATATTCCTGTTGAGCTTCAGGAAGAACCAATATCAATTCACATTCAGGATCAAAATCGTAAAAAACCTGAATCGTATGAACGAGAATAGGCTTTCCGCACAATTCCAGGAACTGTTTAGGTATTTCGGAGCCCATTCGTCTTCCCGATCCGCCGGCAACAATGATTACAAACTTTTTCATAGTTCGGATGTTGATGGCAAAATTACAATTTCACAGTAATTTCAGACTTCTTTTAAATTGTGATTTCAGAAAAAGAAACAGATTTGTGCCATAAATTCAGGAAATTTGTACATTGAGCCGATTCGAATGTTTAAAATCTAATCCGAATGAAAGAAGTACTTAGCTTTCTTTCTGAACTGAAAGAAAATAACAACAAGGAATGGTTTGATCAAAACCGCAGCAGGTATGAGCAAAGCCGTAAAAAGGTTCTGTTTCTGACCGAGTTAATTAACCACGAATTAGCCAAGTTTGACTCTGAAATTGGTATTCAGGATCCGAAGACCTGCGTGTTCAGGATTTTTCGTGATGTGCGCTTCGCAACAGATAAAACACCCTATAAAATAAATATGGGAAGTTCAATTGCCAAAGGAGGCCGGAAAAGCATCAGCGCCGGGTATTACATCCACATCGAACCAGGCGCTTCGTTTGTTGGAGGCGGGTTTTATTGCCCACCAGCGGATGCTTTAAAGGCAATCCGGACCGAGATTTTTGATCACCCCGAAGAGTTTAAACAACTTATTCACAGTAATTCGTTCCGTAAATATTATCCCGAATTATTCGACGACAAACTGAAGACTGCCCCAAAAGGGTTTCCGAAAGATTTCCCAGATATTGATCTTCTGAAGTACAAATCGTATGCATTTGGCTCTTCATTTGACGATTCGGAAGTGACAAGTGATGCCTATATCGGTAAAATTGTGGCTGCGTTGAAAGAGCTATATCCTGTAAACCGTTTTCTGAATACCGCTTTGGATAAATGGCTGTAAACGATTATCCCTGTTGCTCCAATCGGGAAAAGTATGTTGTGCAAAGTGGAATTTACTTTTTCCGGTAAGTTAAGAGTTGGAATGAGTATAACATCCAATGTACTTTCTTGTAATTTCCGGTGATAAAAAAACACAGAGTTCACAGAGTTTTCAGAGAGTTCACCGAGAAAAACAATCTCTGTTTTCTTCCGCTTTTCTCTGTTAACTCTGTGGTTAATTTAGGTTGAAATCACTATATCCAATCAGGCTGCTTCGGTAAGGAAAAGATACCGCACGATAACCAGGAAAAAGAGCAGGTACATCATCCAATGTACTTTCTTATATTTTCCGGTGAGAACCTTCAGAATTGTATAGAAAATGATACCGGCAGCAACCCCATTGGCAATG